>SXGT01324199.1_pt1 | contig 11415 bp, 10 predicted proteins | sample 3176221 | NCBI WGS metagenome assembly SXGT01 (sample SAMN11356862, study PRJNA531348) | freshwater metagenome | isolation source: freshwater sample F1-120 | place: China: Fuxian Lake, Yuxi | collected 2017-12-25
AACTCCGACAGCTCGGACAACTCCACGACCGTGGGCGGCAACCAGAACCTCGCCGAGAACACGGGCAACGACAACTCCGACAACCGCACCCAGTCGACGAACGACTCCAACAACGTCGCGCTGACGGACTCGCTCAACGAGGACAACTCGATCGCCCTGGGCACGCTCACGATCGACTCGAACAACTCGGTCGACAGCTCGGGCTCGGGCAACATCGGTGGCAACAACAACGCCGCTCCGAACACGGGCAACGACAACTCCGACAACTCGGACAACTCGGTCGACTCCTCCGGTTCGGGCAACACCGACTCGTCGGGCTCGGGCAACGTCGACACCTCGAACTCGGGCAACATCGGTGGCGACAGCTCCGCCGGTGGCGACATCACCGGTGGCGACAACTTCGAGGGCGACCTCGGCCAGGGCAGCTCGGTCGGTGGCGGCAACGTCACCTTCGCCGACGACACCGCGTCGATCACCGGTGGCGACTACGTCACGGGCAACACCTCGGTGGGCGACGTCACGACCGACAACGTCACCATCGGTGACGTCGACGGCGGCGGCGGCGCGGACGACATCGACGTCTTCCAGCCGTGATCGTCTAGCGACACCAGCACCACAGCACGACCGTCCGTCCCCCCGGCCGCACCGCGGCCGGGGGGACGCTCGCGTCCTGGACGATCGTGGGATTCGCCTGAAGGGTTTCCCGAACCGTGTCACCATGAACCTCGTCCGTCGAGCGTGCCGTTCGCGGACGGGGAGGAGGCGATCGGCCATCAGCGACCAGCAGGGTGCTTCGAGCACCGATCCGTTGCGCGAGGTGTCGACCCGCGCGGGCGTCCTCGCCCGTGAGGCCGGTCGACCCGAGCTGGCCACGCGGCTGGTCGAGGTCGAGCCCCGGCTCGACGACCGGACGGTCCGCGTCGTGGTCGTCGGCGCCGTCAAGCAGGGCAAGTCCGCCCTGGTCTACGCGCTGGTCGGCGCCCCGGTCTGCCCCGTCGACGACGTCGAGAACACCGCCGTCCCGACCGTCGTCTCGCACGGCAACGCGGTGTCCGCGTTCGTCGTCACCGAGCCCACGCCCGGCCGCTTCGCCCGCACGCCCGTCGCACCGGAGTCGCTGCGGTCGCGGCTGACCGACGCCGCGACCTCGGGTCGGCTCAGCCCGCTGCGCGCCGAGGTCACGCTGCCGAGCCGCGTCCTCGTCGACGGCCTGACGCTGGTCGACACCCCCGGCATCGGTGGCACCGCCGCCGGCCACGCCGCGGCCACGCTGGCCCTGCTCCCCTCGGCCGACGCCGCGCTCATGCTGAGCGACGCGACCCAGGAGATGACCGCGCCCGAGCTCGACTTCGTCAAGCAGGCGGTCTCGATGTGCTCGCGCGTCACCTGCGTGGTGAGCAAGACCGACCTGCAGCGGCAGTGGCGCGAGATCGTCGAGGCCGACCAGCAGCACCTGCGCAAGGCCGAGGTCGACGCCGAGCTCATGCCGACGTCGGCGGTCCTGCACGACCTCGCCGTCCAGGAGGGCGACGACGGCCTGCGCCGCCGCTCGGGCGTCCCCGCGCTCGCGACGCACCTGACGGGCGCGGTCACCGAGTCCGTCGTGGCCGAGCGTCGCCGGGTCGTGGCCGACGAGGTCGCGGCCGTGACCCACCACCTCACCATCGCGATCGACGCCGAGCTGCAGACGCTGCACGACCCCGAGCGGGGTGGGCGCGTGGTGCGTGGTCTGGAGGAGGCGCAGGCCGCGGCCGGTGCCCTCGCGAAGCGCTCGGCCCTGTGGCAGCAGACGCTCACCGACGGCGTCGTCGACCTGCTCGCCGACATCGACTTCGACCTGCGCGACCGCCTCCGTGCCGTCTCGCGCGAGGCCGAGCAGCTCATCGACGAGATGGACCCGGGCGAGGCCTGGCCCGACTTCGGCCGCTGGCTGGCCGACGCGCTCGCGCGCGGCGTCGCCGACAACTTCGTCTGGGCGAACCAGCGCTCCGAGCACCTCGCGGGCGTGGTCGCCGACCACTTCGCGGTCGAGGGCAAGGTCGCGATGCCCGACTTCACGATCGCCGACACCGACGGCATCCTGCGCTCCATCGCGGGCCTGGAGACGGTCGACTCCGGGCGGCTGAGCCTGGGCCAGAAGCTGTTCATCGGCATGAAGGGCTCCTACGGCGGCATCCTCATGGTCGGCCTGCTGACCAGCCTCGCGGGCCTGGCGCTCGTCAACCCGCTGTCGGTCGCGGCCGGCCTGCTGCTCGGCGGGTACGCCTACCGGCAGGACGCGCAGTCGCGCCTGGACCGTCGTCGCAACGAGGCCAAGGTCGCCGTGCGCCGCCTCGTCGACGACGCGATCTTCCAGGTCACGAAGGAGTCGCGCGACCGTCTGAACCGGGTGAAGCGACTGCTGCGCGACCACTTCACCCAGGTCGCCGACCAGCTGAAGCGCTCGCTCGCGCAGGCGGTCGAGTCCGCGCGCCAGGGCGCGCAGACCCCGGACGACGAGCGCGGCCGGCGGATCGCCGAGCTCACCGCGCGCCGGGCCGAGATCGTCGGCCTGAAGGAGCGTGCCGACGGCCTCGTCGCCAGCACCGCCACGGCCCGGGAGGGAGCCACCGCATGAGGTCGCCACAGAGATCCGCGGAGGAGGTGCTGGGCCTCGCCCGCGCCGTCTACCAGGACGACCCCGAGGCTGCCGCGACGATCGACCAGCTGCGCCGGCGGCTCGAGGAGCCCCTGCGGGTGGCCCTCGTCGGCTCGGTCAAGGCCGGCAAGTCGACGCTGCTCAACGCCCTGCTCGGCGAGCGGGTCGCCCCCACGGACGCCCGGGAGTGCACCCGCATCGTCACCTGGTACCGCTACGGCGCGACGCCCTCGGTGCGGCTCTTCCACCGCGACGGCACCTCGCGGACCATGCCCCCGCGCCGCCAGGACGAGCGGCTCGAGCTCGACCTCGCCGACGCCGACGTCGAGCGGATCGACCGGCTCGAGATCACCTGGCCGTCGGACCTGCTGCGCGGCCTGACCCTCGTCGACACGCCGGGCACGGTCTCGGTGTCCGAGGACGTCTCCAGCCTCACCGACGCCTTCCTCATGCCCGAGGACGGCGCGGCCTCCGGGGCCGACGCCGTGCTGTACCTGCTGCGCTCGTTGCACACGTCCGACGTCGCGTTCCTCCGCGCGCTGCACGAGCGGACCCGTCACGGCGTGTCCGCGGTCGGCGCCGTCGCGGTGCTGTCGCGCGTCGACGAGCTCGGCGCGGGTCGGCTCGGCGCGATGATCTCGGTCAACCAGGCCGTCGAGAAGCTGCGCAACGACCCCGCGCTCGCCGGGGTCTGCGAGACCGTCGTGCCCGTCGCCGGCCTGCTCGGCCTGGGCGCGGCGACCCTGCGCCAGTCCGACTTCGTCGCGCTGGCCCAGCTCGAGGGCGTCTCCCGCGACCGCATGCGCCGGCTCATGGCCTCGCCGGAGTTCTTCATCGCCGCCGAGGACGCCGAGCTGCCGACCCAGCAGGCCCGCGCCGGCCTGGTCGACCGGCTCGGTCTCTACGGCATCCGGCTGGCGATGGCCGTGCTGCGCGGCGGCGTGCGTGACGCGCCCGACCTCGCCGCCGAGCTCGGTCGCCGCAGCGGCTTCGACGAGCTGCGTCGCGTGCTCGACGTCAACTTCGTCCAGCGCCGGGTCGAGCTCAAGGCCCACTCGGTCGTGCTCGCCACCCTCCGCCTCGCCCGCGCCCAGCCCGCTCCGGGCTCCGACGAGGTCGTCGCGCGGGCCGAGGAGCACCTGGCCGACGCGCACGCGTTCCGCGAGATGCAGCTCATCGGTCGCGTCGTCGCCGAGCGCGTGGCGCTGGACCGCGCGCAGCTCACCGAGCTGGAGCGGGTCATCGGCGGCCGCGGCACGGCGCCGCACGACCGGCTCGGCGACGAGTCCGGCGCGCTGGACCCACGGCAGCTGCAGGAGCTCGCCGTCGAGCACGTGCGACGCTGGCGCGCCCTGGCGGCCAACCCGCTGCTGGACCGCTCGACCGTCGAGGCCTGCCGGGTCGCGGTGCGCAGCTGCGAGGGCGTGGTGGCCGAGCTCGCCGAGCTCGTCCCCGCCTGAGCCACCGATCCGCCGGTCGGTCCCTGCGCCGGTCAGGCGTCGTCGTGGTGCGCGTCGCCGCGGCGACGTCGCAGGCGCCGGCTCGGCCGCGCCTCCAGGGCGCGCGGGCCGTCGTCCGCAGCGGTGGGGTCGGCGCTGCTCCCGGCCTCGAGCTCGGGGCGGTTCTGCTCGATCTCGCGCCCCTCGTCCGTGGCGGGGTCGAGCTCGGTCTGCTCCTCCTCCGGCTCGTCGCCGTCGGCCGTGACCGAGGTCGTGGCGAGCGGGATCCGCTGCTTGCGCACGACCTGGTGCAGCCAGTCCGAGACGGGCCGGCGCACGATCAGCGCGACGACGACGAGCAGCAGGAGCATCGAGAGCGCGGTGAGTGCCTCGTCGAGACGGCCGCCGAGCCGCACGACCATGCCCACGACGGCGACCGGGAGGTAGAAGACGGTCAGGCCGATGAAGCCCGAACGGCCTCCCGTGCGGCGGTTCATGAGCGAGCGGTACGACGTGCACAGGAACAGCACGAGGACGAGGCCGAGGATCCCGGCGGCCCCGATCAGGACGTTGGCGGCGCGGTCGATGTCGGAGCGCGAGAACTCCTCGACCTCGCTGTCGACCTCGTCCAGGAGGGTCTCGCGCAGCTCGCCGAACCGGAGCGCGGCGCGGGCCGTGACGTACAGGTGCGCCGCGACCGCGACCGCCAGCAGGGCCGCGCCCACGGCCACGACCTTGGGCCGCTCCAGCGGCACGACGTCGGGCAGGCTCGAGCTGAACGCCGGGCGCGGGGGAGCCGGAGGGGGCTCCGAGGGCACCGAACGGTCGACGGGCGGGCGCGGGGTCTCGTCCGTCATGCGGTCCGCACCGGGACGCGCGGGGTCAGGTGGGCGGCCACGTCAGCGCTGTCCCTCGATGGCGATCTTGAGCTCGGCCGGGCCGGGCATGTTGCCGTTGGCGTTGACGATGTTGTTGCTGCCGATGCGGACGGTGGGGGTCGTGGAGACCTCACGCTCGCGGCCGTCCTCGAGCGCGGCCTCGATCCAGGGCGTGAACTTCTCGTCCTCGACGCAGGCCTTGATGTCGCCGGCGCCCGCCTTCTTCGCCAGCTGGAGCAGGCGGGCGTCGGCCGGTCCGGCGGTGCCCTCGGCGGGCTGGTTCTCGAGCAGCAGGTCGTGCATGTCGGCGTACGCGACCACGCCCGCGTCGTCGGCGACGCAGGCCGCCGCGTTGGCGGCCCGCTGCGCGTAGCGGTTGGTCGAGGCCTCCAGCAGGAACACGAACGGGTGGTAGACGACCGTGATCTCCCCGCGGGCCACGGACGCGCGCAGGAAGTCGCCGGTGCGCTCGTGGAACTTCTCGCACGAGGGGCAGAGGAAGTCCTCCCACACGTCGATGGTGACCGCGTCCTCGCCCTTGTTCTTGCCGTCGGTGGCCAGGGCGGGGGTCAGCTCGAAGCCGAAGTCGTCCGTGGCGTGGCGGGGCACGTCGTCGACGGCGGCGACGGCCGAGTCCTCGCGCGAGACCTGCCAGGCCGTGAAGGCGCCGATGCCGGCGATGGCGGCCACGATGGCCACGACGGTGACGACGGCGCGCCGGCGGTCGTGGCGTCGGGCGCCGCGCCGCAGCTGCTCGGCGAGCTCGAAGCGCTGGTTCTGGTCGTTCATGGTCCCCTCGGGTGGTCGGGCGCTGCCCAGGGTACGGCCCGTCGGCGCCGAGGTGGGAGCAGTCCGGGTGAAATGTCCAGGTCCGGGGGCGGCTAGAGGTCGAGCCGGGCGAGGACGGCACGCACGTGCTCGAGCGCGTGCTGGTCCGCCAGGCCCGTCGTGTCGTCGAAGTAGAGGCCGTCGCCGATGAGCTGGATCGTGCGCGCGAGCGACTCGTCGCCGAGGTGGTCGCGCAGGACGGCGAACCAGAGCTCGCGCAGGTCCGCGAGCGCGGAGGTCGCGCGGGGGTCGTTCTCCTGCGCGATCCGGGCGGTGGCGATGAGCGCGCGGTCGAAGTCGCTGCCGGAGTCCACGGACGTCTCGAGGTAGTAGTCGACCGGCCCCCGGGGCGCGACCCGCATCGCCTGGGCGTCGCGTGCGCCCTGCTCGCGCAGCCGCGCGAGCATGCCGTCGACGAGCTCGTCCTTGCTGTGGAAGTGGTAGAGCAGCCCGCCCTTGGAGACCTCGGCGGCGGCCGCGACGGCCTCCAGCGTGGCGCTGCCCTGGGAGACCAGCAGCGACTCGAAGGCGTCGAGCAGACGGTCGCGCGTGGGGCGGCCGGGGTCGGCGGTCGCGGGCATGCGGCGAGCCTACGGGACGCATGGGCGCCCGCGGTCGCACGTGGCGACGGGGATCACGATGGTTCCGCTTGGAGACTTTACCGTCCAGCCGGTACAGTAGATTCCGTCCGGACGGTACAGCGCCCGCGCGGCGCTGCGCCGGACGTCCCCCGCCCGTCGTCGCCCGAGAGGAGGCCGACCCATGTCCGTCCACGACCCCCGCACCGACCGTCGCTCCACCCCCACCGGTGAGCCGCCCCGCGCCACCGCGCGTGCGTGGTGCGCGCTGGCCGTCCTCATGCTCCCGGTGCTGATGGTGAGCGTCGACAACACGGTCCTCAGCTTCGCGCTGCCCGAGATCAGCGCGTCGCTGCGCCCGACGGGCTCGCAGCTGCTGTGGATCGTCGACGTCTACGCGCTCATGCTCGCCGGCCTGCTCATCGCGATGGGCAGCCTCGGCGACCGGGTGGGCCGCCGTCGGCTGCTGCTGCTCGGCGCCGTCGGCTTCGGCGCCACCTCGCTCTACGCCGCCTACGCCCCCAGCGCCGAGGCGCTGCTCGTGGCACGCGCGATGCTCGGCGTCTTCGGCGCGACCCTGATGCCCTCGACGCTGTCGCTGCTGCGCAACGTCTTCGAGCACCCGCACGACCGCCGGCTCGCGGTCGCGACGTGGGCCGCGATGTTCTCCGGCGGCGCCGCCCTCGGCCCGGTGCTCGGCGGCTGGCTGCTCGAGCACTTCTCGTGGGGGGCGGTCTTCCTCATCAACGTGCCGGTCGTGCTCGTGCTCGTCCCGCTCGCGCTCTGGCTCGTGCCGGAGTCGCGGGACCCGCGCCCGGGTCCGCTCGACCCGGTCTCGATCGTGCTCGCCGTCGCGGCGATGCTGCCGGTCGTCTACGGCGTCAAGCACCTCGCGAAGGCCGGCCTCGACGACGTCACGCTGGCCTCGTTCGCGCTCGGCATCGCCTCCGGCGTCCTCTTCGTGCGCCGTCAGCAGCGCTCGGCCTCGCCGATGCTCGACCTGGCCCTGTTCCGGAACCCGGTGTTCAGCGGCGCCCTGGTCGCGAACCTGCTGAGCCTCATGGCGCTCACCGGCTTCCTGTTCTTCGCCGCCCAGCTCCTCCAGCTCGTGCTGGGGCTCTCGCCGATGCGCTCGGCGATGGTGCTCCTGCCCGGGCTGCTGGTGACGGTCGGCTTCGGCTTCCTGGCGGTGCGGCTCGTCCGCCACGCGCCGGTGCGGGTGCTCGTCAGCCTGAGCTTCCTGGCGTCCTCGGTCGGCTACGCGGTGGCCGCCTTCACCGGCCACCCCACGGTCGTGACCGTGCTCGTCGCGTTCGTCGTCATGGGCATGGGCATCGGCATGGCCGAGACGCTGACGAACGACCTCGTCCTCACGCAGGTCCCGGCGCACAAGGCGGGGTCGGCGTCGGCGATGTCGGAGACCGCGTACGAGGTCGGCGCCGTGCTCGGGACCGCCGTGCTCGGCAGCATCCTGACGGCGACCTACCGGTCCAACCTCACGGTGCCCGCGGTGCTGGAGCACGGCGAGCGCGGGCATGCCTTCGAGACCCTGGGCAGCACGCTCGCCTTCGCCGACCAGTACCCGAACGCCGTCGGCGAGGCGCTCGCGGCGTCGGCGCGGGCCGCGTTCGACCTCGGCGTCCAGCGCGCGTCGGGCCTGGCGATCGGGGTGGCGCTGCTGGCCGCCGTCGTCTCGTGGTGGGCCCTGCGCCGGGCCTGAGGTTCAGGCCGTCCGACGACCGGCCACGTCGGCCAGCACCTCGTGCAGGAGCCGGCGGGCGGGGTGGTCGGTCGCGGCCCGGCGCCACACGAGCTGCACGCGACGCTGCGGGACGGGGTCGACGACCTCGACCGTCGTGACCTCGTCCGGCAGCGGGCCGCGTCCGAGCCGCGGCACCAGCGCCACCGCGACGCCGGCCGCGGCGAGCGCGACGTGCGTGGCGTACTCGGGATCGATGTAGCGCAGGTCGGGCCGCAGGGCGTGCCGGGCGAACATCCCGACGAGCCACTGGTGGCAGACCGTGCCGGCCGGCGTGCACACCCACGGCTCCTGCACGAGGTCGCGCGGGGTGACGCTGCCGCGTCGCGCGAACGGGTGGTCGCGGTGCACGACGAGGTCCGCGCGGTCGACCATGAGCAGCGCCTGGTCGAGGCCCGGAGGCAGCGCCAGGTGCACCGACTCCCAGTCGTGCGCGAGCCCGGCGTCCGCGCTGCCGCGTGCGACCTGCGCGACGACGTCCTGCGGGTCGGCCTCGACGACGGTCGTGCGCAGCTCGGGCGCCTCGGCGAGCAGCCGGACGAGCGCGGGCGCGACGAGCCCGCGGTGGGCGGTCGCGAACGTGGCGAGGTGGAACGGGCCCGCCGGACGCGATCCGTCGCGCGCGAGGTTCTCCAGCGACTCCAGGTCGTCCAGCACCCGTGAGCCGCGCTCGGCGAGCAGCCGCCCGACGTCGGTGAGGACGACGCCGCGGCCCACGCGCTCCAGCAGGGCCGTGCCCTGCTGCCGCTCGAGCCGCTTGACCTGCTGGGAGACGGCCGACGGGGTGTAGTCGAGCGCGTGCGCGGCCGCCACGACGCTGCCGTGCTGGTGGACGGCGAGCAGCGAGCGGAGGGCGCCGAGATCGATCATGCACGAACGGTACATGGAATCGTGCAGAAAGCATCGCTGGTGCTTCACGGTCATGGCCGCGACGATGGTCCGGTGCCTCGTCGTGACCGCCTGCTCGCCACCCTCGTCGCCGTCCTGTGGGGCGCCAACTTCGTCGCCATCCACGTCGGGCTGCAGGACGTCCCGGCGCTGCTGTTCCTCGCGATCCGCTTCGTGCTCGTCGCCTTCCCGCTCGTGCTGCTCGTGCCCCGCCCCCGGGCCGACTGGCGTGCGGTCGTCGCGGTCGGCGTGTTCATGAGCCTGGGCCAGTTCGCGCTGCTCTACGTCGCGATCGAGTCCGGGATGCCCGCGGGGCTCGCCTCGCTCGTGCTGCAGGCCCAGGTCGTGCTGACCATCGTCATCGCGGCCGGCGCGCTGGGGGAGCGTGCGACGTCGCGCCAGGTCGTGGGGGCCGTCGTGGGCACGGCGGGGCTCGTCGTCGTCGCGGTCGGGTTCGGGGCGGACGCGCCGTTGCTGCCGCTGCTCGTCACCGTCGGCGCGGCGCTCTCGTGGGCCGTCGGCACCGTCGTGGCCCGGGCGGCGAAGGTGAGCTCGGGACTCTCGCTCGTGGTGTGGTCGGCCCTGGTCGTGCCGGTCCCGGCGCTCGCGCTGTCCCTCGTCGTCGACGGGCCGGCTGCCGTGGCGGACGGCCTGGCCGCGTTCGGCTGGTCGGCGGCGCTGAGCACGCTCTACACCGTGGTCGGCGCGTCCCTCGTCGGCTACACGATCTTCAACGGGCTCGTCGCGAAGCACCCCGCGGGTGCCGTCGTGCCGTACATCCTGCTCGTGCCGCCGGTCGGCATGCTGAGCGCCTGGATCGCGCTCGGCGAGGTGCCGAACGCTGTCGAGGCGGTCGGCGCGGTCGTCATGATGGCGGGGGTCGCGGTCGCGACCCTGAGCCGACCCGCACGGGTGGCCCGGCCCGCGGTGCGCGCGGCCTGACGCCGGCTCAGCCGAGCAGCGCGGCCCGCGCCATCCGGGCCAGCAGCGTGCGCAGGGCGGCCTCGCCGATGCGCGCGCTGTGCGGCGTCGAGTTCAGCAGCCCGAACGTGGCCTGCACCGCGGCGCGGGCCTCGGCGCGCGCGAGGTCGTCGCGCAGCGAGCGCACCTCCTCGACCCAGACGTCGACGTAGGCGAGCTGCAGGGTGCGCACGCGGTCGCGCGCGGCGGCGTCGAGGGTGGCCCACTCCCGCTCCTGCACGACGATGTACGCCGGGTGCTCCACGGCGAAGTCGATGTGCCAGGCCACCAGGGCGTCGAGCCGCGCCGACGGGTCGGGTCCGGCGGCCGCGGCGCGCTCGCGTCCGGTCTCCAGCAGCTGGGTGCTGATGTCGACGAGGGCCTCGGCCAGGACGTCGTCCTTGCCGCGGAAGTGCTTGTAGATCGCCGGGCCGGAGATGCCGCAGGCGGCGCCGATGTCGCCGACGCTGACGCCGTGGAACCCGCGGTCGGCGAACAGCTCGACCGCGCGACGGGAGATCTCACGACGTCGCTCGGTCACCCGCACACCCTAGAGGGCGCGGGCCGGACGGGGCTCAGCCCTGGGGCGCCGGGTGCCGGACCTCGGTGGGGAGCGGGTGGTCGAGCAGCACGAGGTCGTACGGCTGCTGCGTCGCGATGTCGTCGAGGACGACCGTCGGGAACGCCCTCCACGGCTGGTGCGGTCCGCAGCACGTCTCGAGCCGGTCGAGCGCGGAGTAGGCGAGCAGCGCGACCCGCCCGTCGGTGAGCGTGCGCAGCTCGACCTCGGCGTCGTCGGGCGCCCCGCCCGGCGCCACCGGCAGGTAGACGAACGGCGGCAGCGTCGCGACGTCGACGCCGTCGGCGCTCATCGCGCGACCCCACGGCGGAGCGCGGCGGCGCGGACTCGGACGTCGGACCTCGCGGCCCGCTCCCTGACGTGTCGGTGCATGCATCCCCCCGAATGCTCGTTCCGCCCACCCTCTCAGACACGGGGTCACGCCGCTGCCCCGGCCGTCCACTGGCACCGTCACCTACCGCCCACCCGCACCGACCGCACCGACCCGACTCCACCCGACCCGCGAAGGTTAATGGTCATTAACCTGCCGTGCTAGGGTCCTGCCATGACGTCGATGCGCGAGCTCGTCGAGGAGCTGCACGCCAGGACGGCGCGGGTGCGCGAGGGCGGTCCGGCCGCGTCGCGCGAGCGCCACGTGGCCCGCGGGAAGCTGCTGCCCCGCGACCGGGTCGACCGCCTGCTCGACCCCGGGTCGCCGTTCCTGGAGGTCGCGCCGCTCGCGGCGTACGGCATGTACGGCGCCGACGGCGACGACCTCGCCGGGCCCAGCGCCGGCATCGTCACGGGCATCGGCCGGGTCGCGGGACGCGAGGTCGTGGTCGTGGCGAACGACGCCACCGTCAAGGGCGGCACGTACTACCCGCTGAC
>SXGT01473049.1_pt1 | contig 11415 bp, 9 predicted proteins | sample 3176221 | NCBI WGS metagenome assembly SXGT01 (sample SAMN11356862, study PRJNA531348) | freshwater metagenome | isolation source: freshwater sample F1-120 | place: China: Fuxian Lake, Yuxi | collected 2017-12-25
GTCGTCTCGTAGTGGCTGAGCGGACCGTTGAGGTTGGAGTACTGGTTGGGCTTGTAGGCGCCCGGAATCTCCCGCGCGAGCCGGTCGCTCACCGAGTAATAGGACTCGGGGCTCTCCGGCGCGACCGCGGTGGGGGTCACCACGATCTCGGCGCCGTAGGCGAGCAGCACGTTGCGCTTGTCCTCGCCGACCTTGTCCGGAAGCACGAAGACGCACCGGTAGCCGCGCTGCTGGGCGACGAGCGCCAGGCCGATCCCCGTGTTGCCGCTCGTCGGTTCGACGATCGTGCCGCCGGGCTTCAGCAGCCCCTTGGCCTCGGCGTCGTCGATGATGCGCGTGGCGATGCGGTCCTTGGACGACCCGCCGGGGTTGAAGTACTCGACTTTGACGAGCACGGTGGCGGCGATGCCCTCGGTGACGCTGTTGAGCTTGACGAGGGGCGTGTCGCCGATCGTGTCGAGGACTGTGTTGGCGTACTTCATGGTGTGGCCAGTTTAGTTGGGGGTCTCTGCGTGTTACGGGGCCGCCTTTGATGCATTCACATGGTCTTTCGAGCAAACTCCCGGAAGAATGGTCAGAACCGTCCCTGCCCTAACGATCGACAGGATGCCCGTGCCCAACTCCGCCGACAAGCCGACCGTCAAGCAGCAACGAGAGGCCCAGCGCGCCGCGAAGGTCGCCGCCCTCAAGAAGAAGCAAGCGACCGAGAAGCGCAACCGGCTCATCGGCATCATCAGCGCCGTCGTCGGCGGTGTCGCCGTCCTCGCCCTGATCGTGACGATCGTCGTCATGAACCCGGCCAAGACGCCCCCGACCGGAGAAGACCCGGTCGCCGGAGACCGCAACTCGATCGAGATCGAGGGCCTCGAGACCTTCGACGCCCTCACCGCGACCCACGTCGAGGGAACCGTCGAGTACGCGATGACGCCCCCCGCGGGCGGCGACCACGCGGCGGCGTGGCTCAACTGCGGCGTCTACAGCGAGCCGCAGGCCAACGAGAACGCGGTGCACTCCCTCGAGCACGGCGCGGTGTGGGTGACCTACGACCCCGAGCAGGTCGACGGCGCCGGCCTCGAGACGCTGCGCGCGGCGCTCCCCTCGACCTACATCGTCCTCTCGCCATTCGAGGGCCTCCCGGCCCCGGTCGTCGCCTCCGCGTGGGGCGCGCAGGTGCAGCTCGACGGCCCCGATGACGAGCGACTGGAGTCCTTCCTGCAGAAGTACTGGAAGTCGCCGGCCGCCCCGGAGCCCGGCGCCCTGTGCACCGGCGCCGTGACCGGCCCGGGCAAGGTTGGCTGACACCGCGGCGCCCCCGCGGCGCGGTCGGGCGTGGGCCGCGGCGATCGTCGTCGGGTTCGTGCTCATCGCCCTCGCCTTCGCCGTGGGCCGCCTCAGCGTGCCGAGCGCCTCGACGCCGTCGACGACGAGCGCCGAGGCCGGGTTCGCCCGCGACATGCAGGTGCACCACCTTCAGGCCGTCGAGATGTCCATGATGATCCGCGACCTCACCGACGACCCCGACGTGCGGCTCCTCGCCTACGACATCGCGACCTCGCAGGCCCAGCAGTCGGGCCAGATGTTCGGCTGGCTCGCGGAATGGGGCCTGCCGCAGCTCGGTGAGCCGAGCATGACGTGGATGACCCGTCCCGCCCTCGACGGCGCACCGCACGCGCACGACGGCACCGTGCCCACCCACGCCCCCGGGCAGCCGATGCCGGGTCTCGCCACGTCCGAGCAACTGGCGGAACTGGCATCCCTCTCCGGCGTCGACGCAGAGCGCTACTTCCTCGAGCTCATGATCGCCCACCACCAGGGCGGCGTCGAGATGGCCGAAGCCGTGCTCGCCCGAACGGAGACGCGCGTCGTCGTCGACCTCGCGTCGAGCATCGTCACGGCGCAGCAGTCGGAGATCGAGCTCATGGAGGGGATGCTCGCCGCGAGGCAGTAGCCCGAGAAGGGACCGTCCCGGGACTGCAGTCCCGTGTCACCGGGACCGATCCGCTGCCACGATAGGGGGATGACCGACAGCAGCCCCACCGCCGCGCTCATCGCGTGGCGAGTCGTGGCCGTCGTCGCCGCCCTCGTCGCGGTCGCATCGACCGCGATCTCGATCCAGCTCGACCTCGCGACGCTCCCGGCTCTCGCCGGTGATCCGCTGTCGTCGGGCTCGGCATCCTCGACGACGATCCCCGGACTGGCGATGACGATTCCCGGCGCCCTGTTGATGTGGCGGCTGGGCGGGCATCCCATCGCGGTGGTGCTGACGGTGTTCGGCGTCCTCTGGGCGATCGACGGGCCCGCGGCGGGCGTCGTCAACCTCGCGCTCGTGACCGGCGCCGACAGCCCGCTCGCCTCGTGGGGGTTCTGGTACTTCGCCCGGTTCGGGTCGATCCTGCTGATGCCGATCCAGCTCATCCTGCTGCTGTTCCCCGACGGCAGGCTCGCGACCGGAGCGTGGCGAGTCGTCAGCATCGTCAGCATCGTTCTCGGGTCGATCATGCCCGCCTCCTTCATCCTCCAACCGGCCGACTCCCTCGCCGACGGCGATCCCGTGCGCATCGAGCTGCTCGATCGCTTCGACCCGGGCATCCTCGCGCTCCCGCTGACCCCGGAGATCTGGTCGGTCGTGAGCGCGATCGCGTTCCCCGCCGCGGGGGTCGCCATGCTCCTCGCACTCGCGGTGACGATCAGTCGTCGGCGCGGCGCGAGCCAGGAGCGCCGCTCCCAGCTGAGGTGGCTCATCTGGTCCGGGGTCGTGTTCCTCGCGCTCGTGCTGGCCTCCGAGGTTCTGCCCGCCGGAATCGGCGACGTCCTGTTCGCCCTCGGGATCGCATTCGTGAGCGGCTCCGTCGTGATCGCGGTGACGCGCCACGGGCTCTACGCGATCGACCGTCTCCTCAGCTGGACTCTCGTCTACGGCATCCTCATCGTCAGCGTGATCCTCGTGGATGTCGCGATCTACCTGCTCGTGGGCGCTGCCTTCGACGACCGCGTCACCATGCTCATCGCGCTCATCATCGTCGTCATCATCTACGCACCCTTGCGCGATCGACTCTTCCGCGCCGCGAGCCGGCTCGTGAACGGCACCCGCGACGACCCCTACGCGGTCGTATCGGAGCTCGCGAGCCGCCTCGAATCCGCGGGCGGACCACGAGAGCAGCTCTCCGAGCTCGCGCGCTCCGTCTCGAGCGCGTTCGCCTCCGCATTCGTCCTCGTCGAACTCGACCGGGCCGACGGCACGGTGCTCGCCGCATCCGTGGGCACCCCGGCCGACGAGACGATCGTGCTGCCCCTCCAGCACGAGGGCCAGGAGATCGGACGCATCCGGATGCTCCCGGGCCGCCGGCCCACGATCTCGACGCGGGACCGGAAGCTCCTCGGGGACCTCGTGCGGCTCGCCGCGGCATCCATCCGCAACGCCGAGCTCAGCCGCGAGCTCCAGTCGATCCGCGAGGGCCTTGTGGCCACGCGGGAGGAGGAGCGGTCCCGCCTGCGCCGCGAACTCCACGATGGACTCGGTCCGCTGCTCGGGGGCATCCGCCTCCGCCTGGAGACGTCGCGCAACCTCATCGAGTCCAAGCCGGAGCAGTCCCTCGCCGCGCTCGACAGCGCCATCAGCGAGTCGAGCGAAGTGATCGCGGAGATCCGGCGGCTCGTCCACGACCTCCGGCCGCCGGCGCTCGACGACCTCGGTCTCGTCCGCGCGATCGAGCAGCAGGCCGATCGACTCTCCGGCGGCCCCCTCACGATCCACGTGCACCGGGCGCAGCTGCCCGAACTGAGCGCGGCCGTCGAGGTCGCCGCGTACCGGATCGTCTCGGAGGCGCTCACCAACGTGGCCCGCCACGCGAACGCGTCCTCGGCGTGCGTGCGACTGTCCGCGACCGATCGGGAGCTCGAGATCGAGGTCGAGGACGACGGAGACGGCATGCGCGACGACGCGACCCCCGGGGTCGGTCTCGCGTCGCTGCGCGCCCGGGTCGCCGAGCTCGGCGGCTCGGTGGAGTTCCTTCCCAACGAACCGGGCACGATCGTGCGCGCCCGGCTCCCCCGCCAACAGGAGACCAGCAATGACTGACCAGGACCGCATCCAGATCGTCGTCGTGGACGATCACCCCGTCTTCCGCGACGGCCTCGCCATGCTCCTCGGCTCGATCGACGGGATGGAGGTCGTCGGCACCGCGGGCGACGGGCGCGAAGCCCTCGACGTGATCGCCGAGTCCCTCCCCGACATCGTCGTGATGGACGTGCAGATGCCCGAGCTCGACGGCATCGCGGCGACCCGCGAGATCACGGCGACCCACCCCCACATCGGTGTGCTCGTCCTCACGATGTCGGACGACGACGACACCGTGTTCGCCGCGATGCGAGCGGGGGCCCGCGGGTACCTCCTGAAGGGGTCGGCTCAGGCGGAGATCCGTCAGGCGATCGAGGCCGTGGCATCCGGCGGGCTCATCTTCGGGGCGGCCATCGCCCGTCGCGTGGGCGAGTTCTTCGTGAGCGGGCCCTCCACCGACGTCCCCGCCCTCGCGTTCCCCCAGCTCACCCGTCGAGAGCGCGAGATCCTCGACCTGCTCGCGGCCGGGCGCTCCAACGCCCAGATCGCGCAGGCGCTCTTCCTCTCCCCGAAGACGGTGCGGAACAACACGTCGAACATCTTCGCCAAACTCCAGGTCGCCGACCGCTCCGAAGCGATCGTGCGGGCCCGCGACTCCGGCCTGGGTCGCAAGTAGGGACCGGATGCGGGACCGCCGTCCCTGTCGGCCCGGGTCGGCCGCCGGAGAGCCTCGAGTCATCAACCACCTCGATGCTCGAAAGGCACAACAATGACCGACCTCTTCGCCCCCGCCACCGCGACCACGGACCCCGCCACCACCGGCGCCACGACCGAGTCGCGAATCCCCCGCTGGCTGTTCCGGTTCGCCGGAGTCGCCCTCGCGGCCTTCCCCGTCCTCTTCACCGTCGGGATGATCTTCTCCCCCCAGCAGACCGAGCCCGGGGAGGCCGGGTACATCCTCTCCCTCGCCGCCGACCCGACGACCAGCATCATCAGCGCCGCGTTCCTCCACTACGCGTGGGTCGCCCTCGCGCTCGGCGTCATGGGGGTCGTCGGACTCGTCACCGGTCGGCGCGGCCGCACGTGGGTCGCGATCGCCGCGGTCGTCGTCGCGTTCGGCGCCGTGCAGATGTCGGGCCTGCTGCTCTCCGACTGGTTCCTCATCGGAATGGGTGACACGCTCCCCATCGCGGAGGCCGTCGCCGTCAACGAGGCGGCCAAGCAGGGCATCGCCCTCACCACGTGGCTGCTCTCCGCCCAGGTGGGCGCGATGCTGGGCATCCCGGCGCTCACCCTCGGTCTGGCTCGCGCCCGCGTGGTCAGCTGGTGGATCGCGCCGCTGCCCGTGCTCGCGTTCATCGTGCCGATGTTCAACCTCGGCATCATCGCGGCGATCGCGTTCCTCCCGCTCATGGCCCCCGTCGTGATCGCGGGAATCAAGCTCGCCCGCTCGAAGTAGCGCCCTAGCTCCAGCTGCGGCCTCGGGGACCCTCGCATGCGGGGGTCCCTCGCGTCGTAGCTGGAGCTAGGACAACCCCACAGCTACGTGATGAGGGGCGAACGGTCCTTGATGGGGATGCCCGCGGACTCGAACGCGGCGGTGGCCTGGGCCTGCCGGTTGTCGATCCCCACCCCCACGTCGCGCGCGAGCCGGGGGCGGGTCTTCACCAGCTCGTCGAGCACGGCGACGGGCACGAACAGCACCGCGAGGTCCGTCGTCGCGGTGGCCTTCGCCGACACCCCCTGCCGCGTGAGCGCGGTGAGCCCGAGCACCTCATCGCGATCGAGCACCGCGAAGGGGATGTCCTGGCCGGTCACGGTCACCGCGGAGAGCACCGCCGTGCCCTCCACGATGTACCGCATCCCGTTGGGGGCGATCGGCGGGCGCTGCACGATCTCCCCCGCGCCGTAGCGCTCGAGGCGCACCTGCGGCGCGATCGCCTCCACGTCCTCGGCCGTGAGGTACAGGGCGGGGGCGAATCGACGCAGCATCTCCCGAGCGCGCGCCTGGGTGTTGTAGTTGTCGGTGAGATCGCCGTCGAGGTGGAGGTCCGCGCGGCGCGCCGCGTACCAGAGCCGGGTGCGGAAGGCCTTGAGCGTCGAGTAGTTGTCCGCGGGGCCGCGGATCGGGATGTCGACCTCGTACTTGCCCTTGGCGATGGGCTTGACCGACGCGGACTCCCCGGGGATCGCCGCGGGCAGGTCGGCGGCGACGGCAACGCACACGTCGATGACATCCTGCGGCGCGTCATCCGTCGCGAACTTGACGACGAGGGATGCCTCGAACGGCGAGTCGCTCCGGCTGATGTTGAGGAACGTGCTCGACGCCAACGACGCGTTGGGGAGGATGTAGACCCCGTTCGGGTTGCGGATGTGGACCGCTCGCCAGTTGACCTCCACGATGCGGCCGCGCAGGCCGTCCACCTCGAGCCAGTCGCCCAGCTGGAACGGCTGCTCGAACAGCAGGAGCAGCCCCGACACGACCGAGCCGACGGCGTTCTGCAGGGAGAGCCCGATCACGATCGACCCGACGCCGAGTGCGGCGAACAGGCCGCCGACATCCGCGCTCCACACGAACGAGAACAGGATCGCGAGACACACGACGATCAGCAGGACGCGCACGATGTCCACGAAGATCGAGGGCACCTTGCTGCGCCACGTGCCCTGCTTCGCCGTGACGAAGAGCAGGAAGTTGAGCCCGTTGAGGAGCACGAGGATGATCAGGAAGCCGAAGATCGTCGCCGTGACCTGCGTCCACGTGAGGTCGATATCGGCGTAGGTCGCCTGGTTGAGGAGCAGGAGGAGAGCTCCGACGGGCGCCACGTAGTTGCGCAGCAGCAGGATGATCTTCGCCGCCCGGTTGCCCCGCCGATCGAGGAGGCTGTGCAGTTCGGTGAGCACGAGCAGCACGACGGGCAGCCCGAGTATGACCCCGACGGCGGGCCAGAACCAGGGCTCGTTCCAGATCTGGATCATGACGGCTCAGACCGCGTGGGTGTCGTCGGGGTCGATCCGCCACACGCGCTGCGGGCCGGTGGCCGTGTTCACCACTCCCCAGTCCCGTACGTGGACGGTGTCGGGCATCCGGTCGACGACCGCCTGGGTGAGGAAGATGCCGCTGTCGGAGTGGTTGCCCTGCACCTGGAACGCGAGGTTCACGGCATCCCCCCACAGGTCGTAGGAGATCTGGTTCTGCCCCACGAGCCCGCTCGTCACCGTGCCCGTGTCGAGCCCCGCCCGCAGGTTCAGGGTCGTGCCGTACTTGCGGGCGAATCGCTCGAGCACGCGCTGCAGCTCGATCGCGAAGTCGACCATCCGCCTCGCGTTGTCGACTCGCGGCACGATGAGCCCGCAGCTGGCGAGATACGCCGACCTCGTCGTGCGGACCCGCTCGATGCCGAGCTGCTCCGCGACCTCGTCGAAGCTGCTGAGGATCTCGTTGAGCTGGCTGAGCGCGGCCTCGGAGGTCTTGCCCCGGCTGAACGCCTCGAAGCCCACGATGTCGGCGAACATGACCGTGACTTCCTGGTGGTCGAGCGCGATCGTGCGCGCTCCCTCCTTGTACTTCTTGGCGAGCGGCTCGGGCATGAGCGAGAGGAGCAGTCGCTCGTTCTCCGCCTGCTGCTCCTCGAGCAGCGCGGCCTTGACCTGCAGGCTCCGGCTCATGTCGTTGAAGGCGGCGCCGACATCCGCGAGCTCGTCGCTCGGGCCGGCGTCGACCTGTACGCCCTCCTCGCCGGCGGCGATGCGTCGCGCGGCATCCCGCAGTCGTCGCAGCGGCCGCACGATGACGCCCGCGATCACGAGCGACAGGAGCGACACCACGAGCACGATGACCGCCGACGACAGCACCAGGTTGCGCGTGAACTCGTCGACAGGCGCGAACGCCTCGGCGCTGTCGAGCTCCGCGACGATGACCCAGTCGAGCCCGGGGATGTCGAGCGGTGCGTAGGCGGCGATCGTCTCGCTGCCGAGGTAGCCGACGTTGAGCGTGGTGCCCGTCGCGCCGGCTGCGGCGGATGACACGGCATCCGTCCGAACCGGCTGCAGGAGCAGCGTGCTGCCGCTCTCCACCGCCTGTCGCGCTACGTTCGGCGGGGTCCCCGCCGCGACCGCCTGCTGCTCGTAGCGCTCCGGGTCCTCCACGAGGTCGCGCGAGATCGAGCGCATCAGGCTGTCGTTGGCGCCGACGATGAACGTCTCGCCCGACTCCCCGAGGCCGCTGTCGGCCCAGTCGCCGCCGCCCGACATGACGAAGTCGATGCGATCGATGGGCATCTCGACCGCGAAGGCGCCGATCAGGGCACCGTCGAGCACGACGGGCGAGACCGCCCAGGCGGCCGGGGTGCCGAGCGACGGCGGGTACGGGGCGAAGTCGGTGAGCACGACCGTGTCGGCCACGTTGCCGGTCATCGCCTCGCTGAAGGCGCTCGCGAGGTTGGTCCGCTGGAGGGGGCCGGAGTCGAGGTTGCTCCCCAGGTCCACCCCCTTGAAGGCGGAGTAGACGACGTTGCCCTGCGCGTCGATGAGGAGGACGTCCTCGAACGACAGCAGCTGGGTCATCCGACGGAAGTAGTCGTGGAACTGCGAGTGGGCCTGCGACCACGAACTGCCGTCGCCCGCGTCGTCGACGGCGATCGCGTCGCTGAACGAGTCGAACGGCGCGGTGTAGTGCAGCTGGAGATAGCTCTGCGCGGGGCTCGTCGGCACGAACGTCGACGCGTCGGCGCTGTTCTCGTTGACCTCCTGGAGCTGCGGCCCGAAGGTCTCGGTGAAGTAGGCCTCCACGATGGCGCGCTCCTCGGGCGTGAGTTCGACGCCCTCGAGCTCGGCGAAGGCTGCCGAGAACTGCTGCATCGCCTGGATCACCGTCTCGCCCCGCGAGCCGAGGAGGAGGGTGTTCTCGATGTTCGTGAAGAGCGCCACGACTTCGCGAGCGCGCGAATCCCGCACCTCGATGAGCCGATCGAAGGCCGCCTCCTGCAGCGACTCCCGGCCGTTCACATAGCCGATGAGGCCGACGACGACGCTGGATGCGACGCTCACGAGCAGCAGCATGATCAGCAGGATGGACCGGATGCTGAGCCCCGCCTTCGCCGGGCGCCCGGGCAGCACGATCGTGCCCTCGGCGGGGGGCGGCGTGAGGCCGACGTTAGACATGGCTGCTCCTGGGCATCACGGCGTGCGGTGCTGTGACAGGTTCACTTTAGCCACGAACGGCCCACTTCGAGAGCCTCGGTGTGCGGTACCCGCGGGGGGACCGGTCCCTGAGGCTCTCGAAGGGGCCACTACTTCGTGGGTCTACCCCTTCGTGGACCCCGCGAGCAGGCCGCGCACGAAGTACCGCTGCAGCCCGAAGAACACGATCAACGGGATGATCAGCGAGATGAACGCCGCCGCGGGCAGTCGCTCCTGGTTCCGGCCGAAGTTGCCGACCAGTTCCGCGAGGCGCTGGGTCAGCGGAGCGACATCCACCGTGCCGCCCGAGAACACGAGCGCCACGAGCAGGTCGTTCCAGACCCACAGGAACTGGAAGATGCCGATGCTGGCGATGGCCGGCATCGCGAGCGGGATGATGATGCGGAAGAACACCTGGGTGTTGCTCGCGCCATCCACCTTCGCCGCCTCGATCACCTCGGAGGGAATCTCCGCGATGAAGTTGTGCAGCAGGAAGATGCACAACGGCAGACCGAAGATCGTGTGCGCGATCCACACCGCGGGGAACGTCCCGGAGATGCCGAGCACCTGCGAGAAGATCTGCAGCAGCGGGATGAGCGCCATCTGGAGCGGCACGATCTGCAGGGCGAAGATGAGCACGAAGATCGTGCTCGACCCGCGGAACTTGATCCACGCGAAGGCGTAGGCCGCCATCGTCGCGAGCGCGATCGGGAACAGCGTCGCCGGGATGGCGACCACGAGCGAGTTCACGAAGTACGAACCGAGGTTCGTCGACGATGCTCCCGTCGTGAAGAGGACGTCGCCGTAGTTCTCCAGGGTGAACGCCGGGTTGATGAAGATGTGCCACCACCCCGTGCTCGCGATGTCGTCCGCCGGGCGGAACGACGAGACGAACAGGCCGAAGGTCGGGATCGTCCATACGAAGGCGATGATGATCGCGGCGGCCGTCGCCCACTTCGACGTGAGCTTCTTCTCGACCCGGTCGAACTGGTTCTCCTTGCGCTGCTTGGTGGCCTTCGGCCCCTTCTGGCCGACGGGCTCGTCGAGCTCGGCCACAGCCTCAGCGTTTGCGTAGCTCATCGGATCTCCCTCTGCTTGCGCATGACTCTCACGTTGTAGATGACGATCGGCAGAACCATGATGAACAGCACGAGCGCGAGTGCCGCGCCCTGGCCGAACTCACCGCGGTTGAACGCCTGCGTGTACATCTCGTTGGCGATGACGCTCGTGTCGAAGTTTCCGCCGGTCATCGTGCGGACGATGTCGAACACCTTGAGCGTCGCGATCGAGATCGTCGTCACGACCACGACGAGCGTGCTGCGGATGCCGGGGATCGTCACGTTCACGAACTGCTGCCACGCGTTCGCGCCGTCGAGCCTCGAGGCCTCGATGATCTCCGTCGGGACTCCCTTGATCGCCGCGGAGAGCAGGACCATCGCGAATCCGGTCTGGATCCAGATCATGACCACGATGAGGAAGAAGGTGTTCCACGGCGAGTTGATGAGGAACTGCTGGGGCTCGCCGCCGAACCAGACGATGAGCTGGTTGAGGATACCGATCTGCTCGAAGCCCTCGGCCCGGTACTCGTAGACGAAGCGCCAGATGATGCCGGCGCCCACGAACGAGATGGCCATCGGCATGAAGACGAGGGCCTTGAGGATCCTCTCCCCGTGCGACTTGTCGATGAACACGGCGTAGGCGAGACCCACGACCGTCGACAGTGCGGGCACCAGGGCCACCCAGATGAGGGTGTTGATGAGGGTCGTGATGATCTGGGGCTGGGTGAACATCCAGATGAAGTTGTCGATCCCGATGAACTCGCCGGTGCGGTTGGTGAAGGCGAGGTACGCGGTGCGGATGGCCGGGTACACGAGACCGACGAGCAGCAGGATGATCGCCGGCGCCACGAAGGCGATGAGCTGCAGCACGTCCCTGCCGCGCTTGGGGGCCTTGTCCACGAGGAACAAGATGAGGCCGATCACGGCTGCGAACGCCGCGAGACCGATAAAGAGTATTCCGAACTTCTCCCAGAGACCACCCCAGAAGTCCCCGCGGGCCGCCATGGGCACGAGGACTGGGCCCTGCACTATCGACACTGACATGTGCAAACCTCCATTGGCTTGTGTTGACGCTATCGAGAGGCTGGCCCACCGAGCAAGAGCTCGATGGGCCCGCCGTCA
>SXGT01184801.1_pt1 | contig 11413 bp, 11 predicted proteins | sample 3176221 | NCBI WGS metagenome assembly SXGT01 (sample SAMN11356862, study PRJNA531348) | freshwater metagenome | isolation source: freshwater sample F1-120 | place: China: Fuxian Lake, Yuxi | collected 2017-12-25
GACGGGCGGGGCCAGCGGGTCCGGCCCGTCGACGTACGCGCCGTACCGGGAGGCACGGCTCAGGCGACGGTTCTGGCGACTCACGAGCTCACCCGTAGACCGTCTCGCCGCCGGCCGAGTCCTTGCTGATCCGCCGGGCCAGGAACAGGCCCTCCAGGGCCAGCTCGATGGCACTGGCCCGTTCGCCGTCGTTGCCCCCGCCCTCGACGCCGACGCCGACGCGATCGCAGACCTGGTCGTAGACGTCGGACTCGCCGAGCGGGGGAAGGCCGGCGAGGAAGTCGCGGGCGCTCACCTGCTCGCCGGTGGCCACGAGCGAGCCGCTCTCGAGCGCCTCCACGAGCACCCCGAAGTCGATGCCGGTGAACAGCCCGCGCACCGTCTCGGCGGTGGCGGTGCGCAGGAGGTGGTCGAGGACGAGGTCCTCGCGACCCTCCTCGCCGGACTCGAACTCGATCTTGCCGCCGAGCACGTCGACGGCGGTCTCGAGGTCGACGGGCCGGGCGACGGCGTCGGGCTCGCCCTGGCGGGTGGCCCGGTGCAGGGCCGCGGCGGCGATGGTCTCCGCACCGGCGATCGCGAAGCGGGCGCTGACGCCGCTGCGCTGGTCGACCGCCGACGACTCGCGCAGCGCACGCGTGAAGCGGGCGAGGACCTCGATCAGCTGGTCGGGCACCGTCGCGACGAGGTCGGCCTCCTGGCGGATGACGGCGATCTCGTCGACGAGCTGCGTCGGGTAGTGGGTGCGGATCTCGGCGCCGAAGCGGTCCTTCAGCGGGGTGATGATGCGTCCGCGGTTGGTGTAGTCCTCGGGGTTGGCGCTGGCGACGACGAGCACGTCGAGCGGGAGCCGCAGCACGTACCCGCGGATCTGGATGTCGCGCTCCTCCATCACGTTGAGCATCGCGACCTGGATCCGCTCGGCGAGGTCGGGCAGCTCGTTGATGGCGACGATGCCGCCGTGGCTGCGCGGGATGAGCCCGAAGTGGATGGTCTCGGGGTCGCCGAGGCTGCGTCCTTCGGCGACCTTCATCGGGTCGACGTCGCCGATGAGGTCGGCGACGCTCGTGTCGGGCGTGGCCAGCTTCTCGGCGTAGCGCTCGTCGCGGTGGCGCCACCGGACCGGCAGGTCGTCGCCGAGCTCCTCGGCACGACGGATGCTGGCCACGGTGATCGGCGCGTACGGGTGCTCGCCGAGCTCGGAGCCGTCGATGACCGGGGTCCACTCGTCGAGCAGCCCGACCATGGTGCGCAGGAGGCGGGTCTTGCCCTGGCCGCGCTCGCCGAGGAGCACGACGTCGTGGCCGGCGATGAGCGCCCGCTCGAGCTGCGGGACCACGGTGTCCTCGAAGCCGTGCAGCCCGGGCCACGGGTCGCGGCCCTCGGCGAGCGCGGCGAGCAGGTTGTCGCGAATCTCCGTGCGCAGCGGCTTGTGCGCGTGTCCGCTGGCGCGCAGGGCGCCGACGGTGTCGATGGTCGGGCGTGGCGTGGTGGCAGCCATGGTGTCCTCAGGCATCGATGCTCGACAGGTCTCCGTAGCGGTCGCCGCGGACGGCGTCGCGGGGCACGGCCGTCTCGAGGTCCTCGACGACGTCGGACGTCAGCTCGACCTCCAGGGCGCCGTGGTTCTCCTCGAGGTAGGCCACCCGCTTGGTGCCGGGGATGGGCGCGACGCCGACGCCGTCGCGGCCTGAGCGGCTGAGCACCCAGGCGAGCGCGAGCTGGCCGGGCGTGCAGCCGAGCCGTTCGGCGATCTCGCGCACCTTGGCGACGAGCTGCAGGTTCGACTGCAGCGCCTCGCCCTGGAAGCGCGGGAAGTACGCGGTGGTCCGGGAGTCGGACTCCTCGAGGTCGGTCTCGGCGGTGATCGCGCCGGTCAGCAGGCCGCGACCGAGCGGCGAGTAGGGCACGAGACCGATGCCGAGCTCGCTGAGGACGCCCCAGATCTCGTCCTCGAGGTGACGCGTGAAGAGGGAGTACTCGGTCTGCAGCGCGGTGATCGGGTGCACCGCGTGCGCGCGGCGGATGGTCTCGGCCGAGGCCTCCGAGAGGCCGAGGTGACGCACCTTTCCGGCCTGCACGAGCTCGGCCATCGCGCCGACGGTCTCCTCGATGGGGACGGTCTTGTCGACGCGGTGCTGGTCGTAGAGGTCGCTGTGGTCGACGCCGAGACGCTGCAGGGACGCGTCGCACGCGGAGCGCACGTACTCGGGCTTGCCGTTGACGCCGAGGCGGGTGCCGTCGGGCAGCCGCTCGTTGCCGAACTTGGTGGCCAGCTGCACGGCGTCGCGACCCTGGCTGCTGGAGGCGATGGCCGAGCCGACGAGCTGCTCGTTCGTGAAGGGGCCGTACATGTCGGCCGTGTCGAGGAAGGTGACGCCGAGGTCGAGCGCGCGGTGGATGGTGCGCGTGGCCTCGGACTCGTCGCGGGTGCCGTAGAACTCGCTCATGCCCATGCAGCCGAGCCCCAGCGGCGAGACGTCGAGCGGCGCGGTGGTGCCGAGCGTGGTGTGCGTCGTGGTCATGGGTACCAGTCAACTCCTGCGCGGCAAGGTTGCACGTCGGGACGACCGGCGGACGGGCGGCGACGGCGGGCGGCACGTCAGGACCGCGAGGAGCGCATGCCCTCGCGCTGCTGGAGGGCGGGGTCGGCGCGCAGCGCGGCGTACTCCGCCGACTCCACGGGCACGAGCGCGATCCGACCCTCGGCGTCGTGGTGCACGCCCCAGCCGTACCGCTTGACGAGCGGCGAGGCGCGCAGGCACGGCTGGCCCTTGGCGAAGAAGGTGTCGCGGTCGATGCCGCGACGCTCGCCCTGGGAGAGGTAGACGACGTCGTCGGACGTGTACCGGTAGGGCGCGTCGGCCAGGAGGTCGTACTGCAGCCGCGCGACGCTCGGCGTGGCCCGCTCGGGCGGCACCTCCGCCGACGTCGCGGGGCAGTCGGGCGCCACCGACGTGAAGGTGTCGTGGTTGTTCGTGGTGTACAGCGTGGCCATGCTCGCCTCCGGGTTCCTCACCCATGGTGCTGCCGACGTCCGACAGAATCCAGATCCACGGGCCAGCGCCCGAGCAGGTCCCGATCAGCGCGGTGGGCTCCAGGCGGGGTCGCGGCCGATGAAGGCGACGAACCGGTCCTGCACGGACGCGTCGTCGGGGACGGGGACGGCCGGGCCGTACTGGCCGGAGCCGCGCAGCAGGTCCTCGATCGGCTGCATGGCGGCGAGCATCGCGGCGCAGCGGTCGGGGTCGAGCTGGACGTCCTGGCCGCTGGCGCGGGCGAGGTCCCACGTGTGCATGAAGACGTCGGCCGTGTAGAACTGCGCGACCGCCTGGTCGAGCGGGTGCGTGCCGACGCGCGGGTGGGTGAAGGGTCGGCCGGCGTCGGGGGCGTCGAGGAGTGCCTGCACCGCGTCGGCGTGGTCGCGCCAGGCCTCGGCGGGGTCGGCCGGTCGCGGGTCGGCCGTGCCCAGTGCGACGCTGCCGGCGGACAGGAACGCCGGCAGCCAGGTGACCAGGTGCTCGACGACGTCGCGGGCGGTCCAGCCCTCGACCGGTGCGGGGGCGTCCCAGTCGGCCACCGCGTCGGCGACGGCGGTGAACCCGGCGGCGACGTGCCGGTGGTCGGTGGCCGGTGTGCTCATGGCGGCCCACGCTAGACCGCGGACGGGGTCGTGGCCATACTGCGGCCATGAGCCCCGACGACGTCGACCCGCTGCTGGCCGGGCGCGCCGGGCTGGGCTACGCCGAGCTGGACGACTGCGCGCGCAGGCTGCGCGACCTTCTGGTCACCACCGCCGAACGACAGATCGGCAGGCCCCTGCTGCACGAGTTCGCCATCGACGTCGACACCGACCCGGTCCTGCGACTCAGCCCGCCCGCCGGGTACCGCCGACCGGCGGCCGGTGCCGTGTCGGTGCGTGTGGTGGTGCAGTCACGCACGTCGAGCGCGGCGCGGCTCGGGCTGCGGGTCACCGTGTGGCCGGCGCTCGGCGGGGCCGACGTGGTCGACCTGCTGGTGGTGCGCGAGGGTGCCGCCGCGCCCGACGGTCACCTGCTCGAGGTGCGGGTCGACGAGGTGCACCCGCAGCCGTCCGAGAGCCTGCAGCGACGGGTGAGTGACGTCGTGGCCCGCCAGGTCGCACTCGTCGTGAGCGACCTCAACATCGCGATGCAGCGCAACCTCGCCAACCCCGACTGGGACGGCGGCGAGCTCGGCTGACCACCTCACCGAGCGCAGTCCTGGACGGACGACTAGGTTGGCCGTCATGCGCCTCCTCGACCGCGCCCCCGTGCGCGCCCTCCTCGTCGCCGCCACCGCCACCGTCGTCCTGACCGCCTGCGGCGGCAACGACTCCGACTCCGACTCCACGAGCTCCTCGTCTCCCTCGGCCAGCTCGTCGGCCGACGGGGGCGGCTCGTCCGCGCCCGCTCCCACTGCGAAGGCCGCGGACGGCGACCGCGTCGAGGCCGACGGCTTCAGCTACGCGGTGCCGGAGGGCTGGAAGGAGAACAAGGGCGGGGCGGGTGCTGCCCTGAGCCTCGCCATCGACGTGACCGACCAGGACGGCTTCGCCGACAACGTCAACGTCGTCTCCGACCCGACGATCGTCAACGTCAAGGGCAAGCAGCTCGAGGACGCCCTCGTCAAGGTGCTGGAGAACGCGAACGCCCAGGACGTCGAGGTGCGCGACCCGCTCACCATCGACGGCCAGGAGGCCGTGCACTCCACCGCGGTGTTCAACCTCAACGGCAACGAGTACCGCGTCGAGCAGTACACGCTCGCCGTCGACGGCAAGGGCTACGTGATCACGTTCTCCCACAACAAGGACCTGCCGGAGGCCGACCGCGACGCCGTCGACCAGTCGATCCTCGCCAGCTGGTCCTGGGCCTGACCCCAGCCCCCGACGCCCGGTGACCGCCCACGCGGTCACCGGGCGTCGTCACGTCCGGACGCCGCACATTTCGGAACTTGTAAGTTTCGAAACTGGTGAGTATCGTTACGTGCGAAGCAGACGCCGCCGGCCCGCTGCACCCACGAACGGAGCTCCTCATGATCGACGCCTTCTCCGACCTCGACTGGATCGCCATCGCTCTCGCCATCGTCGTCTCCGCGGCGCTCGGAGGCGTGTACTTCGGCGTCGTCATCGCCAAGCCCTACCTGCGCGCCCTGGGCCGCGGCGCAGCCGACACCCCTGCTCCCACGGTGATGGCCGCCGTCGGACCGGTCGTGTGCATCGCCGCGACCGTCCTCACGAGTGCTGTCCTCGTCGCCGCTCTCGACCTGCGGGGCGTCGCCGACGCGCTCGAGTTCGGTCTCGTCGTCGGTGTCGGGTACCTCGTCGCGATGACGTTCCAGATCGCCATCAACCCGAACTTCCCCCACCCGCTGCGCTACGGGATGCTCAACGCGCCCTACTTCCTGCTGAGCAGCGTGACCAGCAGCCTGCTGCTCGTCCTCCTCTGACGTCGCACGAGAGGATGGCGTCGTGACCGACGTAGAACCGCCCACCTCGGACCGCTCCGGCGGCCGAGGTGGGCGCCCTCGCGACCCCGGGCGCGACACCGCGCTGCTCACCGCCGCTCTCGACGTGCTGGCCGAGGTGGGCTACGAGCGGATGACCATGGACCAGGTGGCTGCTCGCGCGGGAGCGAGCAAGGCCACGCTCTACCGACGCTGGAGGTCCAAGTCCGAGCTCGTCACCGACGCGGTCGGCCGCATCGGTGACAGTCCCCGCCTCGAGGACCTCCCGGACACAGGAACGCTGCGCGGCGACCTCGTCGCCCTGATGCGACCCCAGAGCGAGGAGGAGAGCGAGCGACTGGTGGCCCTGATGGGTGGCGTCGCCTCGCTGCTCTCGGCCGCCCCCGAGCTCGCCGAGGTCGCCGGGTCCGCACTGGTGGAGCCGTTCGTCGCCTCGCAACGCCTCCTGCTGGCGCGCGCCCGGGACCGCGGCGAGATCGACCAGGACGTCGACATCGACACGATCGCCCTCGTGACCCCGGCCATGACGGCCTACCGGCTGGTGGTCCAGCGCCGACCGATCGACATCCCGCACATCCTCAGGCTCGTGGACACCGTCGTGCTGCCGGCCGTCGGCCTCGCCGCACACGACGCCTGAGTGGTCAGTGACCGCTGCCGCAGAGGTGGTCGGTCGCCACGCACGAACCGCACCGGACCATCTGCCGCACGCACGCCGGGTCCGCGCAGTCGACGACGTCGCGGCTCGGCGTGCCGCACGTGTCGCAGCGGCCCACGACCTTCGCATCGGGGCTGAACTCGACCGTCGTGCGGCCGTCGAAGACGTACATCGACCCCTCCCAGAGCCCGGTGTCGCCGTACGCCTCGCCGTAGCGGTGGATGCCGCCGTCGAGCTGGTACACGCGCTGGAACCCGCGGCTGCGCATGAGCGGGGTGAGCACCTCGCAGCGGATGCCGCCCGTGCAGTACGTGACCACGGGTCGGTCCTTCAGGTCGTCATAGGCGCCGGAGTCGAGCAGCTCGACGAACTCGCGGGTGGTCTCGACGTCGGGACGCACGGCGCCGGCGAAGCGGCCGACCTCGGACTCGATGCGGTTGCGGCCGTCGAAGAAGACGACGTCCTCCGCCTCGACCAGCGCGTGCAGCGCCTCGGGGCTGAGGTGCTCGCCGCCGCCGACCACGCCGTGCGCGTCGACGTCCAGCTCGTCGGGGGCGCCGAACGTGACGACCTCCTCGCGCACCTTGACCGAGAGTCGCGGGAACAGCGCCGTCGTGACGCCGTCGTCGAGCGCGCGCCCCGCCGACCACTTCACGTCGGCGCCGCGGAACGGCGCGTACTCGCGCAGGCCCCGGACGTAGCGCTTGAGGGCGTCGAGGTCGCCGCCCAAGGTCGCGTTGATGCCGTGGGAGGACACGATGACCCGCCCGCGCAGCCCCAGCGACCCGGCCAGGCTCAGCTGCCACACGCGGATCGCGTCGGGGTCGGGCACGGGGGTGAAGACGTAGAACAGGATCACCTTCGGCACGGCCACGTCGACGATTGTCCCTGACGGGCCGCGCGGCTCAGAGCAGCCAGGTCTCCTGCGCCTCGGGGTCCCAGCGACGCACACCGCCGACGCGACCCTCGCGCTCTCGCCCGACGTCGGCCAGCGCGGCCAGCGCCGCGGGCAGCAGGCCGACGTCGAGCCGGTGCGCGAGCGTGACGTGCGGCGTCCAGGCGTCGGGGCGCACGTGCGCGAGCACGCCGGGCTCGTCGCCGACCTCGTCGAGCACCCGCGCGTGCAGGTCGAGCAGCCCGGCGGACACCACGACGGAACGCGCCAGGACGCAACGGCCGGAGCGTCCGGGGAGGACGAGCAGGCCCCCGAGCCGCACGGTCGGGAGCTCGGCCGGCAGCGCGCCATGGAGACGGGCGTCGGCGTCGGCACCGATCCGTTCGGCGACGGCGAGCGTGACGTGCGGAGCGTTCGAGGCGCCCGTGTGCCGGGCCTGGCTGGGAAGCCCCGCCTCGAGGAGCCGCGCCCACTCCTCCCGGACGCTCGCGTCGAGCACCGGGTCGAGCAGGGCCTCCACGGACTGCAGCACGGGCCCAGCGTGGCACGCTGGAGCGGTGACCGCGCTGCACGAGCTCGACGCCCACGCGATGGCCGGCGCGATGGCGGCCGGTGAGACCACCTCGGTCGAGCTGGTCGAGCACCACCTCGCCCGCGTGGAGCAGCACGACGCGACGCTCGGCGCGTTCGTGACGGTCACCGCGGACGCCGCGCTGGAGGCCGCGCAGGCCGCCGACGCGCGCCGACGCTCGACGTCGGCCCGCGACCTGCCGCCGTTCCTCGGTGTGCCCACGGCGTTCAAGGACCTCACCCCGACGGCCGGCGTGCGCACCACGCTCGGGTCGCGGCTCATGGCCGACCACGTGCCCGACGTCGACGCGCACGTCGTGACGCTCGTGCAGCTGGCGGGGTTCGTGAGCCTGGGCAAGACCAACACGCCCGAGATGGGGCTGTCGTCGTACACCGACAACGACCTCGTGGGCCCCGCGCGCACGCCCTGGGACCCGACGCGGACGGCGGGCGGGTCGTCCGGTGGCGCCGCTGCTGCCGTGGCCGCGGGGCTCGTGCCGCTCGCGCAGGGCAGCGACGGAGGCGGGTCGATCCGCATCCCGTCGAGCTGCTGTGGCGTCTTCGGGTTCAAGCCGAGCCGCGGTCGGGTGAGCGCCGGGCCGACGGGGTCGGACTGGAGCGGCCTGTCCGGGGACGGCCCGATCGCGCGGACCGTGCGCGACGCGGCCGCCCTGCTCGACGCGATGGCGCACCCCATGCCCGGCGACCTGCGTCCGCTGCCGGAGCCCGCCGAGCTGTTCGCCGCCTGGACCGCGCGCCGCCCGGAGCGCCTGCGGATCGCGCGTTGGGTCGACCCGTACCTGCCCGGCGTGACGGCGTCGGCGTCGTCCGTGCAGGCGTGGGAGCACGCGACCGACGTGCTGCGCTCCCTGGGTCACGAGGTCGTGGACGTGCAGAACCCGTTCCCACCCGCGTTGGAGCCGCAGTTCAACGTCGTCTGGTCCAGCGGCATGGCGGCGGCCCCGATCCCCGACGCCGCCCTCGACCTGCTGCGTCCGACGACCCGCTACTGGCTGGAGCGGGGGCGCACGTACAGCGCAGCCGAGCTCGCGCGGGCGATCCAGTTCCTCGAGGCGACCACCCGCGACGTCGTGACGTCCATGGCCGGGTTCGACGCCTGGCTCACCCCGACCCTCGCGCTGCCGCCGCAGCCGGTCGCGTGGTTCACGGAGTCCGGCGACCCCGCCGAGGACCACCGCCGCGAGCTCGACTTCACGCCCTACACCGCCGTCTACAACATGGCGGGCGTCCCCGCCGCGAGCCTGCCGCTGTCCGTGGTCGACGGGCTGCCCGTCGGCGTCATGCTCGCCGGCCGTCCCGGCGAGGACGGTCCGCTGCTCTCCCTGTGCGCCCAGGTCGAGCAGGCGGACCCGTGGCACGACCGGCTCCCCCCACGGCGGTAGGTGGCCTGCGGAACACGGGTGGGCGGTAGGTCTCGCGCGTCATCGACCATCGATGACGCGCGCCAGCGACCGCTGGAGGAGGTTCCGCGTGTCACCTACCGCCCAGGGGGCTAGCGGACGACGCCCGTCCGGGCCGACGTGCGCGTGAGGGTCGTGTAGCCGCTCTTGCGGCCCGTCACCTGCACCGTGACCCGCTTGCCGCGCAGGCTGCGTGGCACGACGAACGTCGACGCGGTGGCGCCCTTGACGGCGGTGCCGTTGGCGAGCCAGCGGTAGGAGAACGTCGTCCCCGAGGTCCACGTGCCGCGCACGACCGACAGACGACGACCGACGACCGCCGTGCCCGACACCTTGGGCGTCGACGCCGTCAGCGTGCCTGCCGCGACCGCGGCGGAGGGGCCGGAGATGGCCGACGCCGTCTCGTAGCCGTCGCGCGTGCCGGTGACCCGCACCGTGATCCGGTCGCCGACCGTCGCGGCGCCAGGCGTGAAGGTCCTGGAGGTGGCACCCGCCACGGGGGCGTCGTCGGCGAGCCACTGGTAGGTGAACGTCGTGCCCGGCGCCCACGAGCCGACGTCGACACCGAGGGCCACCCCCACCTTGGCGGTGCCGGTGACCGCCGGGCGCCCGGCGATGGTGGCGCCCGCAGCCACCGCGGTCGTCGGCTCCGACGTCGCCGACGCGGTGTCGTAGCCGCTCCGCTCTCCGGTGACCGTGACCGTCATCCGCGCACCCCGCTGCGCCGGACCCGGCGTGAAGGTGTCGGTGGTGGCGTCCGCGACGGGCGATCCGTCGGCCAGCCACTGGTAGGTGAGCATCGTGCCGGAGGCCCACGTGCCGGGGTCTGCCCGCAGCGGGCGTCCGACGGTCGGGTCGCCCGAGACCGTCGGCGTCCCGGCCACCTGGGTGCCGGTGGCCACCCGGTCCGTCGGGGCCGAGGTCGCCGAGGACGTGTCGTAGCCCGGCCGCGCGCCCGTCACGGTGACCGTGACCCGCGCACCCTGCTGCACGGGGCCGGGCCTGAACGTCGCGCCCGTGGCGCCCGTGACCGGCGAGCCGTCCGCCAGCCACTGGTAGGTGAAGGTCGTGCCCGGACCCCACGAGCCGACGTCGACGCCCAGCTGCTCCCCGACCCTCGGCGTGCCCGTGACCGTGGGGGCGCCGGCCGTCGTGGCGCCCGCGGCGACCCGCTCCGTCGGCTGCGAGGTGCGCGACGTCGTGATGTAGCCGTCCTTGGTGCCGGTCACGGTGAGTGTGATCGCGTCGTCCAGCTGCGCCACGGTGGGGGTGAAGGTGCTCGTCGTCGCGGCCGGCAGGTCGACACCGCCGGCGGACCACTGGTAGGTCAGCGTCGTCCCGGCCGTCCAGGAGCCTGCGCGTCCCGTGAGCGGGGAGCCGACCCGGGCCGCCCCCTCCACCGTGGGCGTCGACGCGTCGAGCACGCCTGCGGCCACCGCCGGCGTGGGGGCCGACTCCCTGGTCGCCGACCGGTAGCCGTTGCGCGAGCCGGTGACGCGCACGGTGATCGTCCGCCCCAGCTGACCCTTCGTCGGCACGAACGTCGACGCGGTCGCGCCCTGGACCGCGGTCCCGCCCGCAAACCACTGGTAGGCGAACGTCGTGCCCGTCGTCCACGAGCTGGGCTGCGCGGTGAGCGTGGCGCCCACCCGCGGGGTGCCCTCGACCACCGGCGTCGACGTCGCGAGGTCGGCGAGCACCGGCCCGTTGGTGACGGTGACGACGGCGCTCTCGGCGCCCACGGAGTCGACGCGCACCGACACGTCGCCGGCGGTGTAGGTCTGGCCCGCCTGGCGCGACCCGTGGGCCACGGTGCCGTCGGCGCGTGGACGCAGCAGGGTGCTGCCCGTCGAGCCCGTCGTGCGGGTGCTCACCGTGACGCCCCGCGGGTACTTGCGGGTGCCGCTCACCGACGCGTTCGGCTCGAGCCGGTAGTAGCTCCGGGCGTCGCGGCCGCCTCCCGACCGGTACTCGACCCAGTGGCTCGTGCCGTCGGGCGAGCGCACCTCCATGCCCCGCAAGCCGGTGCTGCTGCCGCGCGCGGCGAGGGTGCGGGTGACGGACGTACCGGACCCGACGACCTCGACCTCGCCGGTGTCGAGGAGCCCGAGCTGCGCGCGGTACTCGCTGTCGAGCGCGGGCGGGTCGAGGCTCTGGCTGGAGCCGATCGCGAGACCCATCGGGCTGTAGAGGTCCCAGTACTCGCCGCCCTGGCCGTCCAGGCTCTCGAGGTTCGCGTGGTTGAGGCCGAGGTTGTGCCCGACCTCGTGCGCGAACGTGGCCGTGAAGATCGACGCCGACTCCTTCTGCGTCGACGACCCGCCGTCGTCCATGCCGCGCCCCACCGTGCCGACGCCGACGCCGTTGCACGTGTCGTCGACGACGACC
>SXGT01698280.1_pt1 | contig 11413 bp, 7 predicted proteins | sample 3176221 | NCBI WGS metagenome assembly SXGT01 (sample SAMN11356862, study PRJNA531348) | freshwater metagenome | isolation source: freshwater sample F1-120 | place: China: Fuxian Lake, Yuxi | collected 2017-12-25
AAGACGCAGCGGCAAGGCAACATTGACGAGGACGGAAGCTGGGACCCCATCGATGAGTGGGGAGTCGCCGGCGGACGAGTCTACTCGACCGCGATCGGGGCGATGACCCTGGAGGTCTACTACAGGTTTCGTCGGCTCCAGTAAGGGTCCAGCTTTTGACAGCGGCAGGCCGTGGAGGTCAAGAAACTCGATCCCGCACAGGGGGGCAGCGTATCCTCCGTGCGACCATGATTGGGACATCCATCCTGGCGTGCAGTTTCCCACAGCTTCCGGGACTTTCACGCACGGAACTCCGTCGAATCCTGTGTTGCGTTCCTGCCCTTGCGCGCCATGGACCTTCAGCGTGATTGTGCTCAGGCGGAGTCTTCAGGTTTCCATCTATTCGATTGCCTCCTTGGCTCGCATGCCGTGCTGGTTCACAGCTCCGGCATGACGCTGCGCGGCTTTCCGCCAATCGCGCGGCCCGGGCCGTCTTCTTCCTGGCGTTGAGCTCCCGTGGAACGCCGTCGCCCGTACCGCAGTACATCTCCTCGGGTGTTTGTCCTTGGACGCCGGCTTCGATAAGTTCGTCGACGGCGGAGTTGACATTTTTCGCACCCTGGTCGGCCAGCAGGGTCGGGGGAGCGTTGCTCTCGATTCCCGCGTGCGTCGCCTCGAGCAGTATGGCGAGGGTATTGCCCGGATCGAAGGGATCCGAAACCCTCCACGCGAGGATTCTTCTAGAGAAGTTGTCAATGACGGCGTAGAGAAAAGCTGAGTTCAGGTTTCGGCGGATGGAGTCGCCTGCGTGGGCGGCGCCGGCACCCGCGCCAAGACCGGATCGATCACCGAGATCATGTCGCTGCCTGCTCCGCCGGCCTACCGCGCCGTCGCCATGAAGATGAAGGCGCCATCGGCGGGGGTCTCGGTGCTGTTGATGAAGATGTCGAAGGCGTCGACGCCCACCCGGCTCACCGAGGCGAACCGGAGGTCGCGCATATGCTGGGGCTGAGCCCCCACCTCCGGCGTCACCACCGGGATGAGGTCGAGGTCCCTCGCCGCCGCAGCGTCGACGGTGACGCGGTAGTGGCCGAAGCCGAACCGCTCTACGCCACGCACGCCGAACTCGCCTGCGATCGTGCCGTTCGGGTTGACCCGCGCCCAGGCGACGATGGCGTTGTCACGGTGGCGCTCGCCGGGCTTGACGGCACTGAGGGGGTCGGCGTTCGTCTCGGAAACGAGCGATCCTCTGACCTCCGTGCGCGGGGAGTCGATGCTGACGTCCGGCGCGGAGAGCGCGGCGGCCCGGGAGCTGGCGATGACCACGAGCTCGGCCCCGTCGGTGTCATCGAGGAGGATCTGGTTCGCACCGGTCGCGATCGTCACGCTCTCGGCGGCGGAGACAGAGGCCGTATCCTCGGCCACGACGCGCGTGTCCTTCGACCCGTGGATGAGGAGCTCCTCGGCGCCGGCGGTGTCGTCGAAGCGGAGCTCGTTGGTGCCGCCGCCCGGGGTGGTGTCCGACCCGATGGCGGAGACGGCCTTGCTGCCGGGGAGCGCGTACGGCGGGAGCTGCTCTCTGTTGTAGACGCTGCCGATGATGATCGGACGATCGGGATCCCCCTCGAGGAAGTCGACGAGCACCTCCCAGCCGATCCTGGGGATCATGATCGAACTCGAGGCGTGCAACTGGGCCACCCGGATCCACGCGCTCGAGTGCTCGTCCTTCTGGCCCTGGCGGTCCCAGTGGAACTGGACCTTCACACGTCCGTACTGGTCGGTGTGTATCTCCTCGCCGGCAGGCCCGACGACGACTGCGGTCTGCGCGCCGTAAACCTTCGGTTGCGGCGTCCGCCGCTCCGGCCGGAAGACCACCGAGTCGGGGATGCAGGTGAAGCTGTTGGCGTAGTAGGTGCCGGTCTCCCGTCCGGCCGTCTGCACGGCGAGGTGTTGCACGGACGTCAGGACGTAGGTGCCGCCGAACCCCGACTCGGAGTGGTCCACGAGTGTGAACTTGTGGCCGGGGCGGAACGACTTGCAGGTGCTCGTGCCGCTGATGACGACCGACTTCGCCTGCTCCTCCTGCACGCGGATCTCGGCTGTCGCGATGCCGTCGAATCGCTGTGCGTACTCGCCCGGGTAGTCGTAGAGCTCGAACTTCGATTCCGGTTTGCCGGCGGTGACCAGGAGGTCCTCGCTCGGTCTCTCGAAGTTGTGATCCCAGAGGGTCACCTTGCCGGAGACGAGCTCCTGCTCCTTCTGCCAGGTGATGACCCGCTCCTCCCCCTCGACGCGCGGCGGGGCGCCGTGGCCGTAGTAGGGGACCACCGCCGGGAGGTCCGGATGGGAGGCAGGGATGTCGCTCAGGACCATCTGGTGGCCGGCGGCGGTGTGCTTGAAGAAGTAATAGATCCCCTCTTCCTCCATCAGGCGGCTGGCGAAGTTGAAGTCGGTCTCGCGGTACTGGACGCAGTACTCGCGGCTCGGGTACGTTTCGCGCTGGAGGTCGAAGAACGCCGAGCTGGCAAGATCGCCCTCGTCGAGGATGGTCGCGAGGATCTCGGGCGCCGTGTCCCCCTGGAAGATCCGCACGTCCGCGGCGCGGGTGAGGAGCCAGAGCTTCGGCACCAGCTCCATGCGGTAGCGGATGCTGCGGCCGACACGTCCCGCCGGTCCGATGCTCTTGACGATGCCGTCGACGAGCGCCGTCGAGTTCGCGTGGGTGAAGCGAAGCTGGGCGGGGGTGCCGACGAGCCTCGCATAGTCGATGTCGCCGCCCTCGGAGAGCAGCGAGAGTTGGAAGCTGAAGAGCCTGGAGATCTCCTCGCGGCCGCTGAATCCGATCACCAGGAGCTCGGCGCCCTCGACGCCGAGGACCATGTTCCGCGCCCCCGTCGGGCTGCGCTCCATGAGCTGGAGGCTCGAGACGAGGGCCGAGGGGATCGACTCGCCGACGGTTCGCTCGAGCTCCGCGACCGCCGCAGCGCCCGGGTCGGAGGGTCTACTCTCCGACAGGGCCTCGATCTCGGCCAGGATGGTCGCGATGCTCGCCGTCACGCCCTGGAAGTTGGCGTTGAGGCCCTCGATCTGGCCTGTTACGGCCTGGGAATGGGCCTCGAGGGAGCCAACGCGGGCCTCGAGTTCGGGCGAGCCGGCGAGCGCGATCGGCTCGGGGCCGTTGCGGAAGAGCCAGAGGAGCATGTAGACGGCGTCGCTGACGTCGCGGTCGCCGTCGCCGTTGCCGGCGGGGACGGGGGGAGCGACGGCGCGGGCGAGGTGGACCTCCTGCCAGATGCGCCCGGCGAGGAGGACGGCGTTGATGACCAGGACACTGAGGATGAGCTTCTTGAAGCTCTTCATGGTTTTCATGGCCCTCATGATGGCGGCCTCCTGAGGTGTGTCGCGACTCGCGCCCGCCCGATTCCACCTGGTTCAAGCATAGTGTCCGGGAGGGCGGGAGATCCCGTGCTGTCACAGCAAAGCGGTAATGTCCGGTTCGTGCAAAGTAGAAATGTCCGTTTCCAAAGGAGTCTGGTGGAGGACAGAAGAGAGTGGATCGTTGCATGAGCCGAAAGGAACGAGATCGATTGCGAGTGGTGAGCCAGCTCGACAAGGGCCAGTTGAGTCAGGGCCAGGCGTCCGAGCAGTTGGGGGTGTCTGTTCGTCAGGTCCGCAGGATTCTGAGGAGGTACGAGAAGGAAGGGGATCGGGGACTGGTGCACCGGCTTCGAGGCCGACCGTCCAACCGGAAGCTTGCCACGGAGCTTCAGGAGAAGACGCTTGGCTTGGTGCGGACCCATTACTTGGACTTCGGGCCCACGCTGGCACAGGAGTATCTCCACAGCGCCCAGGGGATCACAGTGAGCCGAGAGACGCTCCGAGGGTGGATGATCGAGGGCAAGATATGGGAGCCCCGAGCGCGAGGGGTAAAGCACCGGCAGTGGCGAGAGCGGAGGCGTGCTTGGGAGAGCTGTTACAGATGGACACTTCGATTCACGATTGGTTCGAGGGGAGGGGCGCGGGAGCGGTTTTGATCTCGATGATCGACGACGCCACATCACAGCTCCGAGCGAGGTTCTTTTTGACCGACAGCACTGCGACGAATATGGCGATGCTGCGGGAGTACTTGAAGCGCCACGGCCGGCCGGTGGCGATCTATGCCGACAAGGCAAGCCATTTCAAGACAACTCGACGAGCCGACATAGAGGAGTCGCTCCAGGGGAGGGAAGCCGAGACGCAGATCGCACGAGCGCTCCGAAAGCTGGGGATCCAGTACATTGTGGCGCACTCTCCCCAGGCGAAGGGAAGGGTGGAGGGGAGCTTTGAAACGGCGCAGGATCGGCTGGTGAAGGGTATGAGGCTCGAGAAGATATCGACAATCAGCGAGGGTAACCGGTACCTGTACACTGGCACAAGGAACGCGAACGCCATCGCGGGCAAGTAAACAGTCATCGACAGCGAACCAGACGTCTCGGCGCTGCCCCACCACACGACGAGCAGGTGCCACGCGCCCCATACGAAACCAACTATCAGACCGGTCACGACAACGCCGTAGCGAAGCCGCAGACGCGGGACGGCGAATCCGGTCCAACCGAGTTCCTCGAACAGCCCCGCCACGATCCCCGTTATAAGCCCGAGAACGAGGTGGCTCGAGGGGTCACTCACTGTGAAGAGTCCCGGCCGAAACACTAGGGACTTGAGCGAAAGCGCCATGAGAACCCCGGACACCACCAGCGGGGCGGTCAGCAGCGCTACTCCGTACCATGGTGCGCCCACACGGGCCTTGCGGCATCTGCGCCACAGGCCGTGAAGCCCTGCCTTGCCAAGGAACAAAGCCGTTGCTGCGACACCCGCGACGCTGGAGCCAGCCAACATCGCAACCACTACCATCGGTAGCAAGACGCGGAAATCTTCCGCTGTGCCAGGGAATCCGTCGAAGCCGACGACCGCTGCGACCCCGCCCCAGGAAATGGCGAAAGCAAGCATGAAGTATGTCGACGCACCTGTTCTTGATGTTTTGGCAAGAGGACCGTCGGCCAATGGTTGATGTGTAGACATGGGCGTCTCCGAGCGTGAGTCGGGGTGTAACGCGGATTGTGGAGCACGTGGAGTTCCCGGGCGCGGCACAACTTCCCCCAGTGTACCTCACCTTTTTGCGCGCCCGTCTGCAAGCGCCGCGGGACCTCTTCACTGGTTGCGCTTGCCTCGACTCACGGAGTAGGCTAAAGAGGTGTGCTGGCCTGAAGTTGCTCTACCGCGTGAGATTGGAGGGAGGAAGTTCCATGGTCGTTGTCCCGCTGCGACTGATGCTGTTGGCGATTCCATTCACGGCCCAGGCCCGCGACGAGACGAAGCCGGAGGTACCGACCATAACGGTCAGCGGCACCGGGACCCAGGCCGTCGCGCCGGATACGGCATTCGTGACGTTCGGCATGGAGACGGCCGGAAAGTCGCTTGCGGAAACGCAGCGCCAGAACAACCAAGGAATGCAGAAGGTAACCGAGCGGCTGCGGGAGCTGCAGATCGAAAAAGAACGTATCCAGACCTCCTCCTTTACCGTCTCGCCCCAGTACAAGCCGTCTCCCAGGCGTCCCACGGAGACGCCGCCCGCTCCTCCGGAGATCATTGGCTACATGGTCAGCAGCACGATCACGGTGGAGCTGCGGAATCTGGAGAAGATTGGCATTGTTATCGAGGCGTCTCTGGCGGCAGGAGCCAATCACTTCCGAGGGCTCAACTGGGCCTTGCGAGACGAACAGCAGGCGAGGCAGAGCGCGCTGAAGAGTGCGGTGGCCAAGGCCCGCGAAAAAGCGACGGTGCTGAGCGAAGCATTGAAGGTGAAACTGGTTCGGCTGATCAGCGCAAGCGAAGGCGATCGTGGGGTCCGCCCGTTGGCCCATGCCCCACGGTCAATGTTGGCGATGGAGGCCGGAGGCGGGGAACCGCCGATCTTCGCCGGGGAGCTGAAGGTCGAGGCCTCTGTGACCCTGGTCTACGAGATCGGGCCCGAGTAGTCCACTTCTCGTTGAGGCATGAGTTTCTCTGCCCGGGACGTGTGACAGGACGCCGACGCAATACGTTCATTAACTCCAAGGTTTTCCATGCGATCCCGTCCCGCCCGGGGCGCCATGGTAACCGGCGAAATCGACATGCCTGATTTGTGAGTCTTCCGGCCTCCTGCGGAAAAGGCTAACGGCTCGGCGGCCGTTCCTTCTCCAGGCGGCGGTCACGTACGGCTGGCACTTGGGCACGAGGGCAAGGAGGTGGCGGAGTGGCTCAACTCCCTGGACCTCACGAAACCTTCGTGCTCCGCGATCGATTGGCTCCCTACCAGCACCCTGCGCCTCCGAGAGACGTGCAGCGAGCCTCGCTTCCTGGCGCCGAGGATCGAGGGGCCGGAGAGAGCGCGTGGGACAAGACAAAGGTAGGCTACCACGGGGGAGGGCTTCCTCCCCTGCCAGGAGCATGACTGGCTGGCCTTGCGCCAGCCCCGAGAAAGTTAGAATATTACGAACTTGTTTTTTTATTTTATTCGAATATTATTTTTATATGTCAAAATCACATTTGGGATCCTGTCGCCACCACTCGGCCCCGCCCCCTCACTGACTCATGCTCTTTCCCCCCTGCCAAAGCCGGACGTTTCTGCCCGTTGTGGCCCTCGCCGCGCTCTCCGGGTCCCTCTCCGGAGGCTTGCAAGGCCAGACGCGAGAGGCAGTCCTCGAAGGCGAGCTCAAGAGCCTCAGAGAGCGTCTGGAGAAGCTAGAAAACGTAGCCGAGTCCCGCAAGAATCCGGGCGCCTCCGACGTCGAGGCCGATCGGCCGCCCGCAGCTGAGGGTACGGCGAATCACGCAGAGTTGCCAGGAGCCTCGCCCTGGGAACGGGAAGGCCTCGAGACTCCCGCCCCCTTGCGCGGCGTCTATGACAAGCCTTTCCTCACCAGCCTGTGGCGCCAGGTCCACCTGGGGGGCTACACCGAGCTCGAATACCATTCCTTCGAGGACGGCATCCTTGGCATCCCGGAGGGGTTCCGAATGCACCGGACGAACCTTTTCCTCTTCGCCGACATCCTCGACAAGGTGCGCTTCGGGTCGGAGCTCGAGTTCGAGACAGAGTTCGAGGGCAACCCATCCAGCGACATCGGAGTCGCGGTGGAAATGGCTTTCATTGACTGGGTCCTCTTCGAGGAGTTCAAGGTGCGCGGAGGAGCCCTCCTGGTGCCGTTGGGCCGCATCAACGTGAACCACGATGGCCCCATCCGCGAGCTCACCGAGCGCCCGCTGGTCTCCACCTTCGTGATCCCCACCACGCTCACCGAGGCCGGCGTGGGAGCGCACGGGAGGATCGCGGCGACGGAGTCGCTTTCGTTCGGTTACGAGCTCTACGCGGTCAACGGCTTCAACCTCCTCGGCGAAAACGGCGAGCTGGCGGTCGATCCGGTGGAGAAGGAGCAGCTTCTGCGCGAAGGGCGGACTTCGCTCGGCGGCGACATCAACAGCGGCTTGGCCTCCACGGGGCGCCTGTCCGCCCAGGTCTTCAAGCACCTGGAGATCGGCGGGTCCTGGCACGTCGGGACCTATGACGAGAAGGGGGACAACGTGCTGGCCATTATTGCAGGAGACGCCGCACTTGTTCAAACGATTGGCCCGGCCAAGCTGGGCCTGGAGGCCGAAATCGCCACCAGCGAGTTCGAGAGGGATGATTTCGCGAAGGGGGCAGGCGTCCCGGACCGGTTCTGGGGCTATTACGTACAGGGCTCGCTGGGCGGAATGCCGGAGCTCTTCAAATCGGTGCCCCACGTCTTCGCGGGCGAGGGCTCCATGTTCAACCTGGTCCTGAGGTACGACTGGGTGGACCTGGACGGCGACCAGGGCGAGGCTATCGAACCAGGGATCACTTTCAGGCCGGTGACCGATTCCGTCTTCAAGTTCTCCTACAAGTTCACGCAGAAAAGCCTCGGCCTGCGGAACATACCGGGCCGCGTTCACTTCGACGACGACGGTTTTGTATTCTCATTCTCCACCTACTTCTGAGACAACATGGAGACCACTCCTCGGGCAAGCACGAAGATCGTTCCGGCCGCGTGGGACTGCGGGACCCGACGGAACTTCATCGAGCGGGTCTCTCGCGGAGTCTCGTCCCTGGTTGCCTGCGGCGCTTGCGGACTTCTCCAGGGATGCACCGTCCCGGTCCGGACGTTTCGCGCGAGGCCCTCACGGGTGGTGGAGGTCCCCGCCTCCCGCTACCCGGAGCTCGATCACAGAGGCGGTATGATCAAGGTTCTCGTGGGCCGGGGTGGCGCCTTCATCCGAAGCGAGGGAGACGGGAATTACACGGCCTTCTCGGCCGTTTGCACCCACCAGGGCTGCCTCGTCGATGCGGGACGCGACAGTTTCAATTGCCCCTGCCATGGATCGGTTTATGACCGCGAGGGGAAGAACATTGCCGGGCCCGCGCCCCGCCCGCTGGCCCGGCTCCGGGCGCAGCGGGAAGGCGAGGTCCTCAAGCTCTTTTTGCAAGATGGTTGAAATGTATCGAGACAGAAGAAAAGCCACCGCTCGCATCGAAGGTTCCATGTGCCGGCGAACCATCGCCGGGGTCAGCCGCTTCCGTGAGGCCTTGGTACCGGCACCTACTTGCGGTGGCCGGTACTTGGCGCTCCTCGTCGCTGCGAGCCTCTGGGCCGGCTCTTCCGGCTGCGGAGGAGGAGGTCACAGCGGCGCAGGGGGGGCGACGACTTCCATCGATGCCCCTGCCGGTCCCGAGCCTCCCGGAGATCAACCGGGGTTCCCCTTTGCGGAGCACCTGAATCAGTCTCAAATCACCGCAGGAGATGTCCGTTTTCGCGAGCTCTTCGTCATCGGCGATGAGCTTTTCGAGGCGCGCTTCAACACCCTGGACGGGGTGGGAGCCCTCCAGCTTCCTGATGGAACGGCACTCCCGGGCCGCTTCTCACGGTCGCCCCCCGGCGGAGGACGCTTCACTGGGCCCAATGCCCAGAGCTGCAACGCTTGCCACAACACGCCGTTCGGGACCAGCGCCGGCGAACCCTCTTCCAATGTGCTCCAGGACCCTTCCCGTGCGGGCGCTGCCCCCTTCAACACACGGAACACCACCAGCCTCTTCGGTGCGGGGCTCCTCCAGCGCCTGGCCGAAGAAATGACCGAGGATCTACTGGCAATCCGGGCGGAAGTGGCGGCCGCGGCCGAGCCCGGAGGACCTTCAGCCACGCGGCAGCTCTCGGCCAAGGGGGTTTCCTTCGGGAGCATCACTGCGACACGCGACGGTAACAGCAACGTGAGCTTCAACTTCTCGGCGCTGGAGGGCGTCTCGCGGGACCTGGTCGTCCGCCCCTTCGGGTGGAAGGGCGACACTCCGAGCCTGCGGGTTTTCTGCCGGAACGCCGCGCTCAACGAGCTCGGGATGGAAGCCGAGGAGCTGGTCGCCAAGGATGACTCGGGGCTCGCTGACCTCGATGGAGACGGCGTGGAAGGCGAGCTCACGATAGGGGACGTCACCGCTGTCACGATCTACGTCGCGGCCCAGGAGTCGCCGACAACCCTGGAGAGCATGGCTCGAAGGAACCTCCTTCCCCCGCCCGGCTCCGAATTTGTCTCCGCGGCCCGAAGGGGGCGAGAACTTTTCAGTCAGATCGGATGCGACGGGTGCCACGTCCCGGAGATGCGCATCGTTGATCCGGTCTTTGAAGAGCCGACCCTTCGGGGGGGCGGCAGGTACTTTGACGACAAAATTGATCGAGAAACGAGCAGCCTGGATCCGGCACAGCCCTTTCGGTTCCATCTGGGCCGGGAAGGAGACTTTCCACGGCCAGAACCGCACCCGGACGGGGGGCTGCGCGTGGCGCTCTTTGGTGACCTGAAGCGCCACAACATGGGAAGCCAGCTTGCTGATGCCCAGGAGCAGTCAGTGGTGAACGCCGACGGCAGCCAGGCGGTGCTGGATGATGCGCCATTCACGGTCGCCAAGTCCGTCTTTCTCACCGCGGAGCTGTGGGGAGTCGGAAGCACAGGCCCCTGGCTTCACGATGGCCGTGCCACTACGCTCGAGGAGGCGACACTCCTCCACGGGGTGAACGAGCCAGAGCCCGAGGGTAATGCAGGGCGCAGCGAGGCTCAGGAGGAGCGCGAGGCATTCGCAGCGCTTTCCAGCACGGACCGGGAGTCCGTGGTCACATTCCTCAAGAGCCTCATTCTCTTCGAGAAGAAGGAGGAGTGATGGAGTACGCCCTCCGGAGACTTTCCTGATCCACACCCATCCCTGCCGGGCCACAATGACCGGATTTCCGCCACGCCCCCCTAACTGAGAGCCTGAGCAGGAATCGGCGTTAGCCGACCACGGCGACGAAGCTCGGGCAGGAGGTGCGGGGCTCGAGTAGTCGTCGTGCCGTTCGTGGTCCGCGCGTCGGCTCGATAGATCTCCGCGAGGACCGGCCGCCTGCGTGGCGTTCGCCGATCTCACGTGGATTGGGCGGCTTCGCCCTGCCGGCAGCCCTTGTCGCTCCGCCGGCTCGGTCCCTCAACCGCCGATCGTGATAACCCGCAGGGTGTCGTAGGTGAGGGCCGGCTTCTGCCCGTCTCGGGCTCGCCGTGCCCGACAAGCCCCTTGACCGCCCAGGGCGGCTCCAGCCACGGTGCCAGACTCCGACCTCTCGGCCCGACGGGGAATATTGCTCAGGCTCTGAGCCGGCGTTGAGGAGCGGCCCTGCAGGACCCGACTAGTTCTTGTTGCTGCCCTTGTGCCGGTACCGGCAGGAGGCCGTCCCGGCGAAGAGCCGGATCGGTGTCGCCCCGTCGGCGGGTCCGGTGACAGTCACCTGAAGCGGAACCAGAACTTCAATGCGCTTGCCGTAGACATTCGAGTCGAGATCGAGGGCCTCAGCGAGGTCCTGGCTGCTCACACCAAAGCGCAAGACGCCCTTCGTCGGGTACCAACGCGCAAGCAGTCCATCCGCATTGCCGCGGCCACTGGAGCTCACAATGCCCGTGCGCTCGATGCTTCCCAACTCGACCTTCAGCTCGTAGCCTTCGAGGTCATCCTTGCGCAGCACGGTCTCGTTCGCCGGGATCTCCTCATCGGCCCTGTCGACATCGAGTTGGAGCACGATGCGGCTGTTTCCGGAATCGCCGAAGCGTATCTTCAAGCGGCAGTGGCTCTCGCTGTCGGCCTGGGCTTCCCCATCGCGGCTCACGTCGTGGGGCACCCGCACCTGGGTTTGGGATCGGCTGACGTTCCCTTCATCGTCGCGGCAGCGGACGCGGACGGTGTAGACGCGTCCATCGCCAGGGCTTGCGCGCTCCGCGCGAAGGAGCACACTCAGAGCTCCATTGATCGCGGAGTCGGGCGAGGTGTGCCCATCTCCCTGACCGTCCTCCGCCTCATCGCTGTCGATACCAACGACTTCACACTCTGGAGCAG
>SXGT01192794.1_pt1 | contig 11411 bp, 11 predicted proteins | sample 3176221 | NCBI WGS metagenome assembly SXGT01 (sample SAMN11356862, study PRJNA531348) | freshwater metagenome | isolation source: freshwater sample F1-120 | place: China: Fuxian Lake, Yuxi | collected 2017-12-25
AAGTCGGCCGGGTAGAAGAAGAACACGGACCACTTGCCCTTAATGGTGGCTTCAGTAACTTCAAAGAATTTGCCATTCTGGTAAGCCTGCGCTTTAAACGGCTTGATTTCGGTATTAATGATTGACATACGGTTTCTCCTGATAGTGAGGGGCGGTGGTGCAAAATTTTTTCAACAACATGGAGGGTATCTTATGCTTGCTAAAAATGCGTTTCCAATTGATTGCAGCGATGCGTGCAATAGCGATTACCTATCGATCATTGCGCTGGTCGATGTAACCGCCGTTAAATGAAGCCGGCATGACAGGCAGGTCATCCGCGCAGACCCGAAAGTCTGCAGTCAGCTTCGTGACGGCAAGGAGAACCAAAATGCGCATCATTGTCTAACAAGGGCAGGAGTGTGCAATTGCAAACAGGACTGGTATGTTGCACAGATGCATCCATTTCTTGGTCAAAGGACGTTTATCCATTATGGTCAAACTACTTTATGTTTTAGGGTTATTCATTATGACGACATTCGCAAACGCCGCAGCTGATTCCATCGTGCTGGGCATGGGCTGTTTCTGGGGGGCGGAGAAGCGCATGGGCGAGTTGAATGGCGTACTCGACGTCGAAAGCGGCTACGCCAATGGCGACATTGAGGGCAGCTATGAGGCGGTGCTTGCCCTTGAGAAAACCGTGCAGCGCGGCCAGACGCAAAAGCGTAACCATGCGGAGGTCATCAAGGTCAGCTTCGACCCGGCCAAGGTTAGTCTCGACACCGTCCTCGCACGTTTCTGGGAAAGCCATGATCCTACGCAAGGTAATCGGCAGGGCAACGACATCGGCACCAACTACCGCAGCGCTATCTACACCCACAACGATGCACAACTGGCTGTCGCCAACAAGACGCGCGATGTCTATCAGATGGCCCTTAAAGCGGGCGGGCGTGGTGCCATCACCACCGAGATCGCGCCGCTGAAAAAGTACTTCAAGGCCGAGGAGTACCACCAGGACTATCTGAAGAAGAATCCCAATGGCTACTGCGGACTTGGCGGTACAGGCGTGAAGTATCCCGGCACGGCTGCTCCTACCAAAGCACTAGCGCCCACCAAACCACTCGATCCGAAGTCACTTAACCTCAAGCGCCAGTTAATCGTCTTCGAAGCCGAGGATTGCCCCTACTGCAAGCAGTTCAAGGCTGAAATCCTCGATAGTTGGAAGTCCGCAGTGCCCGTGGCACGCAGCATGAGTTCGCTGCCGCCGGCTGGCTGGACGCTGGAGAAAGCGCTGTTCGCCACGCCGACCATCGTACTGTTCGAAAGCGGCAAGGAGATCTCGCGCTTCACCGGCTATAACGGGGAGAAGCCGCGTTTCTGGAAGTGGCTGGGCTTCCATCTCCTGACACCCGAACAGCAAAAAATCGCTTTTGAGCAGGGCACCGAGCGCCCCGGCACCGGTTCACATCTTGATGAAAAACGTCCCGGCACCTTTGTCGATCCGATTACGGGTGCCGCCTTGTTCCGCAGCGATACCAAGTTCAACAGCGGCACTGGCTGGCCGAGCTTTTTTAACCCGCTACAGGGCGCACTGACCGAGCATATCGACAACGACCACGGTATGCGCCGCGTTGAAGTGCGCAGTGCCAGTTCCGGCATCCACCTCGGCCATGTCTTCGACGACGGCCCGCCACCCACCGGCAAGCGATATTGCATCAACGGCAATGTGCTGAAGTTCGTGCCGGACTAATCGCTGATTCCAGGCAGGCAACCACTCTTTTTTCGGGAAGCCTGTGCGAGATTGACCACGGCCCGAGGCCGGACACGAGGGTGTTCTGCTTGGGAGCAACCAACGAGGCCAATAAGTCGTCGCCTGACAGGGAAAATGTCGATGCTCTCACCTGGATAGGAAAATCCGGTTAGGGCTATCATATCGATTACGCCGCTCGCCCCCATCTGAAAGGTTGCTACATGCTTGATTGGATTCCCGCTGTCCTGCTCGGGGCTGTCCTGTTGATACAAATTGTGCTGCTGGCTAAAAGTCGCAAGCCAGAGGTGCCGATGGGGGTGTTGTTTCAGTTGGAGCAGCTTGATCGCGTTGCAAAGGAGTTGCAGAACTCCGTAACCCGACTTGAGGGGGGATTCGGTGCGATTACCGGGCAGATTCAGCGGGTGGCGGATGCCAGCGGGAGTTTTGAACCGGTGCGCCAGGCGCTCGACCAGAAGCTGGTGCAAGTGGTGGCCGAATCGCGTACCGGACGTGGCGAGTTGGTGGATGCCCTAAAGCAATTCGAATCCCGCCTGGAACAGCGGCTGGGTGGCTTCGATGCAATGACCACGGCAAACCGCCAGGAGCTCTCCGACACACTGGCGGGGTTGCGCGAAGAGCTGACCAAGGCCGTCGGATATATTGCCGTGGAAAGTACCAAGAGCCGCGATACGCTGACTGAAAACGCGGGCAAATTCGAGGCGCGCATCCTCGAACGCTTTTTGGCACTGACCTCGACTAACCAGCAGACATTCGATTCGCTGAAAGCCGATATCGGCGCACAACTGTTCACGATGTCCGCTTCTGTCCGCGAACAGCTCGATAGCAGCAGCAGCCACACTCGCAATCAACTCTCGTTTACCCAGGAACTGCTCAATCGCCAGATGAGCGCGCTGGTCGAGAGCACCCAGCAGGGGGCCGAGCAGTTGCGCGGCACGCTGAATGAGCGACTCACCATGATTCAAGCCGACAACATCGCCAAGCTGGACCAAATCCGCCACACCGTCGATGAGAAGCTGCATGCCACGCTGGAGCAACGTCTCGGCGAATCGTTCCAGCTCGTGTCCGATCGCCTGGAGCAGGTACATCGCGGGCTGGGCGAGATGCACGCACTGACCGCGGGGGTGGGTGATCTCAAGCGCTTGCTCTCCGGCGTTCGTACCACGGGTACTTGGGGTGAGATTCAACTGGGCGCCATCATTGAGCAAATCCTCTCCCCCGAGCAATATGCACGCAATGTCACCACCCGACCGGGCAACCATGCCTGCGTTGATTTTGCCTTGCGTCTGCCAGGCATCCAAAATGATCAAACGGTCTGGCTGCCGATCGATGCCCGCTTCCCAGTGGAGGATTACCGGCACTTTCTCGATGCCGTCAATCGTGCCGATGATGACGGTATTATCCTGGCCGCTCAGGTGCTGGAAGAGCGGGTGCGCAACGAGGCGCAGGCCTTGTTTGAGCAGCATGTCTGCCCGCCCTTCACGACCGATTTTGCCATTCTTTATTTGCCGACCGAAGGGCTGTATGCCGAAGTATTGCGCCGACCGGGTCTGTCGGAGGCAATGCAACGCGACTATCGGGTGGTGCTGGCCGGCCCGACTAACCTGTCAGCCATCCTCAACAGCCTGCAGATGGGCTTCAAGACCCTCACCATCGAGAAGCGCTCCGCAGAAGTCTGGTCCCTACTGGGAGAAGTCAAGTCCGAGTTCGGTCGCTTCGGCGATGTGTTGGCGGCGACCCAGGAAAAACTCGAGGCGGCTACCCACCAGTTCTCTGAAGTGAATGTACGAACCCGTGCAATCCAGCAACGTCTGCAGTGCGTCGACGAACTGCCCAAGCCGGAAATGGCTCGTGTACTTAGTCTGGTCGAGCCGAAACTGGCCCTCGGCGATGGTATGGAAGCATGATGGCTTTGAAGCGCAAGGCGGCTCCGCCGCCTCAATAACATAAAGCATAAAAGCGATGGCGCAGCCCAATCTATCCGCATTGAACGTCAGTAGTGAAGACGAGTTGCGGCGTTTACGGGCTCGCCTTGAAGCCGAGGTCGCCACCCGCCAAGGTGTCGAGCAGCGCCTCGTACAACTGCAGTCGGCCTATTCGCGCTTCGTCCCGCCGCAACTGCTGGAACTGCTGGGAAAGGAAAGCATTCTTGAAGTCGACTGGGGGCACCAGGCCGAGAAGAAGATGACCATCCTGTTTTCCGACATCCGCGGCTTTGCCTCGATGTCGGAACGCATGTCGCCACAGCAATGTTTCGACTTCATCAATGCCTACCTCAGCTTCATGGAGCCGGTGGTGCTGGCACACGGCGGCTTCATTGACAAGTACATCGGCGATTCGGTCATGGCCCTATTCCCGGCGCGCGGTGATGATGCGCTGCATGCTGCGCTTGGCATGCTGACCGAGCTTGATCATTTCAACGCCCAGCGCGCCGTGCTGCAAAGCGAATTGCCGCTCGATCATGCCGAGCGGCGGATCAGCAGTGATGTGCAGATCGGCATCGGCATGAACTCCGGCCTGCTGATGCTCGGCGTCATCGGCGGGGCGAATCGCATGGAAGTGACGGTGATCAGCGATGCGGTCAACGTGGCCTCGCGCGTCGAGACGTTGACCAAGACCTACCAGACGCCGATCCTGATTACCCAGCACACGCTCAACAGCATTCGCCATCCGACCGATTTTTCAATTCGTTTCATCGACCGCGTGCGGGTGCGCGGCAAGCATCAGGCGCAGTCCATCTATGAGGTATTCGATGCCGATCCGGCGCCGATCAAGGCCGCCAAACTGGCCTATCGCGATACCTTCGAGGATGCGCTGGCGCATTACCATTTCCGCCGCATGGAAGATGCCCTCGGGCTGTTTGGCGACTGCCTCGAACAGAATCCGGGCGATACGCCTGCCGCCGTGTATTGGCAGCGTTGCCGCCAGGCCAACCGCGCCCATACCGGCGAGGCGGGCGAGACGGATAGCGCCGCCCACTGGCGACCGGAATACCTCCTCGGCTTTGCCGGGCTCGACGAGATGCACCAAGTCATCTTCAGCCACATCGTTTCCCTCGGCAATGCCCTGCAGGATGATCAGACCGGCACGGCCAGTCAGATTGTCGTCAAGCTGGTGGAGTGGACGCGCGAGCATTTCGAATCCGAAGAACGCATGATGGAAGCGCATGGCTATCCGCGTTCACCCTTTCTCGAACACCGCCAGCAGCACCAGAAATTCCGCGAGTTCCTCGAAAGCCTGGCGGCGGGCATCCATGATGGCCAGACCCCCGCCCTGCGTCTGGCCTTCCGCAGCCAGTTCCTGCTGCTCGACTGGTTTATCAGCCACATCAGCATCACCGATCGCCACCTGGAGCGCTTCCTGTCCGAGCGGGTCAAGGCGGACCAGTTGCTTTAAGACAAGGAGTTATCATGAATGTGGTCATTGTCGATGACACCCAGATCAACGTCACTTTGATGCAGGCGCTGGTCAATCGCATCGATGGTTGCAAGCCGATCAGCTTCACCGATTCGGCCGCCGGACTGGCCTGGTGCCTGACCAACCAGCCGGATCTGGTCATCGTCGACTATATGATGCCGGCACCCGATGGCATCGAATTCATCCAGCGCCTGCGCGCCGAGCCGGGCAAGGCAGAGTTGCCGATCCTGATGGTGACGGCCGACCACGAAAAGGAAGTCCGCTACCGTGCGCTGGAGACCGGCGCCAACGATTTCCTCACCAAACCCGTCGATCGCATCGAATTTACCTCGCGGGTGAAGAACATGCTGGCGATTCGCAAGAGCCATCTGGCGCTGACCGACCGCGCCGCCTGGCTCGCCGAGGAAGTGGGCAAGGCGACGGCAGAAATTCGAGAAAGAGAACGCGAAGCCGTGTTTCGGCTGGCGCGCGCGGCGGAATTTCGCGATCCCGAGACCGGCGCGCACATCCAGCGCATGGCCCACTATTCAAAGCTTATTGCCGCTCAACTCGGCCTCGATCAGGCACAGCAGGATCTGATCCTCGAAGCGGCACCGATGCACGATGTCGGCAAGCTCGGCACGCCGGACATGATCCTGCTGAAGCCCGGCAAACTGACGCCGGAAGAATTCGCCGTGATGAAGCAGCATGCTTCTATCGGCTGGGAAATTCTCAAGGGCTCAGCCGCCCCGACGCTGCAGGTGGCTGCCGAGATCGCCTATACCCACCACGAAAAATACGATGGCAGCGGCTATCCGCGCGGCCTGGCCGGCGAGCAGATTCCCCTGTTCGGCCGCATCGTTGCCCTGGCGGATGTCTTCGATGCCCTGACCTCGGCACGCCCCTACAAAGCTGCCTGGGAACTCGATAAGGCCTTGGCCTTCATCGTCGAAGGTCGCGGCACGCATTTTGATCCCGCCTGTACCGATGCCTTCCTGGCTGTCCAGAAGGCAGTTGTCGTCGTGCGCGAGCAGTTCCGAGATCCGGTCGAAGAATAATCAGGCGGTTTCAATGACCAAGTGCAAAAAGTGGCCCACGTGCGATACATCATCGCGAAAATAATCGCCGCAAACCCGAAAAAACACTCGCCGGTCCCTCAGCAAGTCCACAGCATGAAGACGATGCCTCCAAGCCCGGCGAGGATCATCAAGGAGATTGAAATGATCAGGTCGCGCGGCTCGCGCGGCTGTCCTTCACGTACACGTCGCACCATGTTGAACATGTTGCCGAGTGAAATGACCGTCAGGAATAGCAGCATGAACAGATCGACAAAGATCACCACGCCACTGACGTTGTCGATCGGCCTGCAGGTGCGCAGCCCGAACTTGTAGAGCATCGACAGGATGTGGTCGTTGGGGGGGTTGTAACCCAGGCTGACGATGGCCCAGGCGGCGCTGATGAGCGCGGCCAGGACGACCAGGCCGAGGACTAACCAGCCTTCGGCGCTCTTGAGTTCGTCGCGCAGCGCGCGAAAATCGGCAAGATATTCCCGCGCCTCGCGGGCCAGTTGTTCGCCAAGGGTTTCTTTACGCATGGCTAGCGAAACACCACAGTCTTGTTGCCATGCACGAGGACGCGGTCCTCAAGGTGATAGCGCAGCCCCCTTGCCAGCACCGTCTTCTCGATATCCTTGCCGTAGCGCACCATGTCGTCGGGCGAATCGGAGTGGTCGATGCGGATCACATCCTGCTCGACGATCGGCCCCTGGTCGAGCTCGCTCGTCACGTAATGGCAGGTTGCACCGATCAGCTTGACGCCGCGCTGGTAAGCCTGGTGATAAGGTTTGGCGCCGACGAAACTGGGCAGAAAACTGTGGTGAATGTTGAGGATCTTTCCCGGATGTGCGGCGCAAAGTTCGGGCGACAGGATCTGCATGTAGCGCGCCAGCACCATCGTGTCGCCGTGCGACTCTTCGAACAGGCGCTGCACTTCAGCATATGCCTGCGGTTTGTTGTCGGGGGTGACCGGTACATGGTGAAAGGGAATGCCGTGCCACTCGACAAAACCTTTGAATGTGTCGTGATTCGAGATGATGCAGGGAATCTCGATGTCGAGTTCCTTTGACTGCCAGCGCGCCAGCAGATCATAGAGACAGTGTTCCTGCTTGGACACCATGATCACTACGCGTTTTTTGACTGCGCTGTCGGTAATTTTCCAGTTCATTTCCAGCTCGGCAGCGATCGGCGCGAAGTGGTTGCGGAAATCGGTGAGCATGAAGGGCAGCGAATCGGCCTTGATTTCGATGCGCATGAAATAGCGGGCGGGGGTTTCACCGCTACCTTCATCGGAATGAAAGCTCGACTCGAGAATCCAGCCATTGTGATCGGCAATGAAGCCGGTGACGCGCGCAATGATGCCGGAACGATCGGGGCAGGAAGCGGAGAGGGTAAAGAACCGGTCTCTATGCATGTCAGATGTGCTTGGAAGCCTTGTCGATTTCAGCGCGTAACTCGGCATAGTTCATCGTCACCGGGAACTGCGGAAACTCGTCGATAACGTTCTGCGGCGGGTGGAACAGGATGCCGGCATGGGCTTCGGCAAGCATCGCGGTGTCGTTGTAGGAATCGCCGGCAGCGATCACCTCGAAATTGATTTCCTTGAAGCGCTTGACCGCTTCCATCTTTTGGTTCGGCATGCGCAGGTGGTAGTTCACCAGGAAGCCGGCGCTGTCCGCTTCCAGTTTGTGGCAGAACAGCGTCGGCATGTTCAGTTGCGCCATCAACGGCATGGCGAATTCGTAGAAGGTGTCGGAAAGAATGATCACCTGATAGTCGCGGCGCAGCGCGTCGAGAAAATCCATTGCGCCGGCCATCGGCCCCATGTCGGAGATCACCTTCTGGATGTCGGGCAGCCCCAGCTTGTGTTGCTTGAGCAGGTCGAGCCGATACTTCATCAGGGTGTCGTAATTCGGCTCGTCGCGCGTGGTGCGACGCAGTTCTGGAATGCCGGTGCGTTCGGCGAATTCGATCCAGATTTCGGGAACGAGGACTCCTTCGAGGTCGAGACATACCAGCTGCACGGCAAACTCCTTGGACGAAAGGTGGCGATTTTAAGGTGATTTTCTCCGGCCAACGCCGGTTACAGCCGTTGGCCGGCGCATCTGACCATGCGCTGCTCGATATTCGTTGCCAGCAGGGCCTTGCCGTTGCGCTTGAATTCTTTGAACTTCGCGCCGATGCGAAAGGCGTAATGTTGGGGCGAATAGACCGTGTAGATCAAGTGCGCGACCACCTCGATGATCTTGCGCGGTCCGCCTGCATGCTCGGGCGTGAGACCGATCAGGATCGTCACATCCTCATTGGTGTAAATATTGTGCTCGACGACGATGGACATCCCCTGCATCGAAATGTCGCTTGAGACGCCGTAGTAGGTGGGTCGCGCGCGAGTTTGTTTGTGCTGCGGAAAAATGACCGATACGTCCATCTTGAGCGGTACGCGGCGATCTTCACGGCGCTCGTCGTGGGTGATGTCTCCCCTGTTCGACAGGTCGGTTGCGTTGGCTGGGTTCATGACGAGGGATCAGTGGTGCCGACGAATTCGCTGATGGTGACCTCGTGCGGCTGAAACGGGAGCACCGAACCGCTGACCATGGCGATATCTAGACTGGCCTGCTGGGCTTCGTAAAGATGGCGAAAATGTAGGGCGGGCAAGGTCCAGCCATCGTTCAGCAGGTTGCGTTCGGCGTGATCGTCGAGCCCTTTCCAGCGGGCGTAAGCGTCAATGACCTCGCGCGAGGGGGCGGAGACGAAATAGGGTTTCATAACGCGTTGATTTTCTCATGGAGCGCGAGCAAGCGCGCTGCTTGATTCAGTCGTGATCTGCGTCCGTAGGGAATTCAGAAAAGCTCGACTTTGTGGCCCGCCTTCTGCACCGGTTCCGGATTTTCCTCGGCAAAGCGCTCCAGCGCGGCGAAGGTTTCTTGGCTGGCGCGGTCCATCAGGCCCAGCAGGCGGCGCCCTTCGTCCATATCCTTGGCGACCAGTGCATCGAGCACTTGGCAGGCCAGTTCGTGGAAGACGATGTGGGGCTTCTCGATGGCGCGAAAGGCCGATGAACTGCCATAGTCGCCTTGATTGGCGTAGTACCACTGGCCGAGGCGGCACTCGGTGTGAGATTTGCACTGAGAGTTCTCAGGGTCCTTGAGAATCTGCCGATTGAGGTTGAGGCGAAAGAGGATGTGGTCGATCTTGACGAGCTCGACCCAGGCGCGGTGCGAGGTCGAGGTGATGGCCTCGCCCGAGCGCGACAACGCCCCGTCGAGCGTGGCCATGGCCAAGTTCACTTCTTCGCCGAACTGGGCGAGCGCACCGGCGCGCGCCGACATGTCGCCGACGTTGCGCGAGGCGCTGGCCAGTCCCGGGCGAATGGCGCTGACGATGTCGCCGATGCTCTTGACTGCCTTGGACGAGTTTTCGGCCAGTTTGCGTACTTCGTCGGCGACCACAGCGAAGCCGCGACCGGACTCGCCGGCGCGTTCAGCCTCAATGGCGGCGTTGAGCGCCAGCAGATTAGTCTGCTCAGCAATACCCTTGATCATGGAGAGGATGCCGTCGATGCGCCCGAACTGCTCGCCGAGTTGAGCGATATCACTGGCGATGGCTTTCGACTCACCGCCCATTTCATCGACCTGGGTGATCAGCGTCTGCACCGAGGACTCTTCGCAGCCCGATGCCATGGCGCCCTCCTGGAACAGGCGTTTCTCTTCGGAGATCAGTCCGTGCAGCTTTGCTGACGATGTCTGGATGGCTTCGACCATGGTAGTAATACCGTCAATCTGCCCGGACAGGGCGTGTATCCAGTCGCACCGGTCGAGGCGTTCGCACAGCGCGTTCTGTGCCTCGCGTGCGGCCTGTTCCGCCCGACGTGCTTCGGCCAGATCCGCCTCGAGCGTGGCAATGCGCGCTTGCAGCGTGTCCATCTCATGGGATGCCGCGGGGGTCTCCGTGACAAAACCGGCGGAACGAAACCATCCCAACATGACTCAGTCAGCTCCTTTGATTTTCTATTGGTTGTGGGTTTTCAAGCAGTCGGGCAGCTTATTACAAAAGATCTAACTTTCAGGTGAGTTAGATCAATTTCGCCATCAAATCGCCTGATACACTGATCCAGGCAACGACGCGGCCCCTCACGGGGAGGCGGGCGCCATTTCGAGTAGCTCGTGGATTTCCAGCCAGCGCAATTCCGCTGCCTCAATGGCTTGCGCCAACTCGACCTGCCGCCGGCCGAGCGCGTCCGCCTGCTGGCGGTCGGCGCCGGTATAGAGCGCCGGATCGGCCAGCGCGCTTTCCACCCCGGCCTGTTCTGCCTGCCAGACGGCGAGCTGCTTCTCGAGATTTTCCGTCTCTTTGAGCAGGGTACGCCGTGCCGCCAGCGCCGACTTTTTGGCCGCCGCGTCGGCGACGCGTTCATCTCGTCGCGCGGCCTTATCGGCATCGACGGATTTGGGCGCCGCACGCCGGCTCGCCAGCCAGGCGGCATAGTCATCGAGGTCGCCGTCGAAGGGCTCGGCGCGGCCGTTGGCCACCAACCAGAGTTCGTCCACGGTCGTGCGCAGTAGATGCCGGTCATGCGATACCAGCACGACGGCGGCTTCGGTCTCCTGCAGCGCGAGCGTGAGGGCCTCGCGCATTTCGAGGTCGAGGTGGTTGGTCGGTTCGTCGAGTAATAGCAGGTTGGGGCGGGTGCGGATCATCAGCGCCAGTGCCAGCCGCGCTTTCTCGCCGCCCGAGAAACGGCCGCAGGGGGCATCGGCCATTGGGCCGCGAAAATCGAAGCCGCCGAGATAATCGCGTAGCTCCTGCTCACGCGTCTGTGGTTCCTGTCGGGCGATGTGCTGCAGCGGTGATTCGTCCGGGCGCAGTAACTCCATCTGGTGCTGCGCGAAATAGCCGATCTTGAGATGGCGACCTTCGAGCCGTTTACCGGCCTGCGGCTTGATTTCAGCCGAGAGCAGTTTGACCAGTGTCGACTTGCCGGCGCCGTTACGACCCAACAGACCGATGCGACTACCGGGGCGCAGGGTCAGCTTGACGTTTTCCAGAATCGCCGTCACCCCTTCGGGTGATTTCATCTCGCCATAGCCGACTTTTGCGTCTTCCAGCGTGAGCAGCGGATCGGAGACGCCCTCGGGTTCGCGGAAGCTGAACGAGAACGGCGTATCGACATGGGCGGCGCTGATCAGTTCCATGCGCTCCAGTGCCTTGATGCGGCT
>SXGT01313376.1_pt1 | contig 11411 bp, 9 predicted proteins | sample 3176221 | NCBI WGS metagenome assembly SXGT01 (sample SAMN11356862, study PRJNA531348) | freshwater metagenome | isolation source: freshwater sample F1-120 | place: China: Fuxian Lake, Yuxi | collected 2017-12-25
CCCCGCCTTCCGCGCCGCGCTGGAAAGCTGGCACAAAGTCATCGTCGCCGGCGACCCCACCCCGCGCGGCATCAAACGCTTCGTCAACCGCGTCCGCTTCCTGGCGATGATGGAACAAGCCCTGGAAAGCGACCAAATCCCCGAAGGCGTCCTGGTCGGCCTGGCCGCGCTGCATCATGCCAAGGTGGATCTGGCGGCGCTGGATTCCCTCGCTCAAGCGGATTGGGTCCAACCCGCCCCAGGCGCGGAAACGGATCAACCATCAACCACGCAAAGCCTCACCGAAGCCATCCAGGAAGCCATGCAAAACACCCCGGACTGGCCGCCCACGCCGCAGCATGTCGAACGCTTCCTGCATAAGGTCGAGTTCATGCATGTGCGGTGATGAAGAAACGGGGATTTCGTTGCCCATCTACGTATGACGGTTGGGATGCGTCGATGGGTACGAATTGACCCAATTTGATTAAACAAACCGTTGATGCGGGTCATTTGTACCCCATGTGTTCACCTGGCACGAATTACTAACTTATTGAAAAGACACAGAGATCAAGAATTGAATATGCAGGCACGATGATTGCTGATGGCAAAGAAAGGAACCAAAACAGGTTTGTTTGAGCTTGGCCCCCATTAATACGTGGAGACGGAATTCAAAGCGTTCAAATTAATCCGCTGATCGATCCAGCAAGCAAACCAGCTAATACACAGGGAACAACAAACCTCATGTCATTTGCCAGCCAAGTCCTCACCCAACCGCGTCCGGACAGCATCCGCGCCGACGTCGAACTGCCGCGCCGTCTGCAAAGCCACGCCTCGCCGGTGGATTGGCGCGACGAAGTGCTCTACTTCCTGCTGGTCGACCGCTTCAGCGATGGCGCCGAAGCCACTCGGCCAATGCTCGACCGCGCCAATCGCGCCGCCGCCCGGCCAGCTCAGGAAAACGGCGAACCATGGCGCTGGGATCGCTGGGCCGAATCCGGCGCCAGCCGCTGGCAGGGCGGCACACTGGCCGGGGTCATGTCCAAACTCGACTATCTCAAGAACCTGGGCGTCACCACCTTGTGGCTCTCCCCCGTGTTCAAACAACGCGGCCACCGCGACGACTACCACGGCTACGGCGTGCAGGACTTCCTCGACGTCGATCCGCGTTTCGGCACCCGGGAAGAACTGGTCGCGCTGGTCAACGCCGCGCATGGCAAAGGCCTGCGCGTCATCCTCGACATCATCTTCAACCACTCCGGCCCGAACTGGCTGTACCCGCACAACAGCCCCGGCGGCGCGGTACAACCGCACTACAACCACGGCCGCTATCCGTTCGGCGCATGGCTGGGCGAAGAGGGCCAGGAGATCGCCGCCATCCAGAATCCCGACGACGGCGTCTGGCCGGTCGAATTGCAGGACGCCGAGCACTACACCCGCGCCGGCTGCGGCAGCCTGGGCGCCGGCGACATCAACGACACGCAAGCCGAACACAAACGCAGCGACTTCCTGATGCTGCGCGACTTCCGCCTCGACACCACGCTCAATGACCTCGCCCGCTGCTTCAAATACTGGATCGCGCTGACCGACTGCGACGGCTTCCGCATCGACACCCTCAAACACGTATCACTGGAAGAAGCGCGCAACTTCTGCGGCTCGATCAAGGAATTCGCCGCCAACCAGGGCAAGGAAAACTTCTTCCTGGTCGGCGAAATCGCCGGCGGCGACTACGGCCAGGACCGCTACCTGGACGTGCTCGACCGCAACCTGAACGCCGCGCTGGACATCGGCGAAATGCGCCCCACCCTGACCGGCGTCGCCAAGGGGCTGCAACATCCGCGCGCCTTCTTCGACGGCTTCGATGCCGGCAACGCCGTGATGGGCTCGCACCGCAACCTCGGCAACCGCCACGTCTCCATCCTCGACGACCACGATCATGTATTCGGCCAGAAACTGCGCTTTGCCAGCGAAGCGGCCTCAGAACATCAAGTCGCAGCCGGCGTCGCCCTGCAAGCCTTCAGCCTCGGCATTCCCTGCGTCTACTACGGCACCGAACAAGCCCTGGCCGGCCCGGAAGCCGACGAACGCCACTGGCTACCCGAATGGGGCAGCTCCGACCGCTACCTGCGCGAAGCCATGTTCGGCCCCGCCCACCCAAGGCAAAGCGGCCGCGCCGGCTTGGCCATCGGCGCCGCCGGCCTCGACCCCACCCTACCCGGCTTCGGCCCGTTCGGCAGCGCCGACCAACACTGCTTCGACCCAACCAGCGCCAGCTACCGACGCATCGCCGCCCTGCTCGAACTGCGCAAACAAATCCCCTGCCTGCGCCACGGCCGCCAATACCCACGCCCGATTGCCTACCTCGGTTACCCGTTCGCAGTGCATGGCCCGGGAGAACTCATCGCCTGGTCACGCATCCTCGACGACGAAGAAGTCCTGTGCATCGTCAACGGCCACGGCACCGAAGCACGCGGCGGCGATGTGCTGGTGGACGCCACACTGAATCCGCCGGGAAGTGAGATGCAGGTCTTGCTGAATTCCGCTCAGGCGGGAAATCCGAATGGATATGGCGGTGGTTATTCGGTTGGAACTTTTGTGCCGGTACGACGAGCGGTACAGGGAATTGCTTATATCGAGATTCGGGGGTTGCCAGAATCTGAAGTGGTGGTTTTTTCAAACAGGAGAATTAATTAAAACCCATGCGCTTGGATTATTTAATTAATAACAAGTAATGCTAGAGCAACTATTGGAAATAATTGTGACCTCGACCCATTCTACTGGACTTTCATCTCATGGAAAAAGAGGTATCGTTTCATCTGCTGCATATGCGCCTATTTCGTTCGAATACTGAAGTTTTTTACATGGATAAGATCCCGCAACTGACCAAGCAGCTTGGGCAAATCAGAAACAGAAACCGAAGAGGGCGAGGTCATGATGTCTCCCGATGTTATTGGACAAGCGCTCTAATTAAATCAATGGCTTATCATCTTACTCCAGATTATCGGGCATGTCCGATAACATTTTACGGCCCCATTTGGGGGCGAATATAATCGGCATCAGAGCACAACCAAAACGCAGAGGACTGACATGACTCTACCAACAGAAGTAATGCAACGGCTCGAGACTTGGGATGCTTGGGCCATCAACTACATGGTTATCGGATTTGGACTGCTCGCGCTGAGCATTCTGTCGAGCGCTGCTGTTACTGTGTTTACAGAGCAACTAAGTAAGACTTGGATAAAGGTGCTCAGCTTTTTGGCCGCAGCATCTACCGCATTGCTGGCAGCTTTCAACCCAATTGATGTTGGCTACCGGTTTAGAGAGGCTTGGCGCGAACTGGACCACGCGATCCTCCAACATAAGGCGAATCCCGAGAAGTACACCGTCGAAAGTGTTATCGAGGCAAGATCCAAAGGTGAAGAAATCATCGGGGGCGGGACGCGACCTTCAACCAAAGACGCAGAATCGTCTGCTCGCTCTGCAGCGAAGAAGGAGAGTGAACCCAAGTGATGCCGAACCTAGCGTTGCAGGGGATCTGCGCAATAAAGCCTGCGCAGCCCACTGAACTTGAACGTTAAGCCTTATTAGCATATTTGATCTGCTTCTAAACCAACAATATTTAAACTCACTGGCGGGGCCGCAATGGGTAACAATGGCGAATGTCAAGTCGAGAGCAGTGCAAAGAAAGATTCACAGTGCAGCCACAAACAGTCCGTGTATACGTTTGATTCATTCAGTAAGCTTGCTGGAGGCATTCAAGCATTGGTAACCACCTTGGGAATAATTATTGGTGGAATATGGGCGTTGGTTAGATTTGATGCGCTTCTAGAGGCGCAAATTGCTACACATCAAGCTGAAAAACTAGAAGCAGAGGCAATAATTGCTAGAAGAGGCGCAGAATCCCAAGTTGTGTTGAATATTGATATATCGGCAAAACAAATATCTCCCCAAGATAACACTAATCGGTGGGTAATGATCGAGATCACACTGCGCAATAGTGGTAATACGCCTTACAAATTGGACATAAAAAATAATACAAGATTTTATATTGCCAGGGTTAATGGAATTGATGACAATGGAGTTCCTGAGTACGATTATGAATCACCTCTAAAATTTGACTATCCGGACAAAACCATTGAATGGTTTATGCTTCGCCCCGGGGCTGAAATTGATAGGTTTAGGACAATACAAAAAGCAGATTTACCGGGGCTATATGTAGCGAGATTCTCGGCGGGCGTACCAGATGCATCCATTGGTCGCGACAGAGAATATAGTGCGCAAGTATTTTTTCACGTCAACTAAAGGAAACAGCTATGTACCGTATTTCGGGATTACTTGTGGCTGCAATGTTCTGCATATCAACATCCACGATTGCTTCTTCAGATAAACCTAGCACACCTGAGCCTGCTAAAGGCAAGGCAAATGTATCAAAAGGTAGAGAGCCGGCGGGCGAGGTAGGTGGTACCGCAAAGCCACCAAAACCTAAGAGCCCCAAGCCTGCACCAAAACCAAAATCAAAATAGCCACATAACCACGTGGCACTAATGTACAAATTGATAATGCTTAACTTGCGCTTCAACCGAACTGGCGGAAAGCGCTCTTCACTTCGTGGATGCCGATGCGCGCCGCCAGCCGGTTAAGCTAGACGTTAGCCCCCAATCACATCTCCCTATTGCCGAGAGTTACGCCATGACTAAAAAACCAGACCGAATCATCCAGTCTCATGAGAACTGGGCAAGAATGGCAACCGGATTACACGTTGTTCTCGTCGTTCTTGGCATTTTGGCGGTTACATCATCGGTTGTCGTTGCTGTGTTTACGAAGGAATTAAATATTCTGGGAACTCGAATCGTCGCCTCGATCTCAGCATTGAGTGTCGGCTATCTTTCGTTCTTTCAAGTGCAGAAGAAAGTACATGACCTCTGGCGTGGGTGGCGACATTTGAACGCGGCGATTGTTCTATTCACCATAAAAATGGGCCAGGCTTGATTAAATATTTATGAGGATAAATAATAAGGCGACCCTGGCCCCTATAATTCGCCTCATGAATAATAAACCACCATAATATGCTATCAAGACTGATCGCCGTGCTATATCTGCTTCCCCTATGTGGTTGCGCATATACCAGCATTCAGCCAGATGGAAGGGTGCAAGTAACAGGGTGGGTCAACATCACCCTGCCGAACTGCCATTCCTATAGCAATCTCAGCGGCAACAAATTAGATGTAACCGCCTTGGGACTATTCGTAATGAGCACCGAGATAGGCAATGAAATCACCCTGGGATATTCAAAGAATTCATATACAGGGGTAAAACAAGATTCCTGCGTCTTCCTGCAACAGTAGACTATTAATTGATCTAGGAGATCACCATGACATATGGAAAATCAACAATAGCAATATTGTTCGTGGCGAGCACAATTACCGGATGCAGCACGGGCGCATTATTTGTGACCAAGACATCCATCGCCGTGGCTGATATTGACTCCACACCAGCGTCCGCATCAATCGCTTACGACCGTACTGAAGGATATATCGCTCCCAGGAACAAAAATGGGGATGTAGCGCCAGTGCTAGCTCATATCCAGTCAGACGGATTGATAGTCAGCCCTGATATTCAGCAAATATATGCCACTGGCACTGCAGCGGAGAGACTGGCTGGGGACGGAACTAGTAATAATAGTACTTGCACAAATTGCGGCGACTCCACCAAGTACCCAGTCTCATTTATTACATCAACTACAATTGGAGTGAAATTAGGCTTTCAGCCCAACTCACCAACTCCCAATGAATTCATTTTTGGTTTCAAACGAAAGGAGGCCTCCGTCATTCCAGAGTTGGCAAAAGATTCCGATGGTGTTCACCACTACCCATCACTGATTGCATCGATAAAATCATTCGCGACTTCATCTGGCAAGGACAAGGATGGCATATGCCAATTCTTTGCAACGGGAACGGCAGCTACAAAACTTGTCGAAAACAATATGATCACCATCGCCTCTCCTGTTGCAGGCCAATGCGGACCAAATGATGCTCTGATATTGAAAGGTGAATACAAGAGCTCCCTATCTAAGCAGGCCGAACTCACGCTTGAGGTTATCAACTGCTATCTCGGATTGAACGATATCAAAAAGGATGCAGCTTGGAACAATGCGGCAAACTTAGGCTTGCTGGTGAATAGTGCGAGCGACAATACCGAGGAGACACTTGAAAATAACCGGACACAATTGAAAGATATACAGAGCAAAGCCACCCCTACACCTTCTCCGGATAATGAAAATGCCAAGGCCGCCGGCAAACTAATCGCAGACCGACTCTACATCGGACACTTGCAGAACAATATCAGCGGTACTGTCACAAATTCACAGCTTGTCGGCAATAAACATAGAGAAATTAACCTCCAGTCTCATAGAGATTTAGTCTGCAATAAACAGTAAGGAGACCAGCATGATCAGCGAAAAACCCATTCCATGTGGCAAATGCGAAGAAGAGAAGAGAAAAATAGAAAGTTCCGGCCTTTTTTGCATCATCTCCTGCATACCTATTGATGAAAATAATGAAATCTGCATCATCAAGTGGCAACCCTTCAAAAAAATATCTACGCCAGAATAAGTAATTAAATGGGGCAGACTCAGTTTGTTAACGAAATTGAGAAACTCGACGCTCATAAAATATGTCGACCCTTGCCCATTTAGCATGGCCTTAGCTTTTCTTTAGCTTTTTCCCGTCGGGCCGTGTGCCCCCTTAGCTTTACGTGTGGGCACGCATCTGTAACTTTGCGAATAGTAAATTATCCACTCAAACCTATAGGAGTTGCCATGCAACTTAACTACGCTGGTTCCGTTCTGTTTCCTGGGTCACCGGAGTTTCCTGGCCGTCCAAATGATCCGGAAGACTCTATGTATATGAAACGAATTCTGTGTGAAGGAGATTCTTGGTTTTCCTTGGGTGCTATTCCATCAAGCAACATGCTGTTTCCACTAAAATTCGCGGAGTCCACGGCTCTTTACGATATCGCCAAGCCGGGCGATACCATCATCAATATGAGTTCCTTGGCTACCAACCCGGAATTGACGAAATGGCTGTGTCAGGAACGATTCGCTATTCGCTGGGATATGCTGTTTCTCAGTGGTGGTGGCAATGACCTGATTGACCGTACATCACAACTCCTTTGCCCGCCAGCGCTAGGCGCCGGGAGTCATATGCTGGACTATGTCAACCTTTCGGAGTTGGGTCAGCTCAAGGTTGACGTACAGAGGGCTTATATGGCAATTGCCACCTTGCGCGATTCTGAACACAGTTTGTCGCAGGGCGTCCCGATAGTGACTCATATTTACGATTACCCGACTCCCAGAAACGCGTCTGCAAAGTTTATGGGTGCAGGTTTTGTAGGCCCGTGGCTTATCTCGGCATTTAAGACCCACGACATTCCCGAACCTTACTGGGTGTCTTTAACAGATTATTTGTTTGATTGGCTTGGGCAGACCATCATCGAACTTCAGCTCAAGATCAATAATTTCCATGTAATCAGAACTCGCGATACTCTGGTACGTGCGACCCTCGGGGCGAACGGCAACAGCAACGATTGGTTGAATGAAATTCATCCAAACGCAGGGGGCTACGAAAAACTAGGCCAGGTTATATCTCCCGAGTTGTATCGGTTGCTGTACCACGCTTAATTAGGAAATCAAAGGGGCACATCTCGAATATTATGAGTAATCATTTATTGCGATCCTTGCCCCTTATTACTTCTAACACAAGGAGGAACAAATGAAATATAAACAATGGAAATGGCCCCACAGCGCGGGGGTTTCGCTGCTGGCGATCGCTCTGGCACTTTTGTCCATCAATATTCACCACTTCACATCACTCTGTGCATGGTGGATGCTTATGGGGATCGTTGCCGGGGCCATTTTGATCATCGGTCATGGCGTCACCGGCGTCTTGCGCGGGGCGTTTATCGACGAACGCAACGTTATTTCACTGTCCCGCTTTCAGTTGCTGGCCTGGACGGTGTTGATCCTTTCCGCTTTCATGACCGCCGCGTTTTGGAATATCGGTCTCAGCACCATCCCCCAACCTCTCGACGAGATCAAGCTGGACCCCACTTTGTGGTTGTTGATGGGTATCAGCACCGCTTCCCTGGTGGCCTCCCCCCTGCTCTTGAGCGGCAAAAAAACGCAGACACCCAATGCCGCCGAAATGCAGCAAACCTTCGAGTTGCTGAAGCAGCAAGGCGATAACCAAGTGTCAAATCAGGGGTTGGTGGTGACAAATACCGACATCGGCAATGCCCGCTGGTCCGACATGTTCACCGGCGAGGAAACCGGCAATGCGGCGCACATGGATTTGAGCCGGGTGCAGATGTTCTTCTTCACCCTGGTTGCCTTGTTGACCTACGGCGCGGCCCTGGGCGGCATGTTTCGCGATCCGGTGTTCATCGGCGCCGGGTTCGGCGCTTTCCCGATGCTTTCCGAGGGCTTGCTGGCGCTGGTCGGCATCAGCCATACCGGTTATCTGGCCGCCAAGGGCTTGTCCAACAGCCAGACCGGCAACACTGGGGTGCCCGCCGGCGCACCCGTTGCAACGCCCGACTCCGGCAACGATCAACCTGCGATGGGGTGAACCATGGCCTTCCAGGAAAAATACATCATTACCCCGCGCTACCTCACCAAGCCATCCAAGCGCCGTTCCGGGCAATTGATCACGGCAGGAGTGAAGTTCATCGTCGCCCACGACACCGGCAACCCAAAGTCCACTGCGGACGGCAACGTGCGTTACTACGAGAACTCTCGGGATAAGGAAAGCGCCTCGGCGCACCTGTTCGTGGACGACAAAACCATCGTCGAGTGCATCCCAGCCCTGACCGAGAAGCCGGAAAAGGCCTGGCACGTGTTGTACAACGTCGATACTGACAACCTACTCTACGGCCACAACGCCAACGACGCCGCTATCGGCGTGGAATATTGCTTCGGCGACAACATCGACTCGGACGAGGCGTACCGTAAATACATCTGGGTGATGGCCTTTATCTGCCACCGTTTTCAGCTCGACCCTGCCAAGTCGGTGGTCGGGCATTTCTTCCTCGATCCCAGGCGCAAAACCGATCCGGTGACTGGTCTGGCCCAAAGTCGGCGGACCTACGACCAGTTGTTGCGCGACGTGGCGACTGAGTACGCGGCCTGCGGCGGCGACCCCCTGGCCGCTTCGACCGCCAATGCCGGTCGAAGCGGCACGGCCCGGGTCACCACCCGGCTCAACATCCGCAAGGGCACCCCGAGGCGGACGGCAGACTTAGTCCAAGCGGTGACTGCGGGGACGGTGCTGAATTACATCGACTGGGTGGACGACGGCGAACCAGTGAACGGCAACTCCCGTTGGTACCGTGACACCAACGGCAATTTCTTCTGGAGCGGCGGGGTGAGCACGGGCTGAATTGGGAAACAACTTTGTTCCAATAAGAAAAGCCGCAAATCGGATTTGTTATGCACCCCCCGCATTGCCTGACACCGGAACACTGGAGAAATCATGGCCCACCCTTATTACCTGATTGCCGCCGAGCCGAAGAAACTCGCCAAGATCGCCAAATAAGCCCGCAGCGTGACCGGTAGCAAACAGGGTGATCCGGTGCATGTCGTCGGTTCGCATCGCATCGTGCTGATGCCGGTGGCGGTTGGGAAGATGCTCGACAGCGCGACTGACTCGATTGATCCGGCGCGTCCGAACACCTTCGAGGGCATCGTTCAGACGATGGGCGCGCAAGGTGCGGCGTCGATCAGCGCCGAACGTCTGCGGGAACTGCTGGCGGCGCGCGCGCCGGAGGAGTTGGGCATCCCCCGAGACATGCCCAAGTCCGGCGATCTGGTCATCGACGGGGTGGACTGGCATATCAAACGGACACGCCTGGTGGAGGCCTGGGCTTTGCTGGGCGGCCCGGACTCGATCGACTGGAAAGACGTGCGCGTCGGGCAGATCGATACCGGTTTCCGCCCCATTCCCTGCCTGGGCTTTGGGCCGGACGGCATATCCGGCTTCGTGCTGACCGACTTCGACCGGAACTTCTTTCCCGGCGATTTCAACCGCGACGACCATCTGGATTACGGCATTACACCGAGAAGCTCGGACTCCGCGCTGGATCCGCTGCTGGGCGGCCCCAATGACGGCCATGGCACCCGCACCGGCAGCGTGCTCGCCGGGCGGGACGCGGCGCAGGCCTATTTCGGCGCGGCGCCGGGCGTGCCCTACATCCCGGTTCGGATCAGCGACAGCGTTATCGTCAATCATGTGCAGACCTCGCTTGCCCAGGCCATCGAGCATCTGGTCGGCCATGGCTGCGGGGTCATCACGCTGAGCATGGGCATGGCGCTGACCTACGCCACCGACCGCGTCAAGTCGGCCATCGACTACGCCTATGAGCAGGGCGTCATTCTGGTCACGGCGGCGGGCAATGTCTGGGATCCGGTGGTCTATCCCGCCCGCCTCAATCGGACGCTTGCCGTCGGCGGCTGCACGCCGGCGCTGACGCCCTGGCTGGGCAGCAGCTTCGGCCCGGAAGTCGATCTTTGCGCGCCTGCCTGGCCCATCCGGCGGGCTTCGGTGGATCGCGCCGGGAATCCGCATTACGCGCATGGCGACGGCACTTCCTTCGCGACGCCGCAGGTGGCTGGAGCGGCGGCGCTTTGGCTGCGCTACCGAGGCCCGGAGATTCGCGCCGCCTACCCGGAGAAATGGCAACGGGTTGAAGCCTTCAAGCGCATCGTCACCAGCACCGCGCGGCCTGGCGTGGAATGGAATCGCAATCTGTATGGCAGCGGCATCCTGGATGCGGAAGCCGCGCTCAAGGCCGAACTGCCGGCACCCGCGAGTCTGATCTGGGACAACAATGCCTGAAGTGGCGTCTGAAGGGGCGTCTGTAAACGCTAAGTAAAGCTTGTAGTTCCCGTCACCACTCCGAACAACCCCATTCATCTCAGGGAAGCCGCGTTGATACTGGCGAGTGGCCGATTTTCCCATTCACTCAAGCCGGCAAAGCCGGAACCAAACAGGTCATTCAATCTTTGGCCTTGTTCATGTGTAGGGAGGATAAGCGCAGCGCATCCACCTTTGCTGCGCGTGGCTAGGTGGATGCGCTGCGCTTATCCTCCCTACGAATCTGCTCGGAATATGTGAAGACTGGAAACGCAAGGGATGCGCCTGTCCGAAGTCTTTCCACTGAACTGGCTGGCTACATATTTGACTGTTGACATGTACCACCCGGGTGAAAACCAACCCGGTTTTGAGTAAACTTCGAATGGTCACCCTGACATGATAATTGTCATTTTTAACCATTAAAATCGAGTAATACGATGAGAAACGCCCATTCGTCAATCGAGGGCATTATTCTTTCAGTTTTATGCTTTACCTTGGCTGGCTGCGCTACAACACCGCCATCGAATA
>SXGT01792582.1_pt1 | contig 11411 bp, 10 predicted proteins | sample 3176221 | NCBI WGS metagenome assembly SXGT01 (sample SAMN11356862, study PRJNA531348) | freshwater metagenome | isolation source: freshwater sample F1-120 | place: China: Fuxian Lake, Yuxi | collected 2017-12-25
GTGTGGCCGGGCGCGGCGATCAGCACCACGCCCGGCGCCAGCGGGTGGTATTGCGCGTAGCGCAGGGCCTGGTAACCGCTCAGTAGTTCGGACGGCAGGCGCGCGGGAAACATGCGATCGGTGTGCGCGAGCTGGGTCTCGGTGAGACGCGCGGCCGTCATTACCTCCGCCAGTCGCGGATGCCGGGCAAGCCCGCCGATGTGATCCATGTGTTCGTGCGTGATGACGATCTGCGACGCGCGGTCCAGCGCCTGCTCAACGCGCAGGTACGCCGCATCGTCGAAGTACGGCACCATGAACGCCGGCTTGGCGAGACTGCGATCCATCGCGGTATCGATGACGATGCTGCGGTCCGGGTAGCGCAGCTGGAACGAGTACACCGGGATTTCGGTGCCCGCCCAGGGTTCGCCGGCGGCGACCATTGCCTGGGGGAAGGTAAAGGCCGTGACCTTCTCGTAGCGGATGTCGTCCGGTTTGGCGCCGGGAATCGTTTCGGCCAGGCGTCGTACCTCGACCAGGTCCAGAGCGAAATCGGCGCCGGCAGGCACGCGATTGTCCAGCCACAACCACCAGTACAAGCCGGCGACGACGATCCCGATCCCGACCAGCCACGCGATGAATCTACTCATGGTTCGCTCCCTCTAGTCCCTGCGTGCGCTATCGAGCAGCGCCTTCGTCAGTCATGCTGCGCCTACCTGCCGCAATCGTCCGCACCTTGCACCAGCCAGCGGTTGCGCGCGCCCTCGACCCGCGACAGCAGTTCCACTGCATCCTCCGGCAACAGGAAGCCCTGCATCACGCTGGTCTCGGTCGCCGCCTGCATGCGGCACTGGTAGTCGCGGAAACTCGGATAGCGCAACTGCAATTGCAGTTCGTTGAACGGCACGGTGATGCCACCAAGCCCACAGAGGTCCGAGGCGTACCGTGCCACTGGCACTTCCATCATCGGATAACGGATGCCGCCGAGGCCGTTGCCGTCGCCGTCGCGCGCGAGCGCGCCGCCCTCATCGAAGGCATAGCGCGGTCCGCGTGGCGGCGGGGTGCCGGTCTTGACCCAGCGATCCAGATGGTGGATCGCGGCGTTGACCGCATAGCGCATGGGGAACTGCGTGCCGGCGACGATGCAGACCAGCGAGCCCGGATTGACCTGCTCGCCGTAGTTCCCGGTGAGTTGATGCAGTTCCTCGTCCGCGGATGCCGGCAGCTTCGGCGCGCTGGCCGCTGCTCGACCGGCCTGGCCGACCACCTGATGCAGGCCCACCCAGTAGTTCTGGTGTGCGGCACCGGCGATTTCCCAGCCGCGATAGTTCTGGATCTCCGCCAGCGGTTCGGTATCGGCCTCGAACTCGCTGAACAACTGGATGACCGGCACCGCGGGCGGCGGATCGTAAGTCTTGCCGCCACCGGAATGGATCAGGAAGCCGTCGATGACGCCGGCCTGTGCCTGGACCTGCGTCACGTAGCGGTAGAGACGGCTCGCGGATTGTGACTGGCCCATCGCCAGCACCGCGCGCACCGGAAGGCCCGCCATCGCATCGACGGCGCCCGGGAACTTCAGCGCCTTCGCAATCTGCGAAAACATGTCGAAAGCGTACTCGTCGCCAGGGTGGGAGATGTCAGCGTAGCGCTGGGGGTCCCAGACCTTCGGCGTCAGCAGCGGCAGGCAGCAAAGGCCCGCGGCCTGGGCGCTGACGTGAACGTACGCGTAGCCGTCGCGATGGAACAGCTGATGCGATTCCAGCGTATCGACCGCGTTCTCGAACTGCGCGGTGACGTTGACCCAGTCCAGCAGCACCGTACCGTTGAAGCGCGCTGGATCGAGGGGGCGGCGGACGATGATGCGCGTCGTGTACGGCGCCGGCTCGCCGCCACTGTCGGACTGCGCGAGGCCGGAGACGAAATACTCTTCGTCGCTGTAGCCCAGTTCGGCGAGGTCGTACCAGCTATCCCACAGCGCGTGGCCGCGCAGTCCGGCATCGCCGATGGGCCCAGACACCTGTGCGTCGGCAACGGTGGTGCGGCCGGCGTCGCCGACCTCGCTGCCGCAGCCGGCCAGCAGCGCCAGCAGCAACACACCGGCCCCGGGCATTCCGTTCATGCGCATCTGCCACTTCCCCCAAAAGCCGGCTCGAGGGCCGGTCTGTCGTCGTTACCGGCATCTTAGCGGCTCTCCGCCTGCGACTGGCGCTGACCCGGTGACGGGCGCACCATGAGCCGCGCGGCGATCTTCCGGGTCAGGGCTGACGCCTGGCCGGCAGCTCTGCTGGTGCGCGGGCTTCAGATCCTAGGCCTCGATCCCGTTCCGACTCCGGTCCCGAAAATGACGGTAAATTCGCGATGAAATCCAGGGTGAGGTCGTCGAGGACGGATGTGCCGCGCATCGTCGCGGTCTACGTCATCGTCGGCATCGTCTGGATACTCGGCAGCGATACGCTGCTGTTGCTCGGCGGCGTCGAGCTCGGCGAGGACCAGGTCTGGCTGTCGGTCGCCAAGGGGCTCGCCTTTGTTGCGATCACCGCGGCGGCCTTGTGGCTGGTGCTGCACCGTTCGCTGAAGCGGGAGCGCGCGCTCGACGACAGCCGGCAGCTGGTGCTGGATCACTCTTCCGAGGGCGTATGGCTGCTCGATGCTGCCGGCTCGACCATCTGGGTCAATACGGCGATGGCGCATTTGCTCGGTGCCGAACCCGCGCAACTGCGAGGCCGCCCGGCGTCCGAGTTCGTGCAGCAGGGTGAGCGTGATCGCCTCGAGCTGCAGCTGCGTGCGGCGAGCGCAGCCGGGTCATTGCAGGTGCTGCGTCTGCAGTCGCTCGATGGCTGCGATGTCGACGTGCGCTGCAAGGCGGTGCCTCTGCGCGATGCCGAAGGCTCGGAGCGCGGCATCTGCCTGTTTGTCTCCGACCAGCGGGAAAGCACCGCGGCGCGCGCCGCGCTGTCCGTGCGTCAGCAGGCGCTTGAACAGCTGCCGATCGGCTTCACGCTAGCCGACGCCAGCGATCCGGAACTGCCGCTGGTTTACGCCAACATCGCGTTCTGCGAGCTGGCCGGTCTTCCAGAGGCGCAGATCATCGGCCGCAACTGCCGATTCTTGCAGGGTCATGATCGCGACCAGCCCGGAGTTCGTGTGCTGCGTGCCGCGATCACGGCCGGCGAGCCCTGCGCGGTGATGCTGCGCAACTACCGCGCCGACGGCACGCCGTTTCAAAATGAGTTGACACTGCTGCCGGTGCGCGATGACGCGGGGCGTCTGACGCATTTCGCGGGCATCCAGCGCGATGTCAGCGAGCGTGTCGCCTTGCAGCAACAGGTTGAGCGCCTCGCCTACGAGGACGAGTTGACCGGCCTGCTGACGCGATTCGCCTTTGTGCAGCGCGGCGAGCCGCTTGCGCGCCAGCACGGCGGCGGATCGGTGCTGCTGCTCGACCCGTTGCGGCTCGGCGATATCAATGCCACCCGCGGCCATGCCGCAGGCGACGAAGTTCTGAAGGCGCTGGCGCAGCGGTTACAGGGACTGCTGCGGCCGGGCGAACTCGCGGCCCGCGTCGGCGGCGATGAATTTGCCGCACTGCTGTTGCCGGATGCCGACCCAGCGGCGCCGCGTGCCCGCGCCGACCACATCCTGGCCGCCCTCGCGCAGCCGCTGGTGCTGCCGGGTTTCGACCTGATTCCGCGGCTCAGCGCCGGCCTGGCCCACCTCGACGCCGGGACCCGGATCGATGATGCGGTCGATCAGGCCAGCTCGGCCGCCAACCTGGCACGCGACCAGCTGATGGATCGGGTCGTGATCTACGACGATGTGATGCGTGCCGCGCAGCTGCATCGCCTCAGCACGACCAAGGAACTGGAGCAGGCGCTGGCAGAGCGCGAGTTCGATCTGTACTACGAACCCAAGTTGCGGCTGGCGGACGGCCGGACGGTCGGTGCCGAAGCGCTTTTGCGCTGGCGCCACCCGCGCCATGGCCTGCTGCGGCCCGGCAATTTTGTCGCCATCGCCGAGAACAGCGGCCTGATCGTACCGATCGGGCGGTGGGTGATCGAATCAGCCTGCCGCCAACTGCGTCGTTGGCTCGATGCCGGGCTGCCGCTGGAAACCCTGTCGGTCAACGTCTCGCGCCTGCAGTTCGATCACGCGGACTTCCTCGACTATGTGGCGGCCGCGGTCGAGGGCGCGCGCCTGCCGCGTGGACTGCTGTGTATTGAAATCACCGAGTCCTTGCTGATGGACGAGTCCGGGCTGCTGCGGCAGCGGTTGGAGGCCCTGCGCCGGCTTGGTATCCGGCTGGCCATCGACGACTTCGGCACCGGCTAGTCCTCGCTCGGGTACCTGCAGTCGTTCCCGGTCGATGAACTGAAGATTGATCGACGTTTCGTATCCGGGCTGCCGGATGAGACCTATGCCTGCGCAATCGTGCCGATGATGATCGGTCTCGGCCATGCCTTGAACCTGAAGGTCACAGCCGAGGGCATCGAGACCGAGGCGCAGCGTGACTGGCTGCTAGCTCGCGGCTGCGATGCCGCGCAAGGCTATCTGTTCGCCAAGCCGATGACGGCGGCAGCCTTCGAGCGTCGGCTAGCTAGACACTGAAGGCGCCGCGAGCCACGCCTCACGTTCGGCGATGAACCACGCCAACGGCTGGCCACCGTAGCCCGGGTGCCCGAACCGACGTTCGCCCTCACGCCGCAGGCCGCACTTCAGGAGCACCTGCTGCGAGCCGACGTTGTCGAGCGCGGTGATCGCGACGATGCGCGGCAGGCCGAGCTGCTCGAAGCCGTAGCGAAGAACCACGCGCGTCATCTCGGTGGCATAGCCGCAATTCCAGTGCTCTGGGTACAGGCGGTAACCGACCTGCGACCAGGGTTCGCCGCGGACGTGGTTCAGCAGGTGAAAGCCGATGCAGGTGCCGCTGTCGAGCGTCTCCACAGCCCAGACGCCGAGCCCCGGATGCGCGTCGTAGTAGGCGAGAATGCGATGACGCAGCATGTCCTCGGTGTCGGCGCGGCTCGCCGGTCCGCCCATATGGCGCATCACCGCCGGGTCGCGGTTGAGGCGATCCAGCGCATCGAGTTCATCGGCGCGATAGCGGCGCAGTCGCAGGCGCGCGCTGATCAGGCAGTCGTCCGGGTGTCTCATGCGGCTTGCAAATGCGGAATCAGTTCCCAAGATCATCTCACGCAACAACGCGGAATTCGCGCGCACCACCGTGGTCCATAGAAGCCCGTTAACGACAGGAGACACATGAACACCAAGGGTTTGCTCGATCAGCTGCTCGCGTCCGGCCAGGCGATGCTGAACCAGAACAGCACGACCGGCGGCATCGCCGGCGCCAAGCCAGGCGGCTTCCAGGTTTCGGATTTCAGCAAGGGTGCGTTGGCCGGTGGCGCGCTGGGCCTGCTGCTGGGACACAAGGGTGTGCGCAAGATGGGCGGAGGAGCACTCAAGTACGGCAGTGCAGCCGCACTCGGCGCGCTCGCGTTTCGTGCTTACACCGACTGGCAGCGCCAGAACGCCCAGACCGCGCCGCAGCAGATGCCGCGAACGCTGGATCGTCTACCCCCGCAGGAAGTCGAGCTGCACAGCCGCGGCGTGCTGCAGGCGCTGGTCGCCGCAGCGAAGGCGGACGGCCATATCGACGAACGTGAACGCAGCTTGATCCAGGAGGAACTCGCCAAGCTCGCCGACGATGCCGAGACGCGTGCCTGGTTGCAGCAGGAGATCGCCAAGCCGCTGGATCCTGCGAACGTCGCGGCAGCGGCGACGACGCCGGAGTTGGCCGCAGAGATGTATCTGGCGAGCCTGCTCGCTGCCGATCAGCAGAGCTTCATGGAGCGCGCCTATCTCGACGAACTGGCCCGCCAGCTCAAGCTGCCGCCTACGCTGAAGGAGACGCTGGAGCGCCAGGTCTTGTCGCCTGGAGTCTAGGTCAGCAGTCCGACGACTCCGACCGCGATCAGATAGACCGCGACCACGTAGTTGAGGATTTTCGGGGCAACCAGAATCACGATGCCGGCGGTGATCGACAGTAGCGGAATCAGTTCCAAGTGAAGGGTCATGCGGGTGCTCCTGGGGTGGTGACGGTGCGGGTGGAAACGGTGACGAGCAAGGCCTGACGCAGCGCGTCGGCGATCCCGAGCATGTCCGCCTCGTTGACGGGGGCGTCGCGGCCCGCATCCGGCGCAGACCATACCGGGTGAGTGCGGCAGCGCAACGTCGCTGTACGTACTGCCGCCGACGGCCAGCCTTGCGCGGTGCCGGCGGTCACGGGCGCCGTACTGGCATGGCCGCGGCGCAGCAGGGCGCTCAGCAGGAGCAATTGTCGCGTCGCCAGCAACGCCAGCGTCGTGTCGTCCAGTTGCAGTTGCTGATGGCCGCGAACGCGATCCAGCCAGGGTTGGCCGAAGGTGCGTGCCGTATTCCAGGCGGCGCCGATGCCGGCGCCCAGCGCGGCGGCCGCGCCCAGACTCATGAAGCCGGTCATCGCATCGACCGCCAGCCCTGCCATGCCACCGGCGGCCGCAGCCGAGCCGGTGCCGATGCCGTAGCGTCGCAAGGTCTCTGGATCGAAGGGGTCTAGCGCCCAGCGTCCCTGACTCAGCGGGAGCGTCGGCGGACTGTAGGCGTCCAGATCGAAGCGGAACAGTTGCAGCAAGGTTTCGACGCAGTGTTGTTCGGCGCTACGCACGCGCTCGCGCAGGCCAGCAGTGAATGCGTCGGCGGGCGCTTCCAGAGCCACGCGCAGCCGCGCTGCGGCGGCCAGCGCGAGCAGTTCGGCGATCGCGCGGCAGGCGTCGCGGATCGCCAGGTCGCGTTGCTGATCGCGCTCGCGCAACAGCTGCTCGAATTCGACGCGTCGCGCCTCCAGCAGCGTCGCCAGCTTCCGGTACAGCTGGCGCTCGGCCTCATGGTCGAAGACCACCGTATCGAACTCGGCGAGCACATGCAGGCCCATGCGCGCGAGCTGGTTTTTCCAGCCGCCGATGTCGGCCTCGGCACCGGCAACGAAGTTCAACACGGGCATCAGCGGCCGGCCGCAGGCGGCGAGCAGGCGCAGGTCCTCGCGATGCTTGGCGCGCATCGGTTCGCGGGCATCGATGACGTAAAGCGCAGCGTCGCTGCGCAATACCTGGCGCAGCACCTTGGCTTCCTGCTCATAGAGACCGCGGCCGTGGTCGCCGGCCAGGAAGGCTTCGATGGCAGCCACCGGATCGGCTGCCGGTGCGAGCTGCTCGGCGAGTGCGCGCGCGGTGCCGATCGCGTCTTCGAGCCCTGGTGTGTCGTAGAGCGCGAGTACCGCGCGTTTGCCTGCCAGCAGTTCGATGCCTTGCACGTCGCGCGTCGTCGCCGGCCGGTCGGAGACGGTACCGAAGGCGGTATCGCGCGTCAGCGTGCGCAACAGCGAGGTCTTGCCGGTCTTGGTATGACCGACGACGGCAATGCGTACCGGCGCCTCGTTCATGCGGAGGCTCCGGGTTGCGCTGCCGAAGTCAGCACGCCCGCCGCGCCGGCGCGCAGCGCCAGCGCCTGCCAGTCTGCCAGTCGTTGCGCACAAGCCGCGGCGCCGCGCGCCTGCAGGCGCTCGAATTCGCAGAGCAGCAGCACGGTCGTGTTGCGCGCGGCCTGCGTCAGCTCCGCGACGTAGCGCTCGATGCCGCGGTCCGGCGTCGTTGTCGCGCGCGCCAGAATCGCCAGCTGGGTGGGTTCCGAGTTGCGCAGGCGTTGCAGCACAAGGCCGCGACTCTCGGCGTCATCCACCGCGCCAAGCCAGATCCAGCGTACGCCCGCAGTCGTCGGCGGCATGTCGGCCTCACGGCCTTCCAGCCACAGCGCGTGCACGTCGCCGCTGAGCGTCGGTGTCGAAAGTGCCGCAACCGCATTGCTGCTTGGCAACGCCGGCGCGGTATCGACGACGCCGAGATTGCGATGGTCGGGCATCAATCGCGAGCGCAGACGCGCGTAGCCCGGCCGGTGCAGGTCGCGCCCCAGCGCATGCTGCGCGCGCCATAGCCACAACAGGCTCAGGAGCAGTGCGATGGCGCGCGGCGCTACGCCGTAGGCGAGCACCGCCGCCAGCAGCCACTGCGACCAGCCACGATGCGCGGCGCGGTCGCCAGCTGGGTCGAGCGGGAGTTCACTGACCCCGGGTACGCCGAGCAGCGCAGGTCCCCAGGACAGCGCCTGCGCCCAGGCCTGCAGCGACTCGGGACTCAGCAGCGTGGTCTCCCAGGACAGCGAATACGCGCGCAGGCTCAGCAAAAGGATCAGTGTCAGCAGCCCGGCGACGGCAAAGACGAGCCAGGCTGCGTGCACCAGCGACGCCGCCAGCCAGCGGCCCACGGGGCTGCTGCCGATCATGCGCAGCAGCCCGGCAGCGGGATCCATGACCGCGGTGTTGGTCCGCCCTGCCAGTCGCAGCCACAGGAGGTACAAACCGCGACCGAGACCTGGGGCGACGCGCCGGCTCAGCGGCAGGCTCAGCAGCCACAGCATCAGACTCAATAGGTTGATACCGACCACACTGAGCAGCAGCAGCGGCAGGCTCGCGGGGCTTTTTGCCGCGAGTGCACCCGCCGCCACCGTGCTGCCGGCCAGCAGCGCCAGAAGGAGAAGCGCGGCGATGAGGAGCCTCGCGCTGGTGCGCAAACTCGCGAGTCTGCGCAGTACCGCCCCGGCTTCAGGCAGGCTGTGGGCGCGCGTACGGATGCGTTGCAGAAAATCGCCGCCGGCGCGAACGGCTCGCGCATCGGCGTCCGGCGTGGCCGCTGGGTGGCCCAGGGTTTCTTCCTGCATCCGCAGCGCTTCGGCGAGCAGGCGGTCGGTCAGCGTGACGGCGCGTGGTTCGGGGCTCATACCCGACTTGTAGCGGATTGCGCGTGGGCGCGAAAGCGCAGATCGGACCGCATCAATCGCGCCAACCCCAAGGCGCCGCCGGCGGTTCGATGTCGCGGCTCAGATCGAACTCGATGCGAAACAATCGCTCCGTGCCGAGGCGCTGCAGGTGATACGCGAAGACTTTGTCACGCTCGACTTCCATCATCCACACGTTCGCGTGCGCTGTCGGCAGCATCTGTGCCGTTGCATCGTCCGCCGGAAACAACTGCGCGCGTTCACTGCCGCGGTTGCTGCTGGTGCCGCCGTACAGCGTGATGTCGTCGCTGCTGCCGTCCGCGTGGCGGTGATCGTGCTGCAATTGCAGGCGCTCGCCGCTGCGGGTCAGTACCCAGGTGCGCGAACGGTCTTCGCCGACGAAGAACGGAATGCGGATCTGGCGCGGCGTGCAGCTGCGGACATGCATCACCAGTTTCTTGCCGCTGAAGCTGTCGTCGCCCGGCGGCGACAGCACCAGTCGTCCCTCATAGGCCTTGCCACACAGCGATTGCAGCGTGTTCCAGTAGTCATCCGGCGGGGTGGCCACGGCTTGGGGCACTCCCGCCGCGAGCAGGAGCAGCAGGCCCACAGAACGTGAACCCTGCCAGCGACTCGGCTTCATGCGAAACCTCCTCCGACGAAATGGAACGCCGATCACTGCACGCCGCGATCCAGCAGCAGCGCATGTTCCTGCGCGCAGACGAAGCACGTTGACGCGGCATCGTAATCCCAGCGCTCGATCTGGCACCTCGACGGCGGGCCGCTGCCGATCCGGATCAGATGCACCGAGTTCGGCGCCTCGCGGCGGATGCGCGACGACAGGGCAGTGCCCGCCTGCACGCACCAGGCCCGGCGCGGCAGTTCGGCATCGTGCTCGTGCAGCGCGCTGACATAGGGCAGATGGATATGTCCGCCGAGCAGCAGGTCGGCACCGGCGCGGACCCAGGCGCGCACTGCGCCCTCGTGACCGTGCAGCAGGTTGTGTGCGTCGCGCGCGCGCACGACATGGGTCGGCTGGTGGGTGACGACGATGCGCAGTTGAGCGGCCTCCGCGCGGCCGAGTCGGCTGGCGACGCGCTCAATCTGCGCGGCGGAGACCTCGCCGTCCTTGTGCCGAGCAGCGCGCGTGGTGTTGACGCCGATGATCAGGTACTCCGGCGAGGACAGTTCGGGCTCCAGGTCGTCGCCGAAGGCCTGCCGGTAACGGCCATAAGGATTGAACAGCCGCGCCCATAGATTCAGCAGCGGGATGTCATGGTTGCCCGGTAGCGTCAGCACCCGTGGAATCGCCAGACCGTCGACATAGCGCCGTGCGGCGGCGAACTGTCGGCGCGTCGCGCGCTGAGTGATGTCGCCCGACAGGATCAGCGCATCCGGCCTCTTTTCACGCGCCAGTGCTGCCAGCGCTGCGGCGACCGGCGCCTGCACGGTACCGAAGTGCGGGTCAGACATTTGCAGCACCAGACTCATGCGGCTTCTACGCGATCGGCCGGGGAGGGAACCAGCAGCAACAGCGGCTCTGGCGCGACCTCGAACGTCAAGGGTGTCTGCATCCACCGGACTTCGCCGTCGGTTGCGACCTTGATCCGCCGGGGCCTGCGTCCGCTGGGAGCGACGGTGACGCGGCGGAAATCCAGGTTCAGGACATTTTCCGCTTCGCCGAGTGCGCCCAATGCGCCGCGCAGCAACAGCGCGAACATCGCCAGCGTGCCTGTGGGGCGGATCGCCATGCCTACCAGGCGGCCGCGCGTCAGCGCTGTGGCCTGTTCAGCGAAGCCCAGACGCTCCAGCTGCAAGCGATTGTTGAGCGCGATCAGTGTCGGTGTGCGCAGGTGGTAGCTGTCGCCATCGGCTTCGACCTGCAGCCTTAGCTGCTTGCGCTCGCGCAGCAAGGTCGCCATGCCGGACAGCAGGGCGACGGCGCGGCTGCGCCCGAGTTGCTTCTTGTACGCCTCGCGGTCTTCCAGCAGTTGCGGATACAGCCCGAGGCTTGCGTTAACCAGAAACAGTTGTTTGTTGACGCGCCCGGCCTGCACCGGCTCGATCTGCGCCCGCAGCAGCGCGTGCGTCGCGGCCTCGATCTCCTGCGGAATGCCATACGCGCGCGCGAAGTAGTTGAACGTGCCCAGCGGCAGCACGCCGAACGGGCAGCCACTGTCGTAGACCGCCTGCGCAACGGCGTTGATGGTGCCGTCGCCGCCGGCGGCGACCACCGCACCACCACCGGCGCGTGCGCGCGCAACGGCGTCAGCCGCCACCTGTGCGATCTGGCCGGGCTGGGTCAGCGGCAGCACTTCGCAGACCCGCCCGGCTTCCTCGAGCACGCGGGCAATGGTCGCGCGACCTTTGTCGGCATCCTGATTGCCAGAGCCGGCATTGAACACCACGAAGTACGGGCCACTGAAGGCGGCAGGCGAGGGAGGGCTGGGCATGCGCGCAGCATAGACGCGACGCCTGAACTTGTGATGAGTCCGGCCGCAATGCTGCCGTATCATGCGCGTACCGCACCCTGGGACCCGCAACTGAGCTTCGTCATGAATCAACCGCAA
>SXGT01439195.1_pt1 | contig 11408 bp, 10 predicted proteins | sample 3176221 | NCBI WGS metagenome assembly SXGT01 (sample SAMN11356862, study PRJNA531348) | freshwater metagenome | isolation source: freshwater sample F1-120 | place: China: Fuxian Lake, Yuxi | collected 2017-12-25
CCCCCTCTCCCTTCAGGGAGAGGGGGACGGGGGGTGAGGTCTGCGCGGGCGCCCCACCGCCTCCACGGAACCTCTTCGCGCGCGAAGCGCGACGGGTGGGGGCACCCTCGCTCCAACGAATGCCTTATCCGAACGGCATTGGCCCTAGCCGTGCACCATGCCGTGGGTGAAGGTCACGATCTGCTGCGCCGGATCGACCGGGTCGCCATGGGGCTCGTACCCCGCCTCGCGCTCTCTCGCTTTGCTGGCCGGCTCGTCATCGTGGCGCGCGCGCGAGCGCCGCTGCGTCGCGAGGTACCACCGGAGGCGTGCGAAGCGGAACCGCAGATGCTCCTTCCTGGGCGCCGCGATGTGGATGCGGCAGAACTTGCCCGGATCCTGCTCGCCCTGGACCTTGGCCTCCGGTTCGGCGTGGATCTGTACGATGGACACGACCTCGAACTCCGACGACGCGCGCACGAAGATGGCGCCCGTCTCCCCGAACGTGAGGCGGATGGTCGGGTTGGGATCGCCCTCGGGCGGCTTCTCCAGCGTGGAGAGGTGGCCCTGTCGCAGCAGGATCTCGTGCGCGGAGCCCAGGATCCACTCGGCCACGCGCATCAGCTCCTCGGTGGCCAGGAAGCGGTCGCGCGCCTCCGACTCGCGGGTGGCGAACGTGACCGCGAGCGCCTCCGTCCACGGCACGATCTTGGGGATCGCGCGGGCGGATGGGCCGATCTCGAAGTTACGGGCGATGCCGGGCAAGCGGTTCGATCGCCACCCGAGGATCGGGTGTGGATCCGGCCCGAGTCGGGGATCGTCGGCCGACATGAGCTCGATCGGCGATCCCACCGTGCCCCGCGCGCCGCCGGTGGGCGCCGGTGGGGGAAAGTGGTCGAGATCCGACGACGACGCGCGCCCGTCGATCGGCTCGGACGCCGGGGAGGCAGAGGACGGGCGCGCGAGCTCGTCGGGGATCATGGCACCATGGAGAAGCAATACCAGCGGCCGTACCCGCCTCCGGAGCCGACCGTCACCTCGTTCGGCTTCGGGCCCCCTTGCTCGAGCAGGTTGACGCCGGGCGCGCAGCCAGACTCCGTCAAGGAGCTGATCCAGTGCCCGTACACGCCGTTGACACCGCCGTCCATACCGGGCCCCGCTGTCCGCGGCCACGAGTGCCCGACGCGCGGCTTGCCCTCGACGGCGAGGTTGCCCTCCTTGGCGGTCCAGTCGAGGCACGTCGCCATGGGGGAGTACACGTGCCCGAGAGCGTTGGACCCGGTGAGGGTGTCGTGGTTGTCGACCAGTGTCCCGTCCGGGGCGTGGTTGGGCACGCCGTCCTCGTTCGGGAAGTCGAACTTGATCGCCGTGTCGCCGCTCGTGGGCCGGAAGAAGGGTAGGTCGGCCTTCTTCAGCGCGAAGGTCCGCCCCAGTCTGTCGTACCAGGGCCCATCGCCGATCCGATCGATGGCGTGGACCTGGCCAGGTCCGTCGGTCGCCGCGCTGAGGAAGGCCCGCCACGGCTTCGCGCTCGCGCCGGGCATGCTGCGCTCCGCCACGGTCGCGCAGATCTTGTCGGCGCCGCGCAACCCCGCCCCGGGGCCGGTCTCGCCGAAGCGAAGGTCGCCGCCGAACCCCTGGCTGCTGCCGGAGAGCGCCTGGATGGCCTTGTAGCTGACGACGAAGAAGCTGAACCTGGCCAGCCCCGGCGCGTCCGCTCCTGCGTCACCGCCGGCGTCGGTGCCACCGCCCGTGCCGCTCGTGCCGCTCGTGCCGCTCGTGCCGCTCGTGCCGCTCGTGCCGCTCGTGCCGCTCGCGCCGCTCGTGCCGCTGGATTCGGCGTCGTCGGCGGGGGGGATGGCGGTGCCGCTGGTGCCCCCGCAGCCGTCGAGCGCGAGCACGGCGGCGAGCGGAGCCGCCAGGAAGGGCAGGACTCGGAACCTGGTGGAGGCTGAGAGCATGGCGAGCTTCGCGACGCTACATGGTGACGAATCCACCCCGGGGCCGTCAACCTCCGTTTCTCCGGGCCCTCCCCGGGAGAAGCCGGGCTTCGGGCCGGAACGGGCCGAGCCGCACGATCCCTTCACGGACCCGGGGCGCGCTGTACTAGCGTGGCTGGCGTGGCACCGGGACGTCCGGAGGACGAGGATCTCTCGCGGCTCGGTTACGCGCAGGAGCTCCTCCGGGCGATGGGCGGCTTCTCGAGCTTCGCCGTCAGCTTCTCCATCATCAGCATCCTGACGGGGATCACCACGACGTACAGGACCGCCCTCGAGGGCGGTGGACCGGCGGCGCTGGGCCTGGGCTGGCCCCTCGTCGCGGTGGGGACGCTCCTGGTCGCGCTCGCGATGGGCGAGCTCGCGAGCGCCTTCCCGACCGCTGGCGCGCTCTACCACTGGTCGGCGCTCCTCGGCGGGCCCGCGTGGGGCTGGTTCACGGCCGCGACGAACCTGGTCGGGCAGTTCGCCATCGTCGCCGCGATCGACCTCGGGCTGGCGCGCGAGCTCGTGCCGACACTGGGGCTCCCGAGGGAGAGCGTGCTCCTCGTGTACGCCGCGATCCTCTCCAGCCACGCCTGGCTGAACTACGCGTCCGTGCGGTGGGTCGCCCGCCTCAACGACTTCTCGGCGACCGTGCACGTCGTGGGCGCGCTGACGCTGTCCGCGTTGCTCCTCTTCGCGGCGAAGCACCCGCCCCGCTTCGTGATGGAGACAGGCTTCACGCTGCGTGAGGATCACCGCTACGGGCTCGGCTTCGTCAACGCGCTCATCCTCGGGATGTTCACGTTCACCGGGTACGACGCCTCCGCCCACCTGAGCGAGGAGACGCACGATCCACGCCGCCGCGCGCCGTGGGGGATCGTCTCGAGCGTCGTGGTGAGCGGGATCTTCGGCTACCTGTACGTGGTCGGGCTGACGCTGGCGATCCCGGACCTCGCGCGTGTCGCCAGGGACGAGCACGCGGTCCTCACGATCCTGGAGGAGGCGCTCGGACGGCCTGCGGGCCGCGCGGGGATGGCCCTCGCGCTCTTCGCGATGTGGTTCTGCGGGCTCTCGAGCGTGACCTCCGCGTCGCGGACGCTGTACGCGTTCTCGCGCGATCGCGGCCTCCCCTTCTCGGCGGCGCTGCGGCGCGTGCACGCCGTGAACCGGACGCCGCACGTGTCGATCCTCGCGGCGACCGGCGTCCCGCTCGTCCTGGTGCTGGGGATGAGCCGCCTCTCGAGCGCCACGTTCGATGCGATGGTCAGCATGGCCACGATGGGGCTCTACGTGAGCTACGCGCTCCCGATCGCGCTCGGCGTCGTCGCGCGCCGGACCGGCCGGTGGCGCGAGGTGGGGCCGTGGAACCTCGGTCGCTTCGGGATCCCGGTTGCCGTCCTCGCGGTCGCGTGGGCGGCGGCCGTCCTCGTGGCCTGCTCGCTCCCGCCCAACCAGGTCCCGGCGTGCATGCTCGGCGGCCTGGCGATCGTGCTCGTCGCGTCGTGGGGCCTCGTCGTGCGGCACCGGTTCGCGGGCCCGAAGATCACGCTGGCGGATCTGGATGCGCGGCGAGACTGATCACGGCACGAACGACTCGATCACGCCCGAGCCGCCCGCCACGATCCCCACGCCTCCCGTCGGCATCCCGACCGATCCCGCCCCGCTCCGCGCGACCTTCAGCGGCCGCTCCTCCGCGGCGTCCTTCTTGACCACGAAGACCCTCGTCGCTCCCGCCTCGTCGTTCCCCACCACGATGGCCCCCCCGACGAGATCCGGCGTCGTGTACGCCCGCGCCGTCACCAGTTTCGCCGGCAGCGCGGGCCACCTCTCCGGCGTGCACGCCTGCGAGCACCCGAGGTCGATCACACGGGGGTCCGGCGCGACGAGGACGCGGCTCCCGTCGAGCGCGACGGCCGCGCGCGTCCCGAGGCCGTCCGGCTGAAGCGGGGTCGGCGTCGCGAGGGCGCCGTCGACGGTGAGGACCTCCGCGGCGGCCGCTGTGGGGCCGGCCGCCCCTCCGATCACGACCACGCCGCGCCCCTCGACCCACGCGGCGGCCGCGCCGAGGCGCGGCGTCGTCAGCGACACGAACGCGAGCTTCCCGGCGGCGTCGATGCGAAGCACGCGCGCCGTGGGCGCTCCCGACGTGCGCGTCGCGCCGACCACGAAGGCCGCGCCGTTCGACGCGTACACGGTCTGGCCGCCCGCCACCTCGCCGAAGGTCCCGAGCGCCGGCGTGACCACGTCGCTCGAGGCCCCGAGCGCCAGATCGAAGTCCGACGCCCCCGCGTCGTCGATGGCCACCACGTGCAGGTCGAACACCGCGAGCGAGCGCGGCACCCGCGCGAGGACAGGCGGACTCGACACCGGCCGCAGGCGGAGCAGATCGTAGAGCTGCGTCTCTCGCCCGCCTCCCCCCGCGACGACGACGACCCTTCCGCGGACGACGTCGACGAGCGGGTCTCGTCGCCCGTCCGGGAAGGGCTGCGGCAGGCGGGCCGTCTCGCCGGCGCGCTGCACGAAGATCTGGAGCACGGCTCCTCCGTCGAGCGCGCCATACTGGAAGAACAGCGAGCCTCCCCGGACGCGGACCACGCCCGCCTCGTCCGCGGCGCGGACCTCGAGACGGCGGAGGAGTGTCCGATCGAGCGTCCCGAGGTCCAGCGAGGCGGAGATCGGGCCCGAGAAGACGCTGGACTTCTTGCCGTCGGCGGCGAACGCGTCGACCGTGATCGTCCTCGGAGCGGGCGCGCGCGTGAAGACGTCGCTCTCCCCGCCGGTGACCAGCTCGATCGTCCCCTCGGGGGTCGAGGTGCACGACGGCGCGCTCAGCGCGAGCGTGATCGCGAGGGTCGCGCGTCTCGGCCACGACATCACGGCGCCGACCACTAGCACACCGCCCCCCGCCTTGCTAAGCGCGAGCCTGTGTTCATCCTCGAGCTCGATCGGTGGATCACCTTCGAGGACGCGCTGCGGACCCTCTCGGATCAGCCTGGGCTGGTCGGCCTCACGGGTACCGGCGCGTCGAGCTTCGTCGCGTGCGCGCCGGTGGACCGGTGTGACTCGGTCGTGCCCCCGCTCTCGTCCCCCTGCGGAGGGTGGGCCGGGCAGCCGGCCGCCCCCCGATGGGTGGGGGTCGTCCCCTACGAGGCCCTGCGCGGGCTCGAGCGCGCGGCGTGGACGACGCCGGAGACCCGCCCTGCGGTCGCCTTCTCCTCCCCCGCATGGAGTCGCTACGACGCGGTGTTACGCATCGATCACCGCTCGTCGATGTCCGTCATCGAGGCGGACGACGAGCGCGGCGCTCGACGTCTGGTCCGCGCGCTCCAGGGGCCGCCTGTTCGTCGCGACTTCTCGCTCCAGGCCCTCCCGGGCGAGGAACTCGCGGCGCACGTCGCCCGCGTCCGCGCGGCCCTCGAACACATCGCGAAGGGTGACATCTACCAGGTCAACCTCGCGAGGTTCCTGCACTTTCAGGTGCGCGGATCGCGCGTGGAGTTGTTCCTGCACACGATGAGGAGTTCACCCGTGGCCTACGGGTTCTTTGGCGATTTCTCCGGAGCCACCGTGGTGGGGGCGAGCCCCGAGCTCGCGCTCTCCGTGCGCGGGCGAACCCTGCGCACCGGCCCGATCAAGGGAACCCGCGCGCGCGGGAGCTGCGCGTCGACCGATCGCCGCGCTGCGGCCGAGCTCGACGCCAGCGACAAGGAGCGCGCCGAGCTCACGATGGCCATCGACCTCCACCGCAACGATCTCGGTCGCGTGGCTTCGCCGGGCACCGTCGAGGTCGCTCGCGGGCCGCATCTCCAGCGAGGCGCTTTCGTGTGGAGCCGCGGCGCCGAGATCCGGGCGCGCCGCGCGCCCGGTGCGACGCTCGAGGCCTGCCTGCGGGCGGTGTTCCCGGCGGGCAGCGTCACCGGCGCGCCCAAGGTTCGCGCCATGGAGATCATCCGCGACCTCGAGGTCGAGCGCCGCGGGCTCTACACGGGGGCGCTCGGGTACGTGGGTCGCGACGGCGGCATGGTCCTCGCGATGGCGATCCGCACGATGGAGATCGGCCCGGACGGAGCGGCCCGCTACGGGACGGGGGGTGGCATCGTCGAGGGAAGCGTCCCCGAACTCGAGCTCGCCGAGACCTGCTGGAAGGCCGCGCACCTCTCGGCGCTGCTGACGTGATCCTGGGAACTTGGCCCGCGCCGCGCGCGCGGGCTACCCGAGTGGACAGCCATGGGTCTCTCGCGCGCGGTCAAGGATGAGGTCACGAGGGCGCTAGCGGCCCTCGCTGGCGCGACCGCGCTTGGTGACCCCGAGCGGGCCGAGGCCGCGGTACGTGCGGCCTCGTTCGTCGTCGAGCGCCCCAGGCGCGCCGCGCACGGGGATTTCGCCACGAACGCGGCGATGGTCCTCGCGAAGGCGGTCGGCAAGCCGCCGCGTGAGATCGCTGCGCTCGTGACGGCTGAGCTCGCCGACGGCCCGGTCGTCGCCAGCGCCGAGGTCGCCGGCCCGGGGTTCGTCAACCTGCGCGTGCGGCCGTCCGCGGTCGCCGGCGAGCTCGATCGCCTGCTCCACGGGCCCCAGGCCTTCGCACGGCAGGCGAGCGCGACGGGCGAGCGCGTCGACCTCGAGTTCGTGAGCGCGAACCCGACCGGTCCGCTCACCGTCGCGAGCGCGCGCAACGCGATCCTCGGCGACGCCGTCGGACGCCTGCTCGAGCGCGCGGGGCACCGCGTCACCCGCGAGTACTACGTCAACGACTTCGGCCGCCAGGTCGGCGTCTTCGCGGCGAGCGTGCGCGCCGTGTCCGAGGGCAGGGAGGTGCCCGAGGACGGCTACAAGGGCGACTACGTCGTCGAGCTCGCGGACCACCTGAGGGCGATCCACCCGGACGCGCTCGCGGGAGAGCCGGCGGCCCTCACGCGGCTGTGCGTGGCGCTGATGCTCCACGGGATCCCTGGCTCGACGACGCTCCCGGGGCTAAGGCGCACGCTCGGCGCGCTCGGCGTGGACTTCGACGTCTGGTTCAGCGAGGAGTCGCTCCACCGGTGGGGCGACGTCGATCGTGCGCTCGGGCGTCTCCGCGCGTCCGGCCAGCTCGAGGAGAAGGACGGAGCCGTGTTCTTCGTCGCGCGCGGCGACTCCGCCGACAAGGACCGCGTCGTGCGGAAGTCCGACGGAGACTACACATACTTCGCAAGCGATATCGCGTACTTCGCGGACAAGGTCTCCCGCGGATACGATCGCCTCCTCGTCGTCCTCGGGGCCGATCACCACGGCTACGTGGCCCGCGTCGCGAACGCCCTCGGCGCCCTCGGCCTGCCCCGCGAGCGTTTCGAGGCGCTCCTGTACCAGCTCGTCTTCGTCTACCGGAACGGCGAGCTCGTCCGCTCGTCGAAGCGCGCCGGCAACGTCGTCACCGCCGACGAGATCATGGACGAGATCGACGCCGCGACCGGCCGCCAGGGCGCGGGTCGGGATGCGCTCCGCTTCTTCTTCCTCTCGCGCGCGGCGAGCTCGCAGGTCGACTTCGACGTCGAGCTGGCCAAGAAGGCCTCGCTCGACAACCCGGTCTTCTACGTGCAGTACGGGTACGCACGCCTGTCCTCGATCCTGCGCAGGGCGGCCGAGCTCGGCTTCGCGCCGTCGACGACGTCGTGGCACAAGCTGGGCGAGGACGAGCTCGGGATCGCGGTCCGCGTGGCGGAGTACCCCGACGTCGCCTGCGAGGCTGCGCTCCTCCGGGAGCCGCACCGGATCGTCTTCTGGGTGCAGGAGCTCGCGCAGGCGGTGCAGAGCTACTACACGCGCCACAAGGACGACCCGATCCTGCCGCGAGACTCGATGCGCGCGTCGCCCGCGTGGAGCGCGTCGTGGGATCGGGACAAGACGGGCGCCCGCCTGGCCTGGGTGCTGGCGATCCGGGCGGTCTACGCCGAGGCGCTGTCGGCGCTGGGGATCTCGGCGCCCGAGCGCCTGGAGCGCCTGGTGGGGCAGGGGACGGAAGATCACGCATGAGGAGGATGGATCCATGAGCGACCTTGGAGCTGTGAGGAACCTGGAGCAGATCCAGGAGACCGACGCCGAGCCCCGCGTGGGGAAGGGAGTGACGATCGCGATCGTCTCGCTGGGCGGGGCGTGCGTGCTGTTCGCCGCGCTCGCGTTCGGGGGGAAGCGAACCGCGGAGCCCGCTCCCAAGGCCGACCCGCTTGGAGAGCTCGTCCGCGATCACACCAAGGCTCAGGGGGGAGTCACCCACAAGGCGACCGATCTCGGTGCCCATGACGTGACGTTCCCCGCGATCCTGAGCGACGACAAGAGCCCGACCACCGCCCTCGCCGCGGTCAAGGGTACCAACCCGCCCGCGCCCGCCGCGCCCGTGGGCCCGCCGACGGCTGCGGAGAGACTCCCCGTCGTGCCGCTGCCCGCGCAGAACGTCCTCGACGCGACGCCGGTCGTGACCCGGCCCCGTGACGCGCTCACGAAGGCCGCGAGCGACGGCGCGCAGATCGCGCCGGCGCCGGACGGGGAGAAGCCCGACGCGAGAGGCTCCGAGGCGAAGCTCGCTCCGACCGGACGCGAGGGCGGCTACCAGCTCCAGGTCAGCTCCTTCCGCACGCAGGCCGAGGCGAACCAGTTCGCGACACAGCTGCGCGCGCGCAACCACAAGGCGTACGTGCTCGAGGCGCACGTTCCCGGACGCGGCACCTGGTACCGCGTGCGGATCGGTCCCTTCACGTCGCAGCACTCCGCGGCGCAGTACCGCGCGGGCTTCGAGGGCCGCGAGCACGTCGTCCCCTTCATCGTGCCCCCCGGACAGAAGTGATGGTGCTAGAGACCAGGTGTGCACATACCGATCTGGGGTGTCGCCCTCGTCGTGGCCGCGATGGCGCCGTTCTGCGTCAACGCGCTGACGCAGGCGCTGCAGCGGCGGCGCAGGGTTCGCGCGCGCGCGTTCCTGGCCCAGCCGCAGCACGTGAAGGAACATCGCGACCGAGGCGACGGTTGACCGAGCAGTTCCACGATTCTGTGCGCGCTTGTCTCACCTATTTCATGGGTGAGGGGGGCGCGTCGGCGCGCCGGTCGTCAGAGTAAAGAGACGGGACCCGTCCTCGTCGTCACGAGGTGGCCGCCGGTGCGAAGGATGCATCGAGAGTAGAAGGAAACATGGCGCGTCTATTCGGGTTGGTAGGAAATCGTGGAGACCTGGCCGGTCGCGTGCTCGCCCACGAGTCCGCAGCTCTCCGCGTCCGCGCGCGCGGATCGCCGCTGGGCTGGGGTGTCGGGTTCTACCAGGGGGGCGAGGTCCTGATGAGGCGCCGCCCGACCGACGAGCGCGAGGAGATCGACGTCGGGAAGCTCACTTCCGATCTCCGCGCGGACCTGCTCGTCGGTCATGTGCGTTCCGCGACGGTCGGGGCGCTCCGCACGGAGAACACCCACCCCTTCCGCTACCGTCAGTGGCTCTTCGCGCAGACGGGCACGATTCCGAGCTTCGACGCCATCCGCGAGAGACTCGTCGCGAGCGTCCCGGAGTTCCTGCGCGCGGGGATCCGCGGAGAGACGGACTCGGAGATCCTCTTCCACGTCTTCCTCTCGTTCCTGCATGACGCCGGCCGGCTCGGCGACGGGCGCGCGGATCCGGGGCCCGTGGCCGAGGCCCTTCGCGCATCGCTCTCGCTCATCGACGGCATGTGCGCCGAGGTTGGCGGCGAGCCTGGCATGACGAACGCCGTGGTCACGAACGGCGAGTTCATCTGCGCGCTGTACCGCGGCGCCCCGATGGCGTACCGCGTCTTCTCGGGGAAGGGCGACGCCGAGGCGCTGATGGAGAACGACCCGGCGCTCAGGCGGAAGACGCCCGAGCTCGACAGCTTCCACTTCTCCCTGGTCGCGAGCGACTTCGATGACGAGTCGAGCCCGCTCGTGCGCCGCGCTGGCGCCAATGGCCTCGGCCGCCCAGAGATCACGGGCTGGAAAGCGGTCGCCGAACATGCGATCGTCACCCTGGACCGTGGGCAGGCCCCCCAGATCGAACGGCTGTAGCGCCGGCGTTCCGCGCCGACCGCAACCCCCTGCCGCCCTCTCTCCGAAAGCGGGCGGGGACCGCCGCCGGGCGGTCGCGGGGTGCGTCCGGATCGTCGTGCTGGGGCTGGGCCTCGCGGCGTGTGGAGGGGCGGCGTTCGTCACGCAGGCCGAGCTGCCAAAGCAGAAGAGGCGCCCGGATGGCGTGTTCGTCGATGCGCCCGCGGCGGTGCCGGAGGCGGTGGATCGCGCCGAGGCGGAGGGCGTGGTCGCGCTCCGCGAGCCTGTCCCCGCGCCCGCGGTCGAGCAGGTGGTGCGGGCGTTCTTCCACGCCTTCGAGCGCGAGGACATGGACGCGCTCGGCGATCTGCTCCTCGCGGGTGTCGTGCAGCTCGACCCGGCCGGCCGGGCCGGCTCGCCGCGCCTCGTCGAGGTCTACCGGCAGAGGATCCGGAGCGTCGAGTTCCAGAAGCTCGTGGGGGTCGACTACGTGCGGCTCGAGCGCATGCAGCGGCTCGAGTACGACGACGTCCCCCAGCGCTTGCGCCCCCACGAGATGCAGCGCGGGGACATCCTCTTGCGGGTGCCGCTCACGTTGCCCCGCACGGGGGACACGTTCTTCCAGGACAACGTCGTGATGCTGCTGCGCCGCTTCGAGGGGAAGCTCCGGATCGCGGGCGTGGGTGAGGAGCCGTAGACGCGGGTGCCGGTCGGCGGAGGCCCGCGGTTCCGAATTCGTGAATCGGTGCTCTAGCGATAGCCGTCGAGGCCGATTCCGTACCTCTTCAGCCAGCGGTGCACCTGCATCCGCTCCTTGCCGAGCTCGCGCCCGATCGCCGCGATGTTGCCCTTGTGCCGCACGAGCAGCTCCCGGAGCTCCTCCTCCGTGGGCGGCGGCCGGCGCGCGTCCGCCGGTGGCAGCACGCTCTCGAGGCTCGCCGCGACGAGGCCGATCGAGTCCTTTCGCGACCGATCCCCGTAGTCCTTCATGTGCTCGCTCACCGCGTCCGGCAGGTGCTGCGTGTCGAGCGGCGCCCCGTCGGTCAGCGCGACGCCACGCTTGATGCAGCTCTCGAGCTCGCGCACGTTGAACGGCCACCCGTAGTGGAGCAGCGCCACGACGAACGAGAAGGTGAACTCGAGCTCGGGACGGCCGTAGCGCGCTCCGAACGCGAGCGCGAGCTGGTAGACGTCCTCCTTGCGCTCGCGGAGGGGAGGGAGGCGGACGACGTGCTCGTTCAGCCTCGCGAAGAGGTCCCCGCGGAACTTCCCCTCGCGCACGTACTGGTACAGGTCGCGGTGGGTCGCACACACGACGCGGATGTCCACCCTCTCCGCGGTGGTCGCTCCGAGGGGGAACACCTCCCGGGCCTGGAGCACGCGGAGGAGCTTCGCCTGGGCTTCGAGCGGCATGTCGCCGATCTCGTC
>SXGT01033249.1_pt1 | contig 11407 bp, 4 predicted proteins | sample 3176221 | NCBI WGS metagenome assembly SXGT01 (sample SAMN11356862, study PRJNA531348) | freshwater metagenome | isolation source: freshwater sample F1-120 | place: China: Fuxian Lake, Yuxi | collected 2017-12-25
GCAATCATTTTAGTAAACTGCTTACCTTTATCGTCAAGCAATAAAATGCTGCATACCATGGCCGAATTAATTTTTTCGACCCCTAAAACCAAGGCTTCAAGGATATGTTGTAGCGGTTTATGGGTCGCTAATTGTTCAAGACTATTGTTGCGAAATTGTTCATAGTCATCAGCATTTTTGCGTTCGGTGATATCAAAGAGCACCATTAACTGTTCATCAGAGCCTTCAATAAGGGCGGTACTGATGATCACGGTTTTAACTGAACCGGATTGCGTGCAGATATTCAGTTCCAGAGTCGAGGCTGGATGCTGTTCTGGATTGGCAACAGTCAGTGTTGTTGGCCAACGCGCTTGCGCAAAGGCGCGGTACTCAGGATTAGGAAACGCTTTAAGCCACCACTCAGCGAGTGTTGGAATATCTGCCGCGCTGTAGCCAAACGTTTGTATAAACGCTGGATTCAAATAGGTCAGGTGCTGGTATTTGTCATTTAACGCCATGGGGACGGGCGAAATCTCAATAATCGAGCGAAATTTTTCCTCACGTTTTTTTAATTCTCGCTCCATTAGATAGCGGGCGGTGATGTCACGCAGAAAGCAAAAATTAAATTCATGCCCGCCAATATTGACATAATTGGCATTCACTTCAATAGGGTATACGACCCCTTCCTTGGTACAGTGTCGAGTGTTGAGCGTGATCGTACCGCGCCGTTTAAGGTCTTCAAAGTATATTTCCCAAACGCTGGGGGGAAAATCAACGTCTAGATCAAAAATACGCAAGTTGAGCATTTCATCGATCGTGTAACCGCGTTCACTACAGGCGGCATGATTGGCATAGAGAATACTGCCTTGGCGGTCGATCCAAAAGATGCTATCCCCCGCGTGATCCACACAAAAACGCATCATTTGCAGCGATTCTTCGGCGTGTTTTCGATCGCTTATATCGGTGATTGTTCCAATAAAGCCCAATAATTCCCCTGTTGCCGAGCGTGATTCGCGCGATTGCCCAATAACCCAGAAAATCTTCCCATCGGCTCGTTGAATACGGTACTCTAAATTGAATTGGCGCTGTTCTTTAACGGAGTGCATCCATTCGCTAAATACTTTTTCTCTGTCTTCAGGATAGAGTGCGCTTACCCAGCCATCATTTAGGGTATGTTCGAGCGATAAACCCGTCATTTCAGTCCAACGTTCGTTTACGTAGCTGCAATTCCCCTGTGGGTCAGTTTCGAACACACCAACAGGCGTAGTTGAAATAAGTGTGGATAAATGGCGCTCTTTATCAGCAAGTTCAAGTTCGATTCTTTTGCGTTCGCTGATGTCGGAGAAAAAACCAACATAGTGAATCACCTCGCCATTTGCATCGCAGAGCGTAGAAATCGTAATACTTTCAATATACAGCTCCCCGTTTTTCTTACGATTCCATAATTCGCTCTGCCAATAGCCATTTTTATTTAAATCTGCCCACATAGCCGCGAAGAATTCTGGACCATGTATACCCGAGCTGAGGATGCGCGGATTTTGCCCAAGCACCTCGGATCGAGTGTAGCCGGTGATCTCATTGAAGCTAGGATTGACATCAACGATAGTGCCATGGGCATCGGTAATCATGATCGCTTCACGGGCTTCTTTGAAAACTCGTGCGGATAAGGCGAGTTGGGCTGCAGCTTGTTTGTGTTCTACTCGACGTTTATAAAATTCATAGCCAGCAAAACCGAGCAGGATCGCGATAATAGGCGCCAAATAGCGAAACACTTCCCAAAAAGTAGCTTTCTTATTTTCATACGGGCCAAACCATTTTTCGTACAAAGCATCGAAACTACCGTTGGGTTTTGTTAAGGCTAAGCCTTCATTGATTTTGGCGAGCAAATCCGCATTGCCTTTGTGCACCGCAAAGGAAAATTTTTGCGTAAATCCAGCTTTGACATCCAGCGCCACCACATTTGGAATGTTAAATTCACGTAAGGTTTGCATGCCTGCAAGTTTACTTATTAACATCGCATCGTGTTTACCCGAAGCTAACAAGCGCAAGCCCTGTTCGGTGGTATCTACCAGAATCAGTTGTTGTTCCAAACCTTTTGCGACTGCGTAATCATGGGCAAGATCTGCTTTCAAGACGATAATGGATTTTCCACCAAAATCGGCTTCTGAATGAATGCGCGCATCTCCTTTGCGCACAAAAATCGCTCCATGAATAGTGACATGGGGAATAGTAAAATCTGCAAACTCGTGACGCTCAGCAGATTGCGCAAGATTTATCAGGACATCAATTTTGCCTGCTTTAAATTCATCAAGAATTTCATGAAAAGGCAATACGCGGATATGGTAATTAATGCCCGCTTCTGCAGCGACTGCTTTCCATAAATCCACCGTAAATCCGTCAGCCGTGGCATCAGTCATTCCAATTGCAAACGGCGGATAGTTTTGTTCACTACCCACAACTAAGGTTTTTTTTCAACCGCGATAGCAGGCGATTGGAGAGTATGTTCAGTTGCAAAAGGTTGATTAACTTCTGAGATTGCAAGCGACGTTGCGCTTGTAAATAACATGAGAGTCAGGAGGACAACTACTGAAAGTAAGCTATCGATCTTTATTAACATCGTAATATGATACTAATAAGCAAATTTAGGGTAATAATTTCCTACTGATTATATACAGTAAGGTCATTTTTTGCACGATACCAGCACTAAACTGAAACAAGTATGCTTGTGAGTTTATTAGAGTTTTGAAGCTGTAGGCTAAGCGAAATACTGCTTAAATGTGCGCTTTGAAGCACACCTGCCTAAAATTTATGACTGTACAGGGACGAGATATTAACTTGAGGAGGTGGGAGTCAGGGCATGTTTATAAGTGCTTAGCTGACAACGGTATCAGAGTGATGACTTAGTACACTTCGGTATCGCAGTGGATAGTAAAGCAATAGCGTTTTTTTGAGGGGCTATTGTGCCACTGCCGACTGATGAGGGCTTTCAGCAGTGCACACAAAGCTAAGATCAGGATAGGCCTGGGGCCGATTAAGAGGCTTTGGGTTTGCTTTCGACGACAGTGACCACTTCACCTGCTTGCAATAAATCCGAAGGACTGGCGACGACAACATCGTTCGCACTAATCCCCTCAATAATTTCTACTTCACGTCCGAAATCACGACCCAATTTAACGGGATGCATACTCACGCGATGTTCCTGATCCACGACGACGACATGGGTCCCCGTAGGATCAATGACCAAGGTATTGGCGGGGACGACTAAAGGACTGGTTTTACGCACCACATTAATGCTGACTTCGACGTAGGCGCCCGGTAGAAGTTTGCCGTCATTATTGGGTAAGGCAATATCCACTTGCCGAGCCCGATTGATGGGGTCTATGGCGCCAGCAATATGATCAATATGCGCGTTGATGGTTTTGCCTTTGGCTTCAATTAAACGCACCGTGACCTCTTGGCCGAGTTTCACATCATCCGCATAGACTTGGGGTATCCAAACCGTCAGGCGTAATGGATCAATTTGGGTGAGGGCGAATAATTCTTGAGTTCCCGCGTTGATCAGACTCCCAATTTCAGTGCTACGTCGCGTAATCACACCGGAGAAGGGTGCGACCACACTGCGGTAATCTGCAATTTTTTGCAGGCGTTTAACATTCACTTCCGCGGCGGCTAAATCCGCCTCGGCTTGCAATACCGCACTGCGTTTTTCGTCATACTCTTGTTGTACGGCGCTATCGCTTTCTTTTAACACCGTCCAACGTTTTAGCGTGGAACGCGCTAGTTCCAAGCGTACTTTGATTTGTGCTAAGGCCGCCTGCGCTTGCGCTAATTCTTGTTCTAATTCAGGGACATCAATGGTAGCTAATAATTCGCCTTTTTTAACGGGATCACCAATGGTTTTATGCCAAGCACTGAGATAGCCATTGCTGCGCGCGAAGATTTGAGTTTCGGCATTGCCGCGCAGACTTGCAGGTAATACCAGTTTTCGGTTGCTTTCTCCGGGTTTGGAATGTGCGGCGATCACCGTGCGTGCCAAGCTGGCAGCGGTGCGTTGTTCCAGGTTTTTGGCCTCGCTGGTATTGAGTGCATACCGCCAAGCACCCGCAAGACCAAGCGCAAATAAACATACCCCACCGATAATTTTGACCGCGACTAAAGTGCGCTGTGGATTTTCGATATGGGCAGAGACAAATACAGGAGGTTGCTGACTCATAAGGCTATTATTCTGCAAGTAAAAGGGTTCGGTTCGCATAGTGGCGATCTAGCCAGCGATGCATGCTGGCAAAGACCAGCGGTACAAACATTAATGTTGACAGCGTGGCAAAGGCTAAACCACCAATAACCGCCCGTCCTAATGGTGCATTTTGTTCGGCGCCTTCACCCCAACCAATCGCCATCGGTAACATACCGACTATCATCGCAAAGGCGGTCATTAACACCGGACGTAAACGTGTCGCCGCTGCTTCTAGCGCCGCCGAGGTGGGTGGTAGGCCCGCACTGAGACGCGTTCTGGCAAAGGACACCAGCAAAATACTATTGGCGGTGACTACACCCATCGCCATAATGCTGCCAGTTAAGGCTGGAATGCTTAAGGTGGTACCCGTAATAAACAGCGTCCAGGCGATGCCTGCAAGGGCCGCGGGCAGGGCGCTGATAATGATTAAGGGATCTAACCACGATTGAAAATTCACAACTAGTAATAAATATAACAAGACAATTGCGACCCCCAAACCAGTTGCTAAGCCTAAAAAGGAATTGTTCAGGGTTTGAATTTGGCCACGGACTGCAATTTCTACCCCTCTGGGTAATTTAGCCTTGGTGGCGTTGACTAAGGTTTCCAGGTCTTGACTGACCGATCCTAAATCACGATCTTCGATATTAGCGTAGATGTTAAAGGCATTACTGACGTTGTAGTGGGTTACGACGACAGGTTGCACCGCGCGTTTGAGATTGACCAAGTTTCCTAAGAGTTGTGGGGTGTTTTGGTTATCACCGCCCACTGGGGTGCGCATCAAGGCTTCTATGCTATCGAGTTCTAGTGGATTGCCCATGACGCCAATATTGACGGTATTGCCATTATTGGGATTCAACCAATAGGTGGGGGCGGTTTGCATACTACCACTTAAGGTCAATAATAGGTTTTGCGCTACATCTCGAGCAGAAATGCCCACTTGTTGTAATTGCGTGCGGTTCATTTCCAAATCCAGCGCGGGACGGTTGACCCGCTGATAGATGTGAGTATCCACCAAGCCGGGGACTTGGCGTAAGCGATTATTTAATTCCACTACCAACGGCATGATCTCTTCCGGTTTACCGCCTAAAAATTGAATATCAATCGGTGCGGGAATGCCAAAATTCAGCGTTTGACTCACTTGATCGGCGGGTTGAAAAAAGAACTCTAAGTTAGGGAATAAGCGCGGTAATTCCGTACGTAAAGCTTTGATATAGCTGGCGCTAGGGGCGTGATCGCCTTGACGTAAGGAAATCATAATTTCGGTATCCGCACTTTCAACCGTACCGGAATTACCAAATAAAGTATTCCGGGTGCTGTACGGGCCACCAATAATATCTAGCATATCCGCCAGTTCCGCAGGCGGAATGCGCGCGCGGATGACTTTTTCTACTGCATCAATCAGGGTTGGCATTTCTTCAATACGTGTCCCTGTAGGCGCACGCACGTGCAGACGAATTTGTCCGGCATCCACGGCCGGGAATAAATCGCGGCCTAAGAGTGGCACCAACGTTAACGATAACAAGCAGAACACTAAAAAACTGCTGCCATATTTAAAGCGGTGCAACAGCAAATGGTTTAGCACTACCACATAATGTCCGCGCAAGCGTTCAAATCCAGATTCAAAACTGTGGTGTAGCGCAGTAAAGAGCTGCCAGAGACTACTCGCAGGCTTTTGATGGCGACGGTCATGATGCCCCGACATCATATACATCACTAAGGTAGGCACTAAAGTTCGGGAGAGCAGATAAGACGCCAGCATGGCAAATACCACGGCTTCCGCCATTGGTACAAACAAGCTGCGGGCAACGCCGGTTAAAAAGAACATCGGCACGAATACAATGCAAATACATAAAGTAGACACCAACGCTGGCATCGCAATCTCCGCTGCGCCGTCTAGAATGGCTTGTTGTGGGTTTTTACCCATCAGCATTTGGCGTTCGATATTTTCGATTTCAACAGTCGCATCATCCACCAGAATACCTACTGCCAGTGCTAATCCGCCCATGGTCATCAAATTAATGGTTTCGCCTAGCAAATACAGCACGATTAACGACACCATAATCGATAAAGGAATCGACACCGCAATAATCAACGTGCTACGCCAATTACCTAAAAACAATAAAATCATAGCCGCAGTCAAACCTGCCGCAATCAGTGCTTCATGCACCACATTGCCGATAGCGGCGCGGACAAACAACGACTGATCGAACATCAATTTTATATTGATGCCTTCAGTCATTTGTTCCAGCATTTTAGGTATCGTTTGTTTCACATGGTCGACGACATCTAAGGTTGAAACATTACCGCGTTTAAATACCGAATTCAAAATACCGCGTTCGCCATTTTGTCGAGCAATCGTCGTGGTGGGGGCCGAGCCATCGCGTACATTAGCGACATCTTTAATCAGCGTGGTATTACCATTAGCAGTGCGCACAGGCAGATCGCCTATGCGCGGAATTGCCGCCACTGCCCCATTGAGCAGCACGTCGTATTCGGTCGCGCCCACTTTGATGGTGCCCGTCGGCACAATTAAATTTTGCTCAGCCATCGCATCCACTAAATCTGCAGGCGTCAAGCCCCGTGAAGTTAACGCGGGCGCATCGATGTCGACTGTAACTTGGCGACTTTTTGATCCAAAAGGATTGGTGACCGCTACACCGGGTTTGGATTGCAGTGCGGTGCGTACCACGTTATTCACCAAATCATTCACCTCGGTTTCCGGCACGGTGCTGCTAGAAATACTTAACTGCACCAACGGTAAATCCGAAGCAGAATATTGAATTACCTGCGGAGGCGCGGTGCTGGGCGGTAAGGAACGGTACACTGAGTTACTGCTGGACATCACTTGCGCGATGGCGGTACGAATATCGGTGTCAGGATGAAAAAAAACTTTAATAACGGTGGATCCGGCAAATGATAGTGATTCGCTATGTTCTATGCCGTCAATTAATGACATTGAGCGTTCAATCGAATTTGCCAGTCTATCGGCAATTTCTTTGGCATTCATACCTTTGTAATCCCACAACATGGCTACCACCGGAATATCGATATCCGGGAAGATGTCGGTAGGCATTTTGCGCAATACATAAGGTGTAGATAACAAAATCAATAAAGCCGCCACTAAAAAAGTATAGGGACGACGTAAAGCAATATTAACAATCCACATGAATTCTTGCTTGACCAGGTAATTAAAGGTAAAACCAGGCGGGCAGAGTTTGACCCCCTAGCCAATTAAAGCTAGCAATACCCATACCATTCAAGAAAGCAAACGGAATTAAACAGCTGTTATCTCGATTATGTTTGTAGTAGCAAGGCTTTAGCTGTAGCTTAGATGCAACGAGTCACGTTAGGAATATGCTTAAGCGTGTCTAGGAGCAGGTTGTGCTGTTGCTACAGCAGCAGTTGAGCGTCAGGGTTGCTGGTAAAACAACAGTTCATAGTACACTGGGTGAACGTCAGAACTAAGTACTAGGTCAACCCCTTTAAACATACATTAGCGTTTTGTTTGAGGCTGTAGCTATAGAGCCTACCTGAAACCATTGCCAAAACTCGTGTAATATCCACAATTTAAGCTATAAATTCATATTTTCTCCATACTCCTGAGTAATTTAGTCAATAAAATACTCGCAACTACCGGAAATCAACTTGCCTTCTGCGTAGTCAGCTTATCAATCTCACTTGGAGTATACCGATGTTAACCTCTAAATCACCTGCAACAGTCAATGCCTCACGGCGCCTAACCTTAAAAGCTATTGGCGCGCTTCCTCTAATAAGTTATAGCCTGTTTGATTCCTTACGCGGAGCGCAAGCGGCTAGCGAGTTAGCTTGTACCCTGGCGGCTACGATGACGGAAGGACCGTATTGGGTTGATGAAAAATTAAACCGCTCGGATATTACCAGTGGCACAACGCGAGCTTCGGTATTGAATGGTGTACCATTGGCGCTCACTATCAAGGTTTTTGATGCCAATGCAAATAGTTGTGGCAATAATCCGGTGCAGAATGTACAAATCGACATCTGGCATGCCGACGCGATTGGAGCGTATTCCGATGTATCTGGTAATGGGCAAAGCAGTACCGTGGGGCAAAGTTTTTTGAGAGGCTATCAAACCACGGATAGCTCAGGTGTCGTCAACTTTACAACGATTTACCCAGGTTGGTATGTAGGTCGCACACCGCATATCCATGTGCGTGCAAGGGCTTACGATGCGAGTGGCAATATCACCTATAATTTTACGACGCAATTGTTTTTTAAAGAGAATATTACTGATGCAGTGTATGCCAACGCTCCTTATAATTCACGAGGGACGCGCGATACCAAAAACAATACCGACATGCATTATAAAAGCGTAACTAACCCAATTGTAATTAGCCCGCAAAGTAAAACCACTGGCGGTTATGCTGGAGAAGTCGCTATTGGCCTAAGTAACTTACCCAGTAATATTGCTAGCGTGCAGGGGACTGGATTTAGTGCGGTAGCGCAGTACAGCGGTGGCAGTATCGCTCCTAAAATCGTCAGTACTCTTACTATTACCAGCGTGGATGTAGGTACTAATGGTCATATTTATGCGGCAGCCAAGGTAGGCAACACTTGGTATTTCAATGATAGTCGCTCTTGGCAGGCTAATAATCTTACAGCTCTAGACAGCTTGCCAGCATTTTTTACGGGTAATTTACAAAGTACACATACCTTTACGGTTTTGGAAAATATCAATATTAGCGGCTTAGCTGGAACTGAGCTGTATGTTGGGTATGGAAAAACGGCAACGGAGATGGTGCAAAAGCAGCAATATCAAAAAATTTATACCTTATAGTGGCTAAGCTTCGCTTAAATCGATAGTGGGCAAAAAACGCTTTGCCCACTATCGCCAACTCCAAAGATATTCTTGGCAAGCTTGAATTAGTAAGCGTGTCCAATCCCCTTTAAATCCTACTGTTCATTGGTAGACAGCTCCTGATTCTTCCCTGTTGATTACGCAGCAGTTTTGCAAAGCGTATTGCCCATCGAAGCATAAAAATTGCCTCTGTAAAATCTGGGCAAATAAAATTAGTTTAAAAATTTCATCATCTTGTAAAGATTATCTTCTAGTGAAGTGTTAGCGCAAATACATTGGCACAGTAGCTGCTAACACTGTGCTAGATGCCTTGTGAAATGCAGCGCACCTCGAACATTTACTTTTAAAGAGAACATCACCATGAAGAAGTCTATACCACTCCTCCTGCTTTGGTTGATCTTTGCGGCCCCGCTAGCGTTTGCCGCTGAAGGCGACAATGCAGCACCTGCAGCCAAACCAGCTTATCAACCCACCTCAACCAAACTAGATCGCGCTGCATTTGACGCATTGCTTGCTAATCCAGAGCAATTATTGGTCATCGATTTACGCCGTCCAGATGAAATCAGCAGTATTGGGGGTTTTCCGGTGTATTTGAATATCCAAGCAGCAGATTTAGAAAAAAGCCTGGCTTATATTCCTAAAGATCGTTCCATTGTCACGGTCTCTAATCACGCTGGGCGCTCAGGTAAATCAGCAGACCTGTTAGCCAGTAAGGGGTTTAAGGTCGCAGGCTACGTGGGTGCGCAGTATTACGAAGCCGAGGGTGGCACATTAACTAAAATCGTTCCTCCGCCCCCTAAACCCGCTGCTGAAAAATAAAGCAAAACATCGTTATTTTGTACACCTAAGTGTTTAACACGCGTAACTTTTAAGAGGGTTGCTATGAAGAAAAAATTTTATATCACGATCATCTGCGGGCTAGCCGGAGCGGTCGCAGGCAATGTCGGTGCTGCAGTTGATTTATTTAGTGCACCCGTTGCGGTGATTGGTGCGACTCCGCCGCAACCAGATTTATTTAGTGCTCCAGTGAGTACCATCGGCGGTTCTGCTGCGGTCGCAACTGAAGTAAAACCTGCGGCTGCGCCAGTTGCAGCGGCTCCTGCGCCCGCGACCACCGCTGCTGCGGTTGAAACAAAGCCTGCTGAAGTTGTTGCGGCGGCACCTATTCCCGCTGATGCTGCGCATGCGGGCATTTCGGCGGATGCTGTGCAAGCGGCAGCACAAGCGGATGCCACAGCGCCAAAAGCTAAATTGTGGTCGTATCAACCGATCAAATCTCCTGTTATTCCAACGGTTAATAACAAAAGTTGGGTACGTACCCCGATTGATGCTTTTGTGTTAGCGCCTATCGAAGCTAAGGGTTTGATTCCGTCTTCGGATGCGGATCGTGCGGCGTTTATTCGGCGTGCGACTTTGGATACTTTAGGGGTGATCCCAACGCCAGAAGAAGTCGCGAATTTTGTGAATGATAATTCACCGGATGCCTTTGAAAAATTGGCAGATCGTTTATTGGCTTCGCCTAAATACGGCGAACGTCAAGCGCGTCGCTGGTTGGATTTAGCGCGTTATGCGGATAGCACTGGCTTCCAGAACGATGAAACCCGTCCTAACCTGTGGCGTTATCGTGATTATGTGATTACTGCGTTTAACCAAGATAAACCTTACTCTCGTTTTATTCAGGAACAGCTCGCGGGCGATGAATTATGGCCGGATAGTAATGAAGCCTTAATTGCGACGGGTTATATGGCGAACTTCCCCGATAACCATAACTCACGCGACTTGGTGCAACGTAAATACCAAATTACCACCGATATTACCGATACTGTCGGCAAAGTATTCTTAGGGCAGACCGTAGAATGCGCACGTTGTCATAACCACAAATTCGACAAAATCAGTCAAAAAGACTATTACTCTTTACAGTCATTTTTCTCCAACATCAGTGCAGTTGACAATATTCCTGCACCTGTAGGTGAAGTGGAGCGTAAATATCAAGCGCAACAAGCCAAATGGGAAGAAGCGACTAAAGATCTACGCGCACAACAAAAAGCAATTATTGAGTCTGTTAAAGAAAAAGCGATTCAACATCACAAAGAGCGTTATCTGACCGATAGCCGCGAAGCGATCTTTAAAGCCAAAAACGAATGGAATGCACAAGATCGTTGGGTTAACCATCGCTTAGGCTATATCACTGATCAACAAGGACTTGCTGCTTTCTTACGCGATGCCGCCGAAAGTAAAGGCAAAGATAAGGATTACAGCCCAGAAATCGTCGCTAAATGGTTGGAATACGACAAATTGACCGAAGAATTGAAAAAATTCAACGATCTAAAACCTAAATCTGGTTCAGATAAAATTTCGGC
>SXGT01416516.1_pt1 | contig 11407 bp, 8 predicted proteins | sample 3176221 | NCBI WGS metagenome assembly SXGT01 (sample SAMN11356862, study PRJNA531348) | freshwater metagenome | isolation source: freshwater sample F1-120 | place: China: Fuxian Lake, Yuxi | collected 2017-12-25
GGTGCCAGTGTCGACGACGTAGCGGATGCCGGGGACGGTGAGAGAGGTTTCAGCGACGTTGGTGGCGAGGACGATTCGGCGGCCGCCGTGCTGCTTGAAAACACGCATCTGGTCGGAGGTTGAGAGTCTGGCGAAGAGCGGGAGGACTTCGACGCGATGCTGGAGTTTCTTGTAGTGTTTTTCCAGTTCATCGGCGGCGTTGCGGATGTCGCGCTCGGTGGGAAGGAAGACGAGGATGTCGTGGCGGCCGTCATCGGCACCGGGAGCTTCGGCAATGAGTTCATCGCAGGCTTTGATGATGGCATCTTCGATGACTTCGATGTCGTCGGAATCTTCTGGGGGGCGATAGCGGATGGCGACGGGATAGGTGCGGCCGCTGACTTCGATGACCGGGGCTGGGACGTTGGCTTTGGAAAAGTGCTTGGCGAAGCGACCGGGATCGATGGTCGCGGACGTGATGATGACTTTCAGGTCCTTCCGCTTCGGCAACAGCTGATGCAAGTAGCCGAGAAGGAAATCGATATTGAGTGAGCGTTCGTGAGCTTCATCGATGATGATGGAGTCGTAGTGCTCGAGGAGCGGATCGCTCTGGGTTTCGGCGAGCAGGATGCCATCGGTCATGATCTTGATGAATGTGCCGGGTCCGGACTGGTCGCCGAAGCGGACTTTGAAACCGACAGATGAGTTTCCGTTGCGACCTTCGGAGGGCGCTGCTTCGCCGAGTTCTTCGGCGATGCGGTTGGCGACACTGCGGGCGGCAATGCGGCGGGGCTGGGTGTGGCCGATGAAACCGGCGATGCCGCGGCCGAGCGTGAGGCACATTTGGGGGATCTGAGTCGTTTTTCCTGAGCCGGTTTCGCCGCAAACTATGACGACTTGGTTTTCGGAGATCGCCTTCATGATCTCATCGCGCTTGTGCACGATGGGGAGATCTTGATCGAACTTGGGCTGGGGGACGGTTTTGGCCCGATGCTCGCGGCGGTCGATGGAGGTAAAGAGTTCGCGGCGGAAATCGGATTCGAGTTTGGGGATGTGGTCGAGGCGGCGATCACGGCGTGCGATTTCGATGGCGTGGAGGCGGCGGCGAAGGCGCGCGACATCGCCGAGCATCGCCTCGGGGAGGCGGCGGATGAGGTCGGAGATTGGGGGCGGTTTTTGCAAGGGGTGGAAGGGTAGTGGCCCTCTGGCCGACGGTTGGTCTGTCGGAAATTCTGCGCGTAGTGAGTTTGGCAGGGTTGGGTGTGTATTGAGGAACCGGCGGTAAGTGAACTTAGTCGTGGCAAAGTGACGGAGTGCTAGAAAAGAAACGCCGCGAAACCCGGTGGTTTCGCGGCGTGAAGGTGGGTTGAAAGAGTGTTGCGTTCCTTTATCTGCGACGGCGACAAGCTACAGGAAGAGCGGAAAGGCAGAAAATCGTCGCGACGCTTGAACTCGGAACCTCAGCAGTGTCGATGAAGAGCTTCATGTTGGTTTGGTCCGAACCGTCAAAACTAAGAGTCTCACCAGTCGTAAAGTTGTAGGCAAACTGCGAACTGTGGCCAGAAGTAACTGGACCAGAAAGAGCGCACCCGACGTCTGCGATATCAACGCCAATGGCATTCGAGAATTGCATACTAATGAAGACATGCGAAGGGAGCGTAATATTGAACGGCACATAGAAGTTGCTGTTGGACAAGTAGTAGACTCCGCCGCCAGGCGGGATATTTGGGGTATGTGTGAAGGATGGGTCAGTGAAGAGGAGGGCTCGATTCTCATCGTAGATACGCAAAGTAAGTTGCACGCTCTGGAGGGTCTGTGTTGTTGATAGGTTCCCGATGGAATATCCCATGTCGGTAAGCAGCGCTGGTCCAGTTGTTGTCATATAGGCATCGTCACCAAACTCGTGTCCGTTCATACGAAACCACGAACGAAAGCTCGAATTTCCGCCGCCGAATCCGGGCGACCTCCAGTTGTCGTAAGCACGAAATCCTCGCTGTGGCAACTGGACATCTGATGTAACTTCAACGTATTCTCGCGAGCCGTCAGCGCCCCATTGCATTTCGTAGATTGGAATGGCCTCCACAGACAAGGCCAACACAAGCGTTTGAAACAATATGGCAAAATATCTAATTGACATAGGCTACTCCCCGATGAACGGTTGTGGTTTATAGATCAGACATGCGCGGCGCGTGGTACTCGCGTTTCAACGGCCAGTTTGCAATATTGTTCCAATAGAGATGAAACTCGTTGTAGTCTTCAACTGTGATGAATCCATCGTCATTGATGTCGCCATTGCCAAATACTCGTGGCCACACTGATGTCACACCAGTGTTTTGCGAGATAATCGCATCCGCATCAATGCGGTCTTGTTCTTCGACCACACCATCTCCATCAAAGTCAACGACTTGGATCTTCCCCATGTTGTACCAGCGTTTCATGCGCTCTGCTTGAATGGGATTGGGACCATAGGCGTTGTAGGCTCCCACAACGTAACCGCGCTGACGCGCCTCTCTCCACTGATTCATGCTCAGGGTATCGGAATTGTCAAGCAGATGAACTTCTGTGTTTGATCGATTGAGAACAGTTGTGGTGTAAGGTGCTTTCCATGCACGCACACCCGGTGACACGTGCGTACTCATGACTGGCCAGTTGACAAACCACGGCATGTTGGCAACAGCGCACGCATCGACCGTAGTTGGAAAGCCAGGAACATCGATGGTTGGGATAGTCTCGCCGCCAATTCGGACACCTCGGCTCGTCAAATATGGATTGTGTGACAATTCAAGCGAACCCCAGCGCCGAGCGTTGGCATTCGTGTTCTCGCTGGCAGCATCGAGCCAAAGCCGCTTGATCGAGCAATTATCGATCCATGGCCCAATGAAATGCCACACCATGTTGGTATTGGCCGTCATGGAATGACCGTTGGCTTGAAATCTGGGATCAATTGGGTACGGCGGGGTGTGGTTGGAATAGGGAGTAACCCAGAAGTTCTCTTTGACCGGTGTTGTACCATCGAATCCCAGAAAGGTCTCCATTCGCTGCGGCGTATTTCCCGTTCCGATTGTCGCTTCGGTACCCAAACCAGTTGAGTTCATTCCAATCCCACCACCAATATAGATCTCGATGTCCATGTGATCCGGGTCACTTGGGTCAGGGTGCTCATTCAGAAAATTGGCCCAACCATTCCCAGGCGCAAGGTCAAGAAGCGCTTCACCTCTAAAATACTTCCGCTTCCATTCCGGCATACCCCAAAACTGGTTCATTGACTGCATAGTGCCGCCGAGAATGGCAAAGTTCGCATTGCCATCGTGTGGGCCGCCAAACATTGGATTCCCCTGCGCGTCGTAGTCGTAGCCCAGGAGCTTTCCGCCGATGACACCGGCTGGAAGATGGAGCAAGACGCGGCGAACCCCGTACTCACGCCACCGCTTGATTGTGCGGATCAAAAAGTCGAACTGGTCGGGAATCCCATTTGGACCAGATACCCAAACCGTGTCTGAGGAATAGTCATCGTTCTGGGAATAATTGTCTTCAAAGCGAAGCGTTGAACCATCGTTCCAAAAGTAGTTGTCTGGCAGGATCTCAGTTCCCGAATTGGTGTAATGATGAATGTACCATTTGTCTGTGTTGCCAGTGGGATTCTCCAGCCAGTCCGCGCTTCCCAACTGAACAGTCATCATTGGCCGACGATCGACCGGCCAGAGCGGAAAACTGTCAACCCAAGATGCGTAATTGTGAACTCCGGAGCCGTAATACCAAGTTGGGTCCTGAAGGTACCCCATTGGACTGATGGCACCACCAACCGGTGCTACGGAATTCGTCGGATAATAGTGATTGTCACAGTAAGGGAGCGACATCGGAACGGGATTTGCAATCTGGACCGCCACGCCGCCATGGGGAACTGCATTGGGTTGCGCCACCGCCACACCAGCGCTACTAACCAAGTACGCCCCCCCCCCCAACAGCGCCACAACAATTTTCCGTTTCAACATTTCAAGGCTCCTTATGTGTGTCGTCCCGGACTTATCGGAGCACTTTGACTGAACGCGTTTGGACACATTTCGCAACGAGCGATTTGGTATTCAGTTGATTTCAAATGTCAATAGCCGTGGACGTTCTGATGGAATACCGAAGATCAACTCCGATCTCCGGCACTCCATATCTAATATGAACCACGTTTTCCTCGGTTGCAAATAATCCTGTGAAATTCGATGTAAATTGTGGGAATCGCTGTTGGCGTGGGACGAGGGAGCGCAGATTTTTCTAGGGTGTTTACCCCAATAACGGATACCGGACAGGAAGAGGTCGATGGGTCAAGGGGCGGAAGGCGCGGATCAAGACAGATTGGATTTAACATTTGAGATTTGAAAATGTTATCTCAATAATGAAGAATTAACACGGAATCGCTCCAGCCAAGAATTACTTCGCCAGCATTACCAGTGCAACATTCAATCCATTGAACAGCATGTGCATCACAATTGGAACACCAATGCGTTTGGTTTTTTCGAAGGCAACACCTAGTGCCAGGGAGAGCATACTGATCGGGACCAATCCATACCATGTTTCAATTGCACCCGGCCCCCAGTGCATTGCTGTAAACACCGCCGAGGTACACACGATGGCAATTCCCGGCGAGCCGCCAAACTTGAGCAAGGCTGATTGTAAAAACCCGCGATACAGAAACTCCTCAAACAGCGGCGTGATCAGCACCGCAGACCCGATTGACACCCACACCCAGGGATTATCAGAATGACCGGCGAGCGCTTTGAGCGTCGCGTGCGAAATCACCTCGGTCTTTTCATCAACGATCTTGTGATGCACCCACGATGCCGCGATTTGTGCTCCAGCCACGACCGGGATTGCCAGCAGCAGACACCCAAGCCCAATTGGGAAGTCTACCGGTTGAGCGCTCAGCCCCGCATCACCCTTTGAATCCAGCAAGTATGCCAGGAACAGCCCGACCAACGCGCCCGGAACCACAAAGGCAAGCGAGGAGAGAGCCTTCCCTCGTTCATCGTCTAAGGCGATGTTGTAGTTCCGAAGCAGTTCACATAGCCCAGAGCGGGCCGCGAGAGCAAAGACAATTGTCACCAGTGCCGCCATGAGCCACACCCAGGAAGGATGAGTGGCGATGCCCCTCATACCACTTTTCAGAGACCCGGGCCGAATGACATTTGCCAGAAACAGCCCGATCAAGACCACCGGCCCGCCAACTACCAGAGAGATATTGATCCAGTCATCGACTGACAACTCTGGGAGCATCCCCTCATGCGCTGGTGGCGAGGTCGAAGTGGGTAACGGTGCAGGGACATCCCCCATGGCCAGCATTGGAAACGCCATAATTCCCACGACAACAAACAGGCCAACAATGGTCCGCAGACCAGGAAAAGGGAATTCATACCTCAACATGCACGGCGAGACATTCAACAACGATCCAGGCCCGCTGCCGCCAGTTCTCGCGGAAATCATCGAGCACAAGCGCGGAGAGATCGCCGCGCTAAAGGCGAAGACATCTATTATCGAACTGCGCAAGCGGATTGCTGACCAGGCCCCTGCTCGCAATTTTTTTGCGGCGGTGACCAAGCATTCGATGACCATCCCGACCGCCGTTATTGCGGAAGTGAAGCGGCAAAGCCCCTCTGCGGGGCTGATCCGTCCTGAATATGCCGGTGATTCCTTTCGCCCAGATGTCATTGCTGAAGAGTATTGGGCTGCCGGTGCCGCGGCGATCTCCTGCCTCACAGATACTCGCTTTTTCGGAGGCGACCTGTCGTTCATCAACCGGATTAAGGCCCATGTGCCGCTCCCCGTACTTCGCAAAGACTTTGTGATTGAGCCGATTCAGCTTTACCAGACGCGTGCGGCGGGGGCCGATGCTGTTTTGCTTATCGCTGAGTGCATTGAAACCGCCGAGTTGCTGGATCTCATGATCCTGGCCCATGAACTCAAACTCACGGTTTTGCTTGAGGTTCACACGCCCGAAAACCTGCTCCGCGTCCGCCCGCACATCGGTTTCCCGCTTCCGGCCTACACGCTGCTGGGCATTAACAACCGCGACCTTTCCAGCATGACGGTGAACTTGGCCCATACCCTTCGCCTGCTCGATCTGGTCGAGGATCCAACTATCCTCGTCAGCGAATCGGGCATCAAAACCCCGCAGGATATGAAACGTCTGCGCGATGCAGGCGTCAGAATTGTTCTCGTCGGCGAACACCTCATGCGTCAGGACCACCCGGGCCTGGGGCTGCAACAGCTTCTGGAGATTTCCTGATGTCGTCCCGCGCTTTCAACTGCTTCGTCCCTTGCGTTATTGCGGCCTTGCTCGCCACATCGCCAGCATTCGCATTTCAGGATGATCCGGTTGAAGAAGTACCTGGAACAAAACGTCCCACACCTGACCAACTTGGTCCAGATGATCCAAAGCCTGATGAGCCGAAAACCGAAGAGACCAAACCTGTCGAGCCGCCTGCAGATCCGTCGACTGAAGAGAAACCCGCAGCGGAATCGAAGTCTTCTGTTCCCGCCAAACCCGCACCCATTCACACCTCACAGGCTTCGGTTCCGGACTCTGCCGCCAAAGCGATTCTCCGCGAATCGGCCGCCGCTATTAAGGCTGCAAAGGCCATCAGTTTCAAGCTCAAAATCTACGGCGAAGGCGGCATTCTGGGCGGAGCGCCTGGTATGGCCGCGGATGAGAAGATGCTTCGCTCATCCACCAATCCCAATGCCTGGCTTATCCGCGCCATCGGCAGTGCAAATGCGACTACTGCATCACGCGATGCTTCTGCACCCAAAACCACTGACCCCTCGGCGTTTGACTTTGTCTGGGGGTTGAACTCTGTTCAATGGGTCGATCACTCTGACAAGACTGTCTACACGCGCCCACCCACGGCCACGCGAGGAAAAGCGATCCAGGCAGCAGCCTCGGCCAAACTTCGTTATCTCATGTTGCCAACTCCGTTCCAAAAAGAACTTTTGCCCGTGGACTTCTCGATGGAAGACCCGGTCACGGCGGATGGCGTTCTTTGCGATGTGATTTCTACCAGCGGCGATCGCGGCTCACGCGATCGTTACACCATTGGCCAGACTGACCATTTTCCAAGGCGCATCGAAAAGATCTTTGACACCGAACGTGTTTCCGGCAGATACGTCACTGAGTTTACAAGCGTGAAAATCGATGAGGATATTTCTGAGAGCTATTTCAGAGTCCCGACCCCCGAAGGCTACAAAGAAGATGTTCAAGAGGCGCCCAAACCGGTAGTGACTCCTGCCTCTGATTCGAGTGAGTCAAAGCCATCCACAGATGTTAGAACTCCTACCGAAATCTCCACACCGGTAGTCATCGCTCCGCCCAGTCTGCCCATGGCTCCCGATGTCGAAATCCCGCTTTCCAGCGGCAGCACCAAGCTCTCATCTCTTCGCGGCGGCATTGTTGTCCTCGACTTCTTTGGCACCTGGGCACTTACTTCCAAAGCTGCGCACGATGAATTTGCCAAGTCCGTCGCTCGCTACAAGGACCTGGGCGTTCGATTCATCTCCTGTGCAATTCGTGAGAAAAACCCCGATGCCGCCGCCGAGTATTTCGCTCGCAATCAATTCGCATGGGACCTTGCGAAACGCGGCGACACCGTCGGTTCGGCACTTAATGTCAAGACGTATCCATATTGGATTGTCATCGATGCTGAAGGCCACATCACTCACCAGGAAACTGTTTCCAAGACCGCAGGTGCTACGCCATTGAATACCGCATTAGATGCACTTTTGGGTGAGCGTGCGCCGAAGACTGAGGCGGCACCTGTCGCAGCGACAACGGATGCGCCCAAAGACGCCGCGAAACCAGCGGAAACAAAGCCCGCCGCTCCGGAAGCGGCTACGCCAAAATAATTTCAGGTGAGTCGCTCTGGTGCCGAATTTAAGAGCCGGAACATCGACAGGAATGTCGATGCCACGCCGCGGGAGTGCTTATCGAACCGCCCGCTCTTGTGCCACCTGCCACCGCGCTTCGGCCTCGCGGGTTAATGCTCCAAACGCTGCTCGCTCGGCGTTGCGACGAGCGCGATCAACTACTGCTGGTGCAGAAAAATCATCGGCGTTGACGTTTGCTTTGGCGTTGGTCTGAATCTGACCGAAGATCTGACCTGACTTGACCTCCAGGAACACTCCTGACGCAACGGTCTCTACTTTGGCGGAGTTGTTTGCAACGCCCAAGCGAAGCTGCTCGCCGTAGCCAACATCGGCCGGAGTTGAGAACTTGGTATCCAGCGTGTAGACGAACAGGGCATCCGCGCCCGCCGCTCGACCGGCTTCGCGCAGATCGGCCAAGCCAGTAATCTGAGCGGGCATGACCATGCGGTTAAGCCCGATGGTGCCGCGTACTGCGTACATTTTGCCAAGTCGCTGCAAATCAACCGCGTCTTCGCTGTCTGCATCGAGCACCATGGAGACAGCGCCGGCGGTTACGCCTGATCGCGTCATCGAGCGGTAGTCAGGAGCCTGCACCCGGACCACTGCGATCAACGATGACACGGGCATCGTCATCGCTGCGGATGCACTTTCAGCACCTAGGCCCAGGACCCGTAGATCGGCTGGGCCGCCGGGAGTGTGATATTGGGTACAACCCGCCGCGAAGATACTCGCTGTCGCGGCCAGACCCATCAATCCCCGCGCCAGCCGATTCCGACTCCACCCGTTCTCGCCAACCATGTTTGTACCCCTGGAATTTGACCTGCTTAATAGGATTCCCGCCACGACTGATTGTTCCGTTCCCGATGGGGCTGGTTTCACTACTGAAATCCTCGATTCCCAGGTCCAGATAGTTGCACTGAGACCCATTAAAGCGTATATTGCGCACACAGGCCTCTCATTCTGGGGCCTCACGCACAACCCTAGTTGCCTCGCGAGGTACATACACATGGCGAAGAAAACAAAGAAGAAAGCGGCAAAGAAAAAAGCAGCGAAAAAGTCGGTCTCAAAGAAGATGACGAAACCGACGGCAAAGAAAACTTCTCCCAAGAAGAAGCCAGTCGTGAAGGCTCAGAAAAGTTCCACAACGGTGAAGAAGACCAAAAAAGCCAAGACTCGCGCTGCCCAGGAAATTCAGACGAAACCAGAAACTACTGCCGTTTTGACTGCAACGCCGGTCGCCGCCGAATTGGTTCCAACAACCTAAACAGAATTTTACGTTCGCATGAACCGCCCCAATGCGAGAGGACATGGGCACGCGCTTAGTTCTCACCTCGCAGTCACTATTTTATTTGCCCGCTCACAACCACTCAGGAGCTGTTAATGAAGATCGCGCATTCGGTTTGTTTCCGTTCTCGCCGCACACTTGGGGCATGGCTTGTCGCCGCCGCTGTCAGTTCAGCTGTTTTCGCTGCGGCCCCTGCCACCGCAGCACCGGATGCTCTGGGTACTGCCATGAAGTCGGTGCTCGAATCCCAGATCAATTCCGTTGTCACCGTCAAATTCGTCATGAAATACGAAGGGTTTGGGCAAGATGGCGAAGTTGAAAGCGATATCCCTGGACTCATGATTGAAAGCAGCGGCCTGGTTATCTGCTCAAATCTCCGCACCGGCGGCATGGCGGCGATGATGGGTGGGCGTGGCGGGTCGATGACTCCGCACGATATCAAAGTGCTCATTGGCGATGACAGCGAAGGCATCGAAGCGAAGATCATCGCACGCGATTCTGAACTTGATCTCGCGTGGATCAAGATCGATGAAGCGAAGGCACCCAAGGATGGCAAGGGTTTCGTGTTCGTTGACTTCTCGAAGTCAGCTAATGCCGAAGTGGGCGATTCCATTTTCACAATCGCACGACTCGGGAAGTTTTTTGATCGCGCTCCATATGCCCATGATTCCCGCATCCTGGGACACATCAAGAAGCCCCGCAAGCTCCTGCACCTGAAGACTGAGGATTATGGCGCTCCGGCATTTAACAGCAGCGGCGAACCCATTGGTATCGTTATCTTCCAGACCCCAAATCGCGAAGATATGGAAGGTGGCGGTGAAAACCAGGACCGCGGCGGATTGGTGATCCTGCCCGGATCCGAAATCGGGCCTGCAACCGTGAAGGCGAAGGAGGCCGCCGCCAGCGGCAAGCCGGTTGATCCACCGGCTCCACCAAAAACCGAAGAAACTGAACCCAAAGCACCCCAGGGCGAGCCACCGGCAGCACCTGAGCCGGCCCCCAAATAAGGAGTATTCTGGGCCAAGAGTGGCACTTGTCGCGTTCCTGTACATTCCACGTCTCCCGCCTAGTATTCTGTACTAATTGGGGATTGGTGTAACGGTAACACGACTGACTCTGGCTCAGTTGTTAAAGGTTCAAATCCTTTATCCCCAGCTTTGAAACGCCCCGAACCCATTTGGTCAGGGGCGTTTTCTATTGTGCCCTTGTCTGTGCTCCCTACCCTCTGCGCACAATGGCAAAACCATCATTTCAAGCTCCCAACGGCACACGCGATTTTTACCCAGCTGAACTCAATCGACGTCGCTACCTGGAAAAGCTCTGGCGCGACACCGCCATTCGCCACGGCTTTGCGGAAATCGATGGGCCGACTTTTGAGCATCTGGAGCTTTACACCGTCAAGAGCGGCGATGGGATCATTTCTGAACTCTTCTCGTTCAAACGCGATGGCGGGGAAAAGGACTTTGCGCTTCGGCCCGAATTCACACCCACGCTTGCCCGCCTTTACGCCGCTAAAGCAAACTCGCTCCCCAAGCCCACCAAGTGGTTCTGGCAGCAAACCTGTTTCCGGGCAGAACGCCCGCAGCGCGGCCGCCTGCGCGAGTTTTTTCAATGGAATTGCGACATCCTCGGAGATGCCTCTCCAGATGCAGACGCAGACATCATTTTTGCGGCGGTTGACCTGCTCCGCGCGGCTGGTCTCAAACCTGATCAGATTTCCGCACGCATCGGCAGCCGGGCCGTGGCGTGTGAAATATTAAAAAATATTGGTGTTTCGGCAGAAGCTGAATCATTGCAGCGTGCTCTGGTGGCACTCGACAAGTCCGCCAAAATGAAACCAGAAGATCACGAGGCCGAGTGTGTGAAAAACGGCTTTTCCGCCGCCGCGTATCGGCAGTCTGCACGCAGCATCGAATCCGCGTTTAAGGACAACACGCTCGCGACCTTGGCGACTCAGGGATTTGATCTGGCATCGCTTTCATCACTTCGCGCCAGCCTTGGCTCCCTGGGAATTCTCGATTGGTGCGTCCTCGATCTCAACATCGCTCGCGGCCTGGCCTATTACACCGGCATGGTCTTTGAACTTATTGTCGACGGGGAACGTGCAGTCGCCGGCGGCGGCCGCTATGACAATCTGATAGAACTGTTTGGCGGCCCCCCCACTCCCGGCGTGGGTTTTGGGATGGGCGATGTGGTCCTTTCGCTCATTCTGCAAGACAAGGGCGTGCTTCCGAATGA
>SXGT01213853.1_pt1 | contig 11406 bp, 8 predicted proteins | sample 3176221 | NCBI WGS metagenome assembly SXGT01 (sample SAMN11356862, study PRJNA531348) | freshwater metagenome | isolation source: freshwater sample F1-120 | place: China: Fuxian Lake, Yuxi | collected 2017-12-25
ACCGGCTGGCCGAGCTTCTTCACCACCATCCCGGGCGCGTTCGTCACCAAGACCGACTACAAGATCCTCTATCCGCGCACCGAGTACCACTGCGCGCGCTGCGGCGGCCACCACGGCCACGTGGTCGACGACGGCCCGCCGCCCACGGGCAAGCGCTACTGCAACAACGGCGCGGCGCTGAAGTTCGTGCCGAAGACCGGCAAGACCTAGCCGACGCGCGAGCGCGTTCCTTTCCTAGAGCCGCAGGTCCTCGGCCACCGGCTTCGCCGGCATGTGGAAGCGCACCGGGCCATCCGGCAGCGCCTTGAGGAACTGCACGAGGTAGGGGTCGGACGAGGCCATCACCTCGTCGGGCGTGCCGCGGCCGACCACGCGGCCGTCCGAAATCACGTAGACGTAATCCACCAGCTTGAGCGATTCGCTGACGTCGTAGGTGACGACGATCGAGGTCAGGCCGAGCGCGTCGTTCATGCGGCGCACCAGCTCCGCGATCATGTTGAGCGAGATCGGGTCGAGGCCGGCGAAGGGCTCGTCGTACATCACCAGCGTCGGGTCGGCGGCGATGGCGCGCGCCAGCGCCACGCGCCGCGTCATGCCGCCGGAGAGATCGCCCGTGCGCAGGCCGTGCGCGCCGCGCAGGCCGACCGCGTGCAGCTTCATCAGCACCAGCGGCCGGATCACCGACTCGGGGATGTCCGGATGGATCTCGCGGATCGGGAAAGCGATGTTCTCGTACACCGAGAGGTCGGTGAAAAGGCCGCTGGACTGGAACATCATGCCCATGCTCCGGCGCAGCGCGTAGAGGCCGTCGGTGTCGAGCTCGTGCACCGTCTTGCCGAGCACCCGCACGCCGCCCGCGGAGGGGCGCAGCTGGCCGCCGATCAGCGTGAGGAGCGTGGACTTGCCGCAGCCGCTCGCGCCGAGGATGGCGACCAGCTTACCGCGCGGGATCTCCAGCGACAGGCCGCGGAAAATCGGCACATCACCATGGGAGAAATGCAGGTCGCGGACTTCGACCAGGTTGGCGGATGCCTTGTCCATCCATGCTAGTGTAGCGCAGACCCCATGGCCGAACGCTTCGACCTCGTCATCCGCAACGGCACCGTGATCGACGGCACGCGCGCGGCACGCTACGCGGCGGACGTCGCGGTTCGCGGCGGGCGCATCGCGAAGATCGGCGACCTCGCCGGCGCGCGCGGTGCCGAGGAAATCGACGCCGCTGGCCGGATCGTCGCGCCCGGCTTCATCGACGCGCACACGCACGACGACCGGCTGATGCTTTCCGCGCCGGACATGGCGCCCAAGGTGAGCCAGGGCGTGACCACGGTGGTGGCCGGCAACTGCGGCGTCTCGCTCGCGCCGGTGCGCTTCAAGGGGCGCGCGCCCACGCCGCCGCTCGACCTGCTGGACGATACCGGCGAATGGTTCCGCTACGACACCTTCGCCGAGTACGTCGGCGCGCTGCGCGACGCGCCCGCGGCGACCAACGCCGTGCTGCTGGTCGGGCACTCCACGCTGCGCTGCGCGACGATGGACAATCTCGAATGCGCGGCAAAGCCCGCCGAAGTCGCCGCCATGCAGGCCATCGTGCGCGCAGCGCTCGCCGCCGGCGCGGCCGGCGTGTCCACCGGCCTCTACTACGAGCCCGCCGCCGCCGCGACCACCGAGGAAGTGATCGAGGTCTGCCGGCCGCTGACCGCCGCCCGCGGCCTTTACTGCACGCACATGCGCGACGAGGCCGACCGCGTGGTGGATTCGCTGGAAGAGACCTTCCGCATCGGCAAGGAACTCGGCGTGCCGGTGGTGATCTCGCACCACAAGGTGGTCGGGCGCGCGAACTACGGCCGCGCGAAGGAAACGCTGCCGCTGATCGCCGCGCGCATGAAGGCGCAGGGCGTGTGCCTGGACTGCTATCCCTACTCGGCCTCCTCGACCATCCTCACCGCCAGCCGCATCGGCATCGCCTCGAAGACCCTCGTCACCTGGTCGAAGGCCATGCCGCGGCACGCGGGCCGCGACCTCGCCGACATCGCGCGCGAGATGGGCGTGACGCCGGAAGAAGCCGTCGCGCGCCTCATCCCGGCGGGCGCGATCTACTTCTCCATGGACGAGGACGACGTGCAGCAGATCCTCGCGTACGAGGAAACCATGGTGGGCTCCGACGGCCTGCCGCATGACTCGGCGCCCCACCCGCGCCTGTGGGGCACCGTCCCGCGCGTGCTCGGCCACTACTCGCGCGGCCTGGGCCTCTTCCCGCTGGAGACCGCGGTCTACAAGATGACCGGCCTGACGGCGAGGAACTACGGCCTCGAGGGCCGCGGCGTGATCCGCGAAGGCGCGCACGCCGACATCACGCTGTTCGACGCCGGCACGGTGGGCGAGGCAGCCACCTTCGACAGACCGATCCAGCCCGCGCGCGGCATCGACGCGGTGATCGTCAACGGCGTGCCGGTGTGGCGCGGCGGCAGGAGCACCGGCGCGCGGCCCGGCCGCGTCTTGCAGCGTACGTGAGCGAGAACACGCACCCCTACTCCGGCCTCGACCCGGCGGTGGTGCTCGACGCGCTGGACAGCGTCGGCCTGCGCGGCGATGGGCGCCTGCTGTCGCTCAACAGCTACGAGAACCGCGTCTACCAGGCCTACCTGGAAGACAACAGCAGCGTGGTGACGAAGTTCTACCGCCCGCACCGCTGGACCGAGGCGCAGATCGGCGAGGAGCACGCATTCGCGCTGGAACTCGCAGGGCGCGAAGTACCGGTGGTCGCGCCTACCGTCATCCACGGGCGCACGCTGCATCACCACGCCGGCTTCCGCTTCGCCGTCTACCCGCGCCGGGGGGGCCGCTCGCCCGAGCTGGACGACCCCAAGGTGCTGGAGTGGATCGGGCGCTTCATCGGCCGCATCCACGCCATCGGCGCGCAGGCCCCCTTCGCCCATCGCCCCGCACTAGACCCGGAATCCTTCGGCAACGAATCGCGCAACTGGCTGCTGGAGAACGGTTTCGTGCCCGAGGACCTGGAGGAGGCGTGGACCAGCATCGCCGACCTCGCCCTGGACGGCGTCGACAAGGCATGGGAAACGGCGCAGGGCTTCACCTCCCTGCGCCTGCACGGCGACTGCCACCCAGGGAATATTCTTTGGACGGAGGACGGTCCGCATTTCGTCGACCTCGACGACGCGCGCATGGGCCCGGCGATGCAGGACCTGTGGATGCTGGTCTCCGGCGACCGCCGGCGCATGGCGATGCAGTTGAAGCACGTGATCGACGGCTACGAGCAGTTCCGCGAGTTCGACCGCCGCGAGCTCTGCCTGCTGGAGGCGCTGCGCACCTTGCGACTGCTGCACTACTCGGCGTGGATCGCGCGCCGCTGGGACGACCCCGCCTTCCCCGCCGCGTTTCCGTGGTTCAACACGCACCGCTACTGGCAGGACCGCATCCTCGAATTGCGCGAGCAGGTCGCCGCCATGGAAGAGCCGGCGCTGGAGCTGCCATGACATCGCTGTCGCTCATGCGCTCGTTGCGCTGGTCGTACATGCCGCCGCTGATGGTGTATGTCGCGGCGGGCATTTCGGGGCTCACCGGCATCGTCGGCACCTTCTTCGTCAAGGAGTACCTCGGCCTGTCCGCGGAGTTCCTTGCCGCGCTCGGCTTCTGGGCGGGGCTGCCCTGGGCACTGAAGATGCCGGTCGGGCACCTGGTGGACCTGATCTGGCGCTGGAAGGAGGCCCTGGTGTTCTTCGGCGCCGCGCTGCTCGCCGCCAGCGTCGGCATCATGATCGGCCTGCTCGCCGACCCCGCCACGATGCGAACGGTGATGAGCGCCGAGCGCTGGTTCGTGCTCGCCGCGCTGCTGGCCCCCGTCGGCTACATGGTGCAGGACGTGGTGGCCGACGCCATGACCGTGGAAGCGGTGCCGCGCACCGAGGCCGACGGCAGCGAGATCGGCGCAGAGGAGCGCCGCGCGATGCACACCACCATGCAGACGCTGGGCCGCGTCGCCATCATCGGCGGCACGGTGCTGGTGGCGCTCGCCAACGTGTTCTTCATGTCGGGCGTGCACACGCTGCCCGAGGCGGCCAAGGCGGCGGCCTACCTGCACGTCTACCAGTGGGCGCTGGTGATCCCGCTGGTCTCGGTGGCCGGCGTGCTGCTACAGGCCCGGCTGCGGCGGCGCAATCCCGGCCAGTACGAACACAAAGTGGAACGCCCTCCGGTCAACTGGTGGGTGCTGGGCGGCGGCCTCGCCTTCAGCGCGGTGTCGCTCGCGGTGGGCCTGGGCGGGGTGAAGTTCGGCCAGGAGATCATCTTCACCGCCTCGATGGCGATCGTGGTGTTCCTCATGGTGAAGCTGGTGCGCGAGCTCGACCCGGCCGCGCGCGCAACGCTGATCGGCACTGCGGTGGTGATCTTCACCTTCCGCGCGACCCCCGGCCCCGGCGCGGGCGCCACCTGGTGGATGATCGACACCCTGGGCTTCGACCAGCAGTTCCTCTCGCAGCTGTCGCTGGTGGGCAGCACGCTGACGCTGGCGGGCCTGTTCGCCTTCCGTCGCTTCATGGCCGAGCGCTCGATCTATTACGTAGTGGGCTTTCTCACCGTCGTCGGCACCGTGCTCTCGCTGCCGCAGGTGGGCATGTATTACGGCCTGCACCAGTGGACCGCGGCGCACACCGGCGGCGTGGTGGACGCGCGCTTCATCGCGCTGGTGGACACCGCGCTCGAATCGCCGCTCGGGCAGATCGCCATGGTGCCGATGCTGGCGTGGATCGCCAACTCCGCGCCGGAGAAGCTGAAGGCCACCTACTTCGCCGTCATGGCCTCGTTCACCAACCTCGCGCTCTCGGCCGCGCAGCTTGGAACGAAGTACCTGAACCAGTTGTTCGTCGTCACGCGCGAGGTGAAGGACCCGGTGACCAGGGCGGTGAAGCTGCCCGCCGACTACAACCAGCTCGGCGAGCTGTTCATCGTCTCGACGCTGATCGCCTGCCTCGTGCCGCTCGCCGCCATCCTGCTGGTGCGCATGGCGCGCATGCGCAGCGCCTGAGCCATCGGCCACGGCCGGCTGGTAGTCTGCGCCCCCAGGTGCCGGGGACTCATCCGGTGCAACGGATTACGAGGCACACCCCTGATCGAGCGCCGGCGGCGCGCCCTAAACGCCAGCCGGCGTTCGGCACAGGAAAAGCGGTGCAGCACGAGCACACCGCCGAGGAAAATGGCGCTGCAGGGTGCGGCGCCGAATCGGTATTCGCGCCCGACGTACGGCGCCGGCGCGTGGTGGGGCGAGCGGAAGCGCCGCTCGGCGAGCACTGACGTGCCCAGCGCGCGCCGCATCAGCCTCTAACATCCCGGCCTCGATCCGCGGAAGCATCCGGCATCGCGCGAAAGCCGGGCGCTGCTCGGGCGAGGCGAGTGCAAAGACTGTCGGCGCTCTCGGAGGCGCAATCTTGCGCCGCGCGACCTCGGGCGGCGGCGCAGGCTCTCTCGGGTGGCCGGGGACCGCGCGAACGCTACCGGTTCACACGCCGGCAACGGCGAGAGCCGGACGGAGGACATCTCCACGCGCTCCCGGCTGCGTTCTCCGCACGGCATGATCAGCGCAAGCGGGGCCGCGTGCAGCGCGAGGGAGGCGATCAGCGCAATGCCAAGGCGCCGCCCAGGGTGCACATCCGCCGTTCAGGGCTCGCGCAGCGCCATGCCTGCTCCGGCGAGGAAGGGCGCGAGCAGGTAGTCGAGCACGCTGCGCCGTCCGATCAGGATCGAGGCCTGCACCGCCACGCCGGGGATGAGCCGGTACTCGAGGGTCCCGTTGCGGAAGCGGTCGGCCCCGGTCTCGATGCGCACGCGGTAGTGGGCGCCCTCGCCCGGCGCGCCGGGCGAGCTGTCAGGGCTCACGTGCGCGACGCGCCCGGCGAGGTTGCCAAAGCGGGCCGCGTCCGCCGAGGCGAGGCGCAGGAACGCCGACTGCCCCGGACGCACGTAGCCCACGTCGCGCACGGGCAGGCGCACTTCGGCGAGCAGTTCGTCGCCCTCCGGCACGATCTCGAGCACCACCTGGCCGGGCTGCACCACGCCGCCGCGCGTGCTCGCGGTGAGCGTCTTCACCGTGCCCGCGGCCGGCGCGCGCAGCGTGATGCGGCGCAGGCTGTCGGCGTACTTCGCCATCCTCTGGGTCTTCTCCGCCAGGTCGCGGCGCACGGCAGCGAGCTGCGTAGCGACCTCCTGGCGGTAGGCATTGATCATTGCGGCAAGCTGCGCCCGCGCCTCGCCGATCGAGGCCTGGGTGCGCGCGATCGCGGCGATGTCTTCCTCGACGCGGCTCTTCAGCCCGGTTTCCTCGCGCATCAGGCCCAGGTGCTGCAGCCGGCTGGTGATCTCCTCCTTCAGCAGGTTCTCGCTGATGCGTACCTGCTCGGACTGGAGCTTGAGCGCGGTGCGCGTGTTGGCGATGCGCGCCGTGAGCTCGCGGATCGTCTGCTCGCGCTGGGCGACGACCTCGCGCTGCGCCTGGGTGGTTGCGGCGAGGTTCTGGCGCCGCGAGCCGAACAGGGCGCGCGCCTGCGCGACGTGTTGCGGGTAGGCGCGCGCGAGATCCTCCGGGAAATCGAGCCGCTCGCGCCCCTCGGCCTCGGCCTCCAGGCGCGCCGCCTCGACACGCAGGCCCGCGATGTGGGTGCGCAGCTCCGAGGCGTCCGCGCTTGGCGCCGCGCCCTCGAGCACGACCAGGGCCTGGTCGGGCGCGACGCGGTCGCCCTCGCGCACCAGGATCTCGGCGATTACGCCGCCCTCGAGGTGCTGCACCTTCTTTAGCTGGCTGGAGGGCGCGATTTCGCCCGGGGCGGTGCTCACGATGTCGAGCGGGGCGAGCGCCGCCCAGGCGATGAGCGCCGCCGCGCCCAGCGCGCAGACGTGCACCAGGCGGCGCGCCGAGCGCGCCCGCTCAGGCGCCGGCGGCGTGGAGGAAACGTTCGGCATGCAGCACACGGGGCACGGGCTTGGCGCCGAGGTCGATCGTCACGCGCGCCGCGCGCAGGATGGCAGGGTCCGCGCTGGCGACCACGAGGGTCGCGCCGCTCTTGTGCAGCCCGTTGAGCGTCGCATACAGCTCCGCGCGCCCTGCCTCGTCCAGGCCCTCGGAGGGCTCATCGAGCAGGTACAGCGCCGGTGCGGCGAGGTAGGCGCGCGCAAGCGCGAGGCGCTTGCGCACGCCGAAGGCGAGCCGCCGCCCGCCCTCCACGATCGGCGTGTCGAAGCCGCGCGGCGAACGATCAAGCCAGCCGAGGAGCCCGGCCGCGCGCGCCGCCTCGTTCAGCCGCGCCGCGTTCGCCCCGGGCGCGAGGCAGGCGAGGTTCTCGCGCACGCTGCCTTCGAAAAACAAGGGCTCCTGCGGCACGTAACCCGCCCGCGCGCGCCACCACGGCGGTGCGATCTGGCGCAGGTCCACGCCGTCGGCGAGCACGCGCCCGCGCGCCGGGTCGCGCAGCCCGGCGAGGAGCTGCAGCAGCGTGCTCTTGCCCGAGCCGTTCGGTCCGATCACCGCGGCGAGCGTTCCTGGCTCCAACGCGAGGTTCAGCCTCTCGAAGAGCGGCGCCGGAGACTCCGGATAGGCGAAGGCGAGGTCGGCCAGCTCGAGCCGCCCGCGGTAGGCTGAGAGCGCGGTGCCCGCCTCGGGCTCGCGCGGCAGGCGGGCGAGCGCCGCGAGGCGCGCGCTCGCCGCGTCGGCCTCGGCGAGAGTGTGCGCCGTCTGCAGCAGCCGCAGCAGCGGCGCTGCTGCGCGCGCGGCGAAGAGGTTCGCGCCGATCAGGCCGCCGACGTTGAGCGCGCCCGCGAAGGCGAGCCAGGCCCCGGCAGCCGTCACCACGACCCCGAGCAGCGCAAGCACCAGCAGGCCCCTGTGCTGCAGGGTCTCCTGCCCCTCGAGCAGCGCGAGTCGCGCCGCCGCCGCCTCGGCCTGGCGCGAGCGCCAGCGCGGCTCGAGCAGCCCCGCCCAGTTGAAGGCGCGCACCGCCTCGGGAGCGCCGAGCGCGGTGACGAAGGCCTCGCGCGCCTGTTGCTCCTCGGCGGCGAGTCCTCGCTCGGCGCGCGCAAGCGCGCGCTGCTGGCCGAAGCCGAGCACGAGCAGCAGCGCCGCCGCACCGCTGGCGATCAGGCCGAGGGGCACGCTGAGCAGGTACAGCGCGGCGAGGTACAGCGCGGCGAACGGCAGGTCGAGCAACCCGTTCACGAACGCCGGGGCAAGCACGCGCTGGCGCTGCTCGAGCGCGCGCGCGGTGTCGTGGCGCACCCCCGCGGGGAGTGCCTCCAGGGCGGCTAGCCGCGCCCGGGCGAGGGCGTCCAGCACAGCGCCCGCGAGCGGCGCACCGGTGCCGAGCCCGCCTGCGATCTGCTTGCGGGCCTCGCGCAGTGCGAACTCGAACAACGCGAGGACCAGCGCCCCCGCGGCAAGGCTGGCAAGCGTCGCCTCCGCCCCGTGCGGCAGGTAGTTGTTGAACACGAGGATGACGAACACCGTACCGCTCATGCCGAGCAGGTGGATGAGCAGCGAGGCGAGCCCAAGCGTCCACGCCTCGCCCGGGCGGTGGGCGAGGAACTCGATCAGCGTGTGCAAGCGAGCGACCCCGGCGCGCGCCTAGCGCACGCGACTCACCGCCGCCTCGTCCAGGCGCCCCACCGACTGCAGCAGGCCGAAGCCGGCGAGCAGTTCGTCGAGCTCGGCCGAGACGAGGTCGGACTGCGCGTTGAGCAGCACCGTCTCACCGTTCAGCACGTCGATCAGCGAGCGCTTGCCGAGCTGGCGCTCCTTGCGCGCGAGATCGAGGAAATCCCGCGTCGCGCTCACCTGGCGCCCGTAGGCGGCGACCGTCTGGCGCGCCACCGCCAGGTTCTGCCAACCGATGCTCGCCTGCTCGCGCGCGTTCTTCTCGGCGTCGGTGAGCCGGTAGCGCGCCGCGGCGGCCGTGTGGTCGCTCGCCCGCACCGAGTTCACGCCCGTGAAGCCTAGGTTGAAGCTCCAGGTGAGCTGACCCTTGAGCAGGGCCTCGGTCTTGTGGCCGGCCGTACCGAGCACGTCATCCTTCGACTTGTGATCGTAGATCGCCTCGATCTTGGGGAAAAAACTCTCGGCTCTCGCCGCCCTCACGCCCTCGCGTGCGCTCTCGACAGTGAGCGATGCGTTCTTCACCGCCGGGTTACTCTCGACCGCTGCACTCTGCGCAGCCTCTAGGGACTCGGGGAGTTTCTCGGCAGGCGCCGGGCGCACCAGCGATCCCAGTGCGTCAGGCTGGCGCCCAAACACGTTCACAAAGCGCGCCGCGGCAAGCTGCACCACGGACTGCGCGCGCGCTCTCCGCGCGGTAGCGCCGGCATACTGCGCCTGCACCTGCAGCACGTCGGTGCTCACACCGCCGCCGGCGCGCTGGCGCGCCTGCTCCAGGCGCAACTGCTCGGCGAGATTCGCCTCCGACTGCGTGGCGAACTCGTACACGACCGCCGCGCGGTGAAGATTCACGTATGCGCTCGCCGCATCCAGGATAAGCCCCTGGCGCGCGATGGCGAGCCCGGCCTTCGCCTGCTCGGCGGCGTAGCCCGCCTGGGCCACCCGCGCGCTCGTCTTGCCGAAATCGGCGACGAGCTGCGTGAGCGTGACGTCGCGCTCGGAGGCGTGCATCCTGGTGTCGGCGCCTGTGGGATTGTCGACCCTCTCCTTGCCTGTCCAAGCGGTGACCTTGAGCGTCGGGAACCATTCCCCGAGCGCCACCCGCTCCCGCTGCACCGCCCCGAGGTAGTCCTCGCTTGATGCCGCCACGCGCCGGTCGGTCTTCATCAGCTCGACGATCCACCCCCCGAGCGGCTGCGCCCGCGGCGTGGCCGGCGCGGGCTTGGCTGCCGGTGCCGCGGCCGGTTTGGGTTTGTCCTGCGCGAGCGCCGCGCCGCCGAAACACAGCGCCGCGGCCATCACCGCGGCAGCGGTCTTCTTCTTGAAGTTCTCGTTTTTTTTATGCACTGACTTACCCCCTTCACTTTCACAAGGACGGCGTGTTGCCGTTGATCAGGTTGTTGACGATGGCAAGGCCGTCCGCGAAGTCGATGATCGTGGCCACCGAAGCGGCGTCCGGAAGGCCCACCGGGTTGACAAACTCCGCGATCAGGACTTCAGCGCCGGCGCCGTTGCCGTCGGCATCGTACGAAAGCGCCTTGTTGACCCCGGACGTGTTGAAGGCCCAGTAGTCGTCGGCATCCGCTCGCACGGGATTGTTGCCAAATACCAGATGATTCGCGTCGAGAACACCGTTATTGTCGGTATCGCCTTTGAATCCGTTGGGGTTCTGCCCCGCGTTCCAGCGGGCAAACACCAGCCGGTCGCCTCCGGTCGCGTTGAACCCGCTGATCAGCTCTGCCTGAGGTGCGTCCGTGGTGTCGCGGTAGACGATGCTGTCCGAGCCGCTCGAGGCAAGCAGAGTGTACGAATCCAGGCCACCCCCTCCCACGATGAACTGGGTTTCGGGGCCTGAGGATTCGAGGGTGAAGCTGTCGCTGCCGTTGTTCCCGATGACGATGTTGACCCCCTGAAGCGCGGCGGTCTGATTCACATCCGGCGTCATGAACTTCACCTTGTCGGCGGCGGTTATGCTGCCTTGGGCGTCCAGCATGATCCGGTCGCCAATACCCATGGTTCCGCTGACGTTCAGCACGGTCGTCAGGCCCGGATCCGCCTCGAGGATGCTGTCGTTGTCCGCCGAGAGGGTCACGCCGATGTTCCCGGCGCTCGGGCTTAGCAACGCGAGCGTCTTCGCCCCGCCAGCCTGCAGGGAGACCGTCTCGACGTTCTTGATCGCCATGGTGCCCTGCGTGAAGCTGATCGAGTCGGTGCCCGTACCGCCGTCGAACATATCTCCAGCCGCCGGAGCGCCGGTGACCGTCAGCGCATCGTTGCCTGCCGAGCCGGTGATCTGATCCAGGCTCGCAGTCGCCGCCACCGTCTGAACTCCGGACACATTGACCGAGTTCGTGCCTTCGCCCTGTTGCTGCTGAAACTGCTGCTGAAATTGCTGCTCGCCCTGCTGCTGTTGCTGTTGACCCTGCTGCTGTTGCTGCTGACCCTCCTGCTGTTGCTGCTGAAATTGCTGTTGACCCTGCTGCTGAAACTGCTGGCCACCCATCATGCCGGGGCCACCCATCATGCCCGGGCCACCCATCATGCCCGGGCCACCCATCATGCCGGGGCCACCCATCATGCCGGGACCACCCATCATGCCGGGACCACCCATCATGCCGGGACCACCCATCATGCCGGGGCCACCCATCATGCCGGGGCCACCCATCATGCCGGGGCCACCCATCATGCCGGGGCCACCCATCATGCCGGGGCCACCCATCATGCCTGGACCACTCATCATGCCGGGGCCACCC
>SXGT01812433.1_pt1 | contig 11405 bp, 6 predicted proteins | sample 3176221 | NCBI WGS metagenome assembly SXGT01 (sample SAMN11356862, study PRJNA531348) | freshwater metagenome | isolation source: freshwater sample F1-120 | place: China: Fuxian Lake, Yuxi | collected 2017-12-25
CCAGTTGGTGAAGTAGACGGTGCCGTCCGGCGCAGTTGTGATCGAACTCGGATAGTTCACGGCGGCGTTGGTCGATGGGCCGCCGTCGCCGGTGTTGCCCGCGACCCCGGTTCCGGCGAAGGTCGAGATGGTGAAGTTGTTCGGCGGCGGGGGCTGCAGCCCGGAACCCGCGGTGTAGTGGCGCGCCACCGTCTCGGCCGACAACTCCCCGTTGTAGATCGAGACCTCGTCGATGCGCCCACCGAACGTGTAGTTGTTGTCGTTCGTCCAGATGGCGATCGACGAGTTGTTGGTCACCGTCCGGTTGCAGCTGATCGTGCCGCCGAGCGGATTCGATGCTCCGTCGATGTAGAGCTTGTTCTGCGCGGTGTTGTTGTTGGTGAACACGGCGGTCACGTGCACCCATCGGTTCGCGAGTCCGGCGTTCGGGACGCCGTACACGTCGCTGCATCCACCGTTGAATCCGAGGCGCCCACTCTGGATCCAGAGGTCGTATGTGGTGAATCCGAAGGGCATCTGGTTCTGGGTCCCCGTCCAGTACATCCAGAACTCGACGGTCGTCTTGGCCCCCGGCGCCGTGTTCACCGGCAGTTCCGACAGCGCGACTCGTTGGTTCGATCCGTGCCCGCCGAACGATACCGACTGGTTGGGATCGTTGATCACGGCTCCGGGCTGTTGCTTCGCGACCGAACCGACGTAACTGCCGTGACGGTTGAATCCACTGGCGTCAGCCGCGACCGTCGCGGCTGACGCGTCGCCGAGCCGGTAGTAGGCCAAGGGGCCGTCGTCGAGCACGGTGTTGTAGTAGCCGTCGCTCTTCGCGACACCTTCTGGTTGATGCAGACCGAAGTCGACGCTCAAGTTCGTGTACGGGTCACCGTCGTCCGCGGTGGGTTCCGCGTTGATGGTCGCGGTGATCGGTTCGGTGGTGATGTGTCCGGTGGTCCAGTCGGCGCTGCCGTTGTCGTCGTCGTCGATGTCGTTGTCGGGGTCGGGCGCCGGTTCATACGACGTTGCGCTGTGGTTTGCGACGAAGCCGACGGACGACACGTACCCGGATGCAACGCCTTGGTACACCGCGTCGAACGGAACGCGCAATCGGTAGTTGCCGGTCGGAAGACCACGGAAGCGGAACGAGCCGTCGACTGCGGTTGTGGTGTTGTTGAGCACACGTATCGCGTTCTCGTCGAGCAGCTGCACCGGCACTCCACCGAATCCGGCCTCCAGTGCGTCACGCCGACCGTTGTCATTCGAATCGATGAAGACTCGGTCGCCCACCGACGCACCGATCAGACCCGCGTCGACGTCGTTCGTGGTCGACGCCACGGTGTAGGTCACCGCAGGGGTGACGCCGTTGCTGTCGAGGTCGCTGTCGGTCACATCGCTGCCGACGTCGCGCGGGCTGACCGCGAATCCCGATGGAACGACGAAGCGCAACGAGTACGTACCGGCCGACACGCCGTTGAAACGGTACGAGCCGTCGACGGCGGTGGTCGTCGTGGCCACGGTGGCACCCGCAGCGTTGCGCAGCTGCACGGTGATGGTGCCCACCACGCCGCCCTCGCCGGCATCTTGGACCCCGTCTCGGTCGTCGTCGCTCCAGACTCGGTCGCCGATGCTGACGGGGCGGAAGAACCCGAGGTCGATGGTCTGGTTGCTGCTCGCGCCGTCGCCGTCGTTCGTCGGTTCGGTTCCGCTCCGGATCGTGATGAGTGAGGTGTCGGTGTGTCCGGTCGCGGCATCGAAGGTGCCGTCGTCGATGTTGGCGGTGTCATTGTCTGCATCAGGTGCGGTTTCGTAGGGGCCGGACAACGAACCTGGCGTTCCGGTCGACGACCGCCACGTCGCGCCACTGGCCGTGACATCGCTACCGACCCGTACTCGCAGGTCCGCTGAGGGAACACCGATCATGCTGTACCGCCCGCTGCTGTCGGTACGAGCGATCTGCAAGGTCGCACCCGCGTTGTTCAAGAGTCGCACCGCAGTCTGGGGCAGGGCGGCACCTTCGTTGCTGTCGCGCAGCCCGTTGTTGTTCGCGTCGTCGAAGAGATACCCGCCCAACGAGTTCTCGGCGAGGCGGAATCCGGCATCGAACGAGTGGGCCTCGGGCATCGAAGGACCGGTCGTCACCTCGATCTTGGTGCGACCCGCGACGGTTGCGACGTCGGAGTCGAGGCGATCGTTGCCGCCGGAGTCGGCGGTCGTCACGCTCGCCCACGGGAGGACACCGCCGGAGAACCGAACCTCGTAGCGGCGCGCGGGCAAACCCGAGAAGCGGTACATGCCCGTATGGTCGGTGGTCGACGTCTGGGCGAGCACGTCGTCGCCGGTGCCGAAGTTGTTGTCGGCTCCCGTCTCGAAGAGGCTGACCGTCACCGTCGGTATACCGGGCTCGGACGGGTCTTGCACACCGTCGTTGTCGACATCGCTCCAGACGCGATTCGCGATTTCGTACGTGCGCACCTCGCTCGGACAGGCGTTGGTGCCACGCCACCACACGAGCGAACGCGGCTGGCTGTGCGAGTACCCGACCGTGCCGCTCGCGGGAACGAAGTCGTTCATCGGAGTCGCGCTCGGCATGGCGTAGCGCCGGATCTTGCCGAGATTGTCTTCGACGACGAACATCGACCCGTCGGGGCCGAACTCGATGTCAGACATGCTCGCGCCGTTGGACAGGTTCGTTGCGGTGTTCGTATCGGGGTTGATACGCCAGATCGCGCCCGACGCGGCGCCGTCGCCCGCGGCGACGTAGAGCAGCCCGTCGCTTCCGACCGCCATGCCGCGCGCGTTGTCGTTCAAGGTCCACAACCGACCCGTGTAGGCGCCGTTCGAGTTGAACTCCATCACCTTGCCGGGGGCCGGGCCGGTGCTGACGTAGAGGTGGCCGCCACGCCACGCAAGCCCCATTTCGGGCTCGCGGTTGTCGCCCCCGGCGAGATCGAACTGGCTCGAGTCGACCCAGATCCCATCGATGAGCGCCACCGGGTCGTACCAGTAGACGCGGCGGTCGATGTTGTCGGCGATGTAGATCCGACCGTCGAGTCCGAAGGTGACCGCGCGCGTGTCGTTGCCCTTCCAGCTTGCGATGTCGTGGAGTGGGGCGCCGGTGTCGCCGTCGTAGCGGCTGACCTTGCCTTCGATCTCTTCGCCAACCCATACGTCGCCCTCAGGCCCGACAGCGAGACCCATTGGTTTCGTCGTGCCGCCCGTGACAACCCATGCGGTCGAACCGTTGCCGCCGGGGAGTGGTTGTTGTTGCGCACCGAGACCGGTCGTGGGATCCGGCGTGCCGAAACGGCGGACGCTGTTGTCGGAATAGTTCGTGACGTACGCCGAGTAGCAGGCCAAAGCCGCGGGTACGAAACGACGATCGACCAGTGCAGTGTTTCCGGCGTTGATCGTTCCCGTTGCGTCGATCGCGATCGTGAGGAACTGCACGGTGCTCAGGTTCTGCGCGGTGAGCGGCGCGGCCTCGTAACGCGTCGAGGGCGCGACCTCGACTCGCCACTTCGGCCCGCCCGTGCGGTCGACGGTGATGGAGTATGTCCCGTTGGCCGCGGTCGTGCTCGTGGAGAGGTCACCGCGTTGGTTCGCGACGCGAACGGTGATCCCGCCCAATCCGTACTCGTTGGCATCGATCGTGCTGTCCTGATCGTCGTCGCGCCACACTCGTCCGGTCACGATCACGTCGTTCGGGCCCGCCTCGGCGACCTCCTGGACGAGGATCGACGGCAGCGACCCGATCAACGCAAGCGCGAGCGCGACCGAGCCGCGTCGCACGCCATGCCGCGCGGGATCCCGGTTCTGCCGCTCCGCCACGGTTGGTGAGTCGGCGCGGGATCCGGATCGCTTGAGCGCCTGGTCGGCTCCGGTGGATGGGTCGGTCGCTGAATCACCCACCTGTCAGAAATGTGACATTTGCCCAGAGGGTTCCCACTTCGCGGGCGGGGACAACGGCTGGAACTCAGGAAGGGGCCCGGCAATGCCGATCGAACGGGGGAAGGGAGGCCCCGACGATGGGCAATCGGGTCCGCGCGCGACTGCAGCACTCCGGCGAGGTCGCCCGGGCGCGCCCGCGATCGCAGCGGGGCGAGTTGTTGATCGAAACGCTCGTCACGATCTCGTTGGTCGGCCTCGGCGTCGTTGCCATTGTCGCGGCGCTCGGGACGGTGACGAACTGGAGCACGAGCGACCGAACGACCGCGAAGACCGAGGCGTTGCTGTGGAGTTACGGCGAGGCCTTGAGCGTGGTGCCGTACGAAGCGTGCACCGTGGGGGGCGATTCGCCCTACCTCGATGTTGGCGCAGCGGCATTGCCCGCACCGCTTCCCGACGGCACGAAACCGGTGACGCCTGGCAACGCCGACGGCACCGCACGGACCGTGGTGTTGACCCTGAGCGGGGTGCAGTACTGGAACTCGCAGTCGAGTCCTGCGGCGTTCGAGGCGACGTGTCCGAAGACGGATCCGGGCGCGCAAGCGCTGACGCTGACAGCGACGTCGGGTGACTCGACGATCACCCGCACGCTGACGATCTACAAGCGTCGGTCGTGATGCGCGCGCAGACGAGTCTGGTCGAACGCCTCCGTCGACGCGACGAACGTGGCCTGACGTTGCCGGAAATGTTGATCTCGATCGTCATCCTCGGATTGATCATCGGGCCACTGTCAGCCGCCATGATCTTCTTCCTGGAGAACGGCGAGACCGCACACCGAGTGTTTCGCGATGACACCACCTCGCGGTTGGCAGCGGCGTATTTCACGGCCGACGTCCAAAGTGCCTCGACCATCGTGACGACGACCTCGGGTCAATGCGGCACCGGTACGCCGATCGCGACGATGGCCCGCACGGAAGGCTCGACGGCCTTCTCGTCGTCGTGGTACTCCGTCAGCGGCGAGACCGGTCAATCGTTGTTGCGGCGGCAGTGCGAAGGATCGAAGGTGGTGGCCGAGAGTCAACTGGGTCTGTTGGCGAGCGGGGTTCCCACGGTGACCTGCGAGCCATCGTGTGATTCGCCCGGCACCGTGACCCTGACGGTCGCTGCTGCTGATGGCTTCTCCTTCACCATCCACGCTTCGCCGAGGATCCGATGATTGCCCGACACGTGCGCCGCGGTCGCCACGACGAGCGCGGCGCGTCGATGATCCTCGCGCTTGTCTTCGTGACGGTGTTCGGCATGGCCTCCGCGGCCACGCTGACGTATGCCGACACGGCGTTGCGAACGAATCAGGCGACGCAGCAACGCCAAGCGGTGCTCTACAACGCCAACGGTGCGATCGATACGGCGATCAACGCGATGCGTCCCATTCACGCCTGGGGTCGTGACGGTCTCGCGTGCGCTGGTGTGGACGTGAACTTCGAGGACGACACGAGCGGGGCGGTCGCATGCACGCCGCAAGCCGGGTCGGGGGTCGGTTCCGAACCTGTGCAAGGCGGTCCCTCGGCGAACGCCCCGGCCAACGCGCTGGTCACCAACGCGCGCTCGGCCGAGCCTGGCATCAACATTCGAACCGGTGTACTTCCGGTCGGCGGGGCCGTGGTTGCGACTTCCGCGATCGAAACGCCGGCTGGAACCCAACTCGACGCCACCAACTATTCGGTCGGTGCCGCGGGAGCGTGTTCACCGGGGCTGATTCTGTCGACCCCGACTGCGTCGTGTCCGACGTCGGTCAGCGTTGCCGTCGCCGGTGCCATCAACGCCGTGGGGATCCCCGACTGGGAAACGGCAATCCCGCAGAAAGCTCCTGCCTGCAACGGGAAGTTTCAATACGTTCCGCTCGAACCTGGGCGGTACACCGACGCTGCGGCGTTGAGCGCGTTGACTTCGGGATCGTGTCCCGGAACCGTTGTGCACCTGTTACCCGGTCAGTTCCACTTCGATTTCGCGCAACGAGGTTTCGCGGCACAGTGGCGGATCACCGATGCGACGGTGACGGTTGTTGCCGGTACGGCGGAGGGTTGGACGCCGCCTGTCGCGTTCGCGGACGCGCCGGTCGTTCCTGCGAGTGGCGCGTGCAGTCTCACTGCCAATGGTTCGTTGCTGACGTTCTCGTCCGAGAGCGCGTTGTACGTCGGCGGCGCGCGCAACGTGGAGTTGTGCGGCGCGACGCAAGCGAACGGACAGGTCGTATCGATCCTGGGTCCGTGGTCGGACATGCAATTGCCGCAAGCGCAACTGCAGCGCCGCTGTGTCGCCTTGCCTCGCGGGTGCCCGTTTCTCATGGTCACGTCGGCTGCGGTCGGCATGGCGGGTGTGCTGCGGGTGCACGGCACCGTGCTGGCGCCAACTGCGACGATCGGCATCGATCTACGCGCCGGCGCAGTCGCCCAGTTCAATCGCGGCTCGATCGTCCGCAGCGTCTACTCGTGGGGCACCCAGACCATCGGCCCGGTGTTCACGACGAAGTACGACAGCAGCAGTGGCGGCTACGCGGACCGCGATGTGGTCCTCGTCGTGACCATCGATGGTGTGCGGGTCGGCCGCGCGCGCGTCGAGTTCGCCGACGCGAACGGCGAGATTCCCGGGGAGTCGGTCACGATCGTCGAGTGGAATACGACCCTGTGAGCAGTCTCGGTCGATCGGTCTGACGAGTTCAGCGCCGTTGGCGAAGGTTGTCTACGGTGCGAGCGATGACGGGACGCGGAGGAGAGCAGTTCATTCCCCGGCCCGACGGTTGGCGACCCGGCGGCCCGCCGCCGTGGCACCGTCTGGCACCCCACGAGCGTCGCCTCGACGTGTCCACAGTGATCGAGCGGCTGGCGGCGCATCCACCCGCCCGCCACGACCATCTTGCTGGTGCGTCAGCGCGTCCCGCCGCGGTGTTGGTGCCAATCTTCGAAGAGGCCGGCGAAGCTCGCGTGATTCTCACCAAACGTCCCGACACCCTGCCGACGCACCAGGGCCAGATCGCGTTTCCCGGGGGCAAGTTCGACGACGCAGTGGATCTCGACCTCGCGAGCGCAGCGTTGCGTGAGGCGCACGAGGAGATCGCGCTGCACCCGAGTGATGTCGCGATCGTGGCCGAACTCGACCACATCGGAACCGTCGTTTCGTCGTTCTCCATCGCACCGTTCGTCGGGGTACTCGACGGCCGGCCGATTCTTCGCGCCGAGCCGAGAGAGGTCAGCGCCGTGTTCGACGTGTCGATCGGCGAGCTCCTCGACGATGCCACGTGGCGATCCGAGCGATGGGACATGCCGTGGGTCACCGACATCGAGATGCCGTTCTACGAACTCGAAGGCGAAACGGTCTGGGGCGCGACGGCGCGGATCCTGACGAACCTGCTCACCTTTCTCGTGCGCTGATCGCTCGGTTGGCCAGCGCTCGCTGGCGGGCGCTCGCGAGCGTCCGGTCGGTGAGCGTGGCGATTGCGACGAACACGATCACGATGGTTCCCGCCGCGCTGATCCACCACACCGAGTCGAGGCCGAACGACGCGGTCGCCGCGACCGGGTGATGCCACGCGGATATGCGCGACGTAGAGGGCAGCGATCGGGAGCCGGTCGATCGCGACCAGCATCGCAACGATGGCGTCCGCCACGAGCCCGCACGGAGTCGGCCGCGACGAGCACGCGCCGGCGGTCCCACCGGTCGATCAACGCTCCCGCCGGCAGCGATACCACCAACCACGGCAAAACCACCGCGGCTTCGACTCCAGAGATCAGGCGCTCGTCGCGGGTGAGCGTGGCGGCGAGCAATGGGACGGCCGTCCACGCGATGCCGTCGCCGATGTTCGACACCCACGTCCCGACGAGCAACCGCCGAAAGTCGGGTCCTGGTTCGGGTCGGCCGGAATTGTGTTGCCGACTGCGTCGCACCATGCGAGCCAACCAGTCGGCGCGGCGTTAGTCTGGCCGTTTCCCTCTGGCGGAGGAGCGGCCGTGGAAGTCGAAATCGGCATTGGCAAGTCGGGTCGACGGGCCTACGGGTTCGACGACATCGCGATTGTTCCGAGCCGACGGACTCGCGACCCTGAAGACGTCGACATCACGTGGGAGCTCGACGGGCAGCGTTTCGACCTGCCGCTGATGGCCAGCGCGATGGATGGCGTCGTGTCACCGGCCACCGCGATCGAGATCGGCAACATCGGTGGTCTCGCGTGTTTGAACCTCGAGGGACTCTGGACTCGCTACGTCGACCCGGAACCCGTCTTCGAAGAGATTGCGAACCTCGCGCCCGAAAAGGCGACTCGTCGGATGCAGGAGCTCTACCAAGAGCCGGTCAAGCCCGAACTGATCGGGCAGCGCATCCAAGAAATCAACGACGCAGGTGTGCGATCGTGTGCATCGCTCACACCCCAGCGCGTCGAGGAGTGGGCGCCGCTCGTCCTCGCCGCGGAACTCGATGTCCTTGTGATCCAGGGCACCGTCGTGTCGGCCGAGCACGTCTCGAAGCACCCTGATCGCCAGCCGCTCAACCTGAAGAAGTTCATTCGAGAGATCGACATTCCCGTCATCGTGGGTGGCTGCGCGTCGTACTCGACTGCGTTGCACCTCATGCGAACGGGCGCGGTCGGCATCCTCGTCGGGGTCGGTCCGGGTCATGCTTGTACGAGTCGCGCCGTCCTCGGGATCGGTGTGCCGCAAGCAACTGCGATCGCCGATGCTGCGGGCGCGCGGATTCGTCACCTCGACGAGACCGGCGTGTACGTGCACGTCATCGCCGACGGCGGCATGCGCACCGGCGGCGACGTGGCCAAGGCCATCGCGTGTGGTGCCGACTCGGTGATGATCGGCTCACCGCTCGCGGGTGCCTATGAGGCGCCCGGTCGTGGCCATCACTGGGGGATGGCGACCTTCCACCCGACCTTGCCCCGCGGCGCGCGTGTCTACGCCGGCAAGAAGGGAACGTTGCGCGAGATTCTCGTCGGCCCCGCCCACGAGAACGACGGCACGTTGAATCTCTTCGGTGGCTTGCGGACCTCGATGGCCACGACGGGCCACGAGACGTTGAAAGAGTTCCAGAAGGCCGAAGTGATGGTTGCGCCATCGCTGCAGACCGAGGGCAAGATCCTGCAACGTTCGCAGGGTGTGGGCATGGGCAACAAGTAGCGAATGTGACGACTGAACACCACCCGGTTCTCGTCGTCGACTTCGGAGCGCAGTACGCGCAGTTGATTGCGCGCCGGGTCCGCGAGGCGCACGTCTACTCCGAAATCGTTCCTCGCTCGATGCCCGTTGCCGACATGTTGGCGCGCGATCCGGCTGCGATCATCTTTTCGGGTGGGCCGGCATCGGTCCACGCCGACGGCGCACCGTCCATCGACCCCATGATCTACGACGCCGGTGTGCCCATCTTCGGCCTCTGTTACGGCGCTCAGCTCATCGCTCGCGACCTCGGTGGCGAGGTGGCGAAAACTGGGCGAGGCGAATACGGCCGCACGACGTTCACGGTGTCTGCTCCCGGCACGTTGTTGCGTGAGCAACCGCTGGAGCAGTCGGTGTGGATGAGTCACTTCGACACGATCACGACTGCTCCCGAAGGTTTTGTCGTGTTCGGTTCGACGCCAGATACGCCTGCGGCGGCGTTCGGTGACCCGACGCGTCGCATCTATGGCGTGCAGTACCACCCTGAGGTGAAGCACACCGACCATGGCCAGGACATGTTGCGTGCATTCCTCCACGACGTCGCCGAATGTCCGCCGACGTGGACGAACGTGTCGATCATCGAACAGGCCGTCGAGGAGATTCGCGCGCAGGTCGGAACAGATCGGGTGATCTGCGGATTGTCTGGCGGTGTCGACTCGGCGGTGGCTGCGGCGTTGGTGCACAAGGCGATCGGTGACCAGCTCACGTGTGTGTTCGTCGATACGGGTTTGTTGCGACGCAATGAAGCCGAGCAGGTCGAAGACACGTTCCGGCGCCAGTTTCATGTCGATCTCGTGCACGTCAAGGCGGGCGATCGATTCTTGAGTGCGCTCGACGACGTGGTCGATCCCGAACGCAAACGCAAGATCATCGGCGAGCTGTTCATCCGGGTGTTCGAGGAGGCTGCGCGCGAGATCGAAGGTTCGCCGCGGTTCTTGGTGCAGGGCACGTTGTATCCCGACATCGTCGAAAGTGGTGGTGGCGACAACGCCAACATCAAATCGCACCACAATGTCGGTGGACTTCCCGACGACATGGATTTCGAGTTGGTCGAGCCGTTGCGACACTTGTTCAAGGACGAGGTGCGCGCAGTTGGTGAAGAACTTGGGTTGCCGGGTGAGATCGTGTGGCGTCAGCCGTTTCCCGGTCCAGGACTCGCGGTGCGCATCATCGGCACAATCACTCCCGAGCGGGTCGAGATCTTGCAAGCGGCCGATGCGGTGGTCGTCGAGGAGATCAAGCGGGCGGGCCTGTATCGCGAGATTTGGCAGAGCTTCGCGGTGTTACCAGCCGTGAAGAGCGTTGGGGTCATGGGCGACGAGCGCACCTATGCGTATCCGATCGTGTTACGGGCGGTGACATCGGATGACGCGATGACTGCTGACTGGGCTCGGCTCCCGTACGACCTGCTGGAGCGGATCTCGAGTCGGATCATCAACGAGGTCCCTGGCGTGAACCGGGTGGCCTACGACATCACCTCCAAACCCCCCGGGACCATCGAGTGGGAGTGACGAGCCGGGGTGCGCCGTAGGCCTGGGTGCGAGGAACGGACACGACCTGATGGCTCGAGTGGGAGTGACGAGCCGGGGTGCGCCGTAGGCATGGGTGCCGGGGTGCCTGGGTATGCACGGCGGCCGGGGTGGGCCTTGGGGGAAGTGCGAGGACGGTCGGGCGTGCGTCGGTGTCCATGCCGGGGACCGGATTCGGGGCCGGGACGTGACGGGTTGGGCACTTTGCTGACTCCGGTTGCGCTTTGCCTCTGGCGGTTTGGCACAATCAGACCCGAACAACGGGGTTCGGACCGGAGGGGTCACACGTATGAGTCTCAATGACGTCGCGCGCGCGCTGGTCGCGCCGGGCAAGGGCATCCTGGCTGCTGACGAGAGCAGCGGCACGATCAAGAAGCGCTTCGACAGCATCGGTTGCGAGAGCACCGAAGATCGTCGTCGCGCGTATCGCGAGATGTTGTTCCGTACTCCCGGTGCCGGGACGAACATCTCGGGCGTGATCCTGTTCGATGAGACGATTCGTCAGAGCGCGGCCGACGGTACGCCGCTCGTCAACCTGCTCCAAAACGACGGGGTCATCCCGGGCATCAAGGTCGACAAGGGCACGGTCGCGCTCCATGGTGCGCCGGGCGAGTTGGTGACCGAAGGTCTCGATGGTCTTGGTGCCCGTCTGGCGGAGTACCGCGGCCTCGGCGCCAAGTTCGCGAAGTGGCGCGCGGTGATCGACATCGCTGGCGACGCGATCCCGAGCAACTATTGCCTCGATGTGAATGCGCATGCGCTGGCGCGTTACGCCGCGTTGTGCCAGCAA
>SXGT01303095.1_pt1 | contig 11404 bp, 8 predicted proteins | sample 3176221 | NCBI WGS metagenome assembly SXGT01 (sample SAMN11356862, study PRJNA531348) | freshwater metagenome | isolation source: freshwater sample F1-120 | place: China: Fuxian Lake, Yuxi | collected 2017-12-25
GCCGGTTCGCGTCGCCAGAAATGGCTGGACCAGGCGCAATCGCTCAACCTTTATATGTCCGAGCCTAGCGGCGCCAAGCTCGACAACCTCTACAAGCTGGCGTGGGTCAGGGGCCTCAAGACCACCTATTACCTGCGCACCATGGGCGCGACCCATGTCGAGAAGAGTACGGCTTTCGACGGCAAGCTGAATGCGGTGAAGTCGGGGGATGACGGCGCGGCGCTGCTGAATATGCCGGCGGCCTCGTCGGATGTCCGGGCGGAGAGCGGGCCGAAGGTTTGCTCGATTGATGATCCTACTTGTGAGGCTTGCCAGTAGGCGGGGAGTGTCCGTGCAGCAGGATGGGGGGAGTTGCCACGCGGCTTGTATTCCCGCGCTGCATCGAAAAAAACAAAACCTTGTTTAGAGATGTTGATCCCGTTTTGAAATCGTTCCCACGCTCCGCGTGGGAACGCCGCCGTGAACGCTCCGGCGTTCCGTGACGCGACGCGGGAGCGTCGCCGGATGCATTCCCACGCCGAGCATCACCGCCTTAAGTTAAGGTTTTCAATGTCCGCTAAACCGTTTGTAGCCCCGCCTTTAGGCGATTCTTGCTAGCCTTGCACTCCAGGGCATTGTTTCCCGTCAAATATGGGGAATTGTTCGCGGCCAAATCCTAAGCATTGGGCGTCCGTGCGATGCCGAATAAGCCCCCGGCGAAGGATTTTTCATGATTCCAAGGGCCGGGGCCGTCATCGAATCTTCATTCCCTATTCACCCCAATGTCATGCTCTTGTCTTACGCTGTTCATGCGTCATTCAACACACGAAGGGGCGGCCATGAAGCTGTTGACCACCATTCACCAATTCGATGTCTCGATGTTTTATTGGGTCATGGCCCGCAAGCATCGAGCCGTGTTTACCGCGATTAGCCGCTGGATTTCGCGTTCCGGCGACGGGCCGCTCTATGCACTGTTCGCTGGCTATCTATATTGGAGCGGGCTGCCCGATGACCGGCTGTTCCTGATCGTGGCGCTCTCGGCGTTTCTCATGGAGCGCCCGCTCTATTTCATCCTCAAGCGCGGCTTCAAGCGGAACCGCCCGCAGGATGCCCTGTTCGATTTTCGGAGCTTCGTCGTCCCTTCCGATAAGTTCAGTTTTCCCTCGGGCCACACCTCGGCGGCTTTCCTGATGGCAACCCTATTGGCCTTTTTCCATCCCGCCTTGGCCGTCCCGATATTCCTGTGGGCCGCTTCGGTCGGCCTGTCGAGGATTTTCCTGGGTGTGCATTTCCCAACCGACATCTTGGTGGGCATGAGCATGGGAATGGGTGTTGCCCTATTGAGTTTGAGGATACTCGCCACGTGAAGATATTTTATGGCGTACAGGCCACCGGCAATGGACATATCACCCGGGCTAGAGTCATGGCGCCGCGACTCAAGGCGGCGGGAATCGAAACCACTTTTCTTTTCACGGGAAGACCCTGGGATCAGCTTTTCGAGATGGAGGCTTTCGGCGATTATGAATGGCGCCGGGGCCTCACGTTCAATACCCACGCGGGCAGGGTCAGCTATCTCAAGACTGCCTTCGAGAACAATCTGTTCCGCTTCGTCCGCGATATCAAGTCCTTGGATTTGTCTTCCTACGATCTCGTCATAACCGATTTCGAGCCGGTGACCGCCTGGGCGGCGAAGCTGCGGAACATCGAGGCCATCGGCATTGGCCATCAATACGCTTTCAACCATGCCATACCGATCACGGGCGACGACCTCCTAGCCCGCACGGTCATGAAATACTTCGCGCCGGCCGCCCTGGGATTGGGCTTGCACTGGCATCATTTCGAGCAGCCGATCCTGCCGCCCATCATCGAAACCCCTGAGCCTGGCCCGGTACAGCCGAACAAGATACTGGTGTACCTGCCTTTCGAGGAAATCCGGGACATAATCCGTTTGCTCGGGGGATTCGAGCATTACCAGTTTCACGTTTATACCCCTTCCGGAACCGAGCATAGGCCCCCGCACATCCACATCAAGCAATTATCGCGTAGCGGGTTCCAGAACGATCTGCGGGATTCGGTGGGCGTCATCTGCAACGCCGGTTTCGAGTTGGCCAGCGAAGCCTTGCAAATGGGCAAGAAGCTGCTGGTGAAACCCTTGCGGGCACAGTTGGAACAGCTTTCCAACGCCCTAGCCCTGGAAGAAACCCAGATGGGCGCCGTGATGCCGGAACTGGACCCGGTGGCGGTGGATTTCTGGCTGAAGAATGGCAGGGCTGTGCAGGTGGTTTACCCGGATGTGGCCGAGGCCATCGTGCAATGGCTGCTGAAGGGCGAGAGGCGGGTGGATGCCGACTGGGTGCGCGGGATTTGGGGGCGGATGGCCTATCGGGAGGGATTCGCCGAGGGTTCCGCGTGATTGCCGATGTTTGGCAACCCCCTAGGCGCGGATGCCGAGTTTAGATCAAATAAACGGGCGATTTCCGGTAGCGCTAACCGCTGGCAATGCTTGCGTGGCTCTAAACTAACGCCACTATCTGGGGGTCGGGTTGTGAGTCGACTCACCGCGATCTGAAGTAGAAGCTTCGATCACGCGGGCCGTCGCGCCGGGGATGTGTCCACATTCCCGGCGCGGCCGGGACTAACTCTCGCGTCAATTCTTCGCGAACCACGCCGAAAATTTCTATTGGGAGGTTAGCATCGTGCGTCCTACGTGCATCCAGCGCTAATAAATCCGCGCCCACCGCCCACCCATCGCTCACATTTCCAAACCGGCCGATTTATTACCCAGCAACTCCCAGATATTCCGCGCGGCCTCGCGGGCAGCCCCAATAACCGCTTCCCGCCCGGCGGAATCCTTCAATACCAGCAGCAAAGCTACTTCCTCGCTACAGGGAACGACCAGCGCCGCGCACTGGCCGTAATCGATCAGGGTGTAATGCACATCATGCCCGTTCAACTCGTGCCCTAGCCTTTCGCCAATCAGCAATACGCTGGAAATCACCGTACTCAGAAATGTGGGATCGATTCCCCCCAAATGGGTTTCGTAAAGCAAATCGCCCTGACCCAGCCTCGAAACGACAGCGCAAGCCGCTATTATTCCATTGAACTGTTCGGATAGAGCCTCAATCAAGGCTTCAAGCCGCTGAATCTTCGCCATGATAATTCTCCCCTCCAATAATTAAGGAGCCTGGTAATCCGCCTGGGTCATCAAATCGGTCCCGCACTCCAATGTCTCGAACCAATCCAGGAATTTGTTCACCGTCTCCTTACCCTTGAAGGAAGCCCCGTGCTGCGGGACGATCCATTCCACATCCAGTTGGCGGATCATATTAACCCACAGCCGGCAAACCTTGTTGTTGCTCATGTAATGGGCATGGAATCCGGCCATATTGGGCAGATGCGCCTCGAAATCGGCTATGGGGTGCCCCGCCGCCGAAGCATCCACCAAGGAGGCGCCGACATCGCCGGAAAATAGGATTTTGCTCAAGGGATCGTAAATCTGATGGTTGCCGACGGTGTGTAGATAATGGGCGGGGAGTATTTTCAATCGGCAACCGCCCAGATCCACATTCATGCCGGCATGGGGAATGGCGATCAAGCGCCCGACCGTCATGCCGCGTGAACAGAAATGCGGAATGAAGCGAGTCCAATCCTGTGAAATAAGGATATTGGCATCGGTAATCAACAGCCAGCCATTGGCCGAAGCAACGATATCGGGATCCTGATGGGAAGCAAAAATATACCTGGTATAAGCGGGCAGAAAAAACTTGGACATCTCGGAAATCAAATCCTTATAGGTAAGATTTCCGCCTGGATCTAGCAACATGCCCTCGCCCTTATCGACAATGATGAACTGGTTGCATTGTATTCCCTCTCCCTTGACCAGATCGTTGAAGGCCACGCACTTATGATTACCATCGTTGTAAAGCTCTATCGCCATGACATATCCTCAAAAGTTTTTGTTATACGGAACAATAATAAGCCGATTCCCGAAAACCGGAAAAACCCATGCCCTCGGTTATTGTTTCGATGTTTCCGAAGCCCGTGCTTCGAGAGGATGTCGGGTATTGGCAGTTAGTGCGCGCGGCCCCGCCCTTGATGGGTCGGTGGCGGTGTTCGGAAGGCTTTCGAGCGAACCCGCGGGGCACATCCTTGTACCCCATGCGTGGAAGCGGTGTCCGTTAATCCCGGATGGGAACCTCGATACCCCAGGAAAGGGTTGGGAGGAAATGGCCGGACAGTGCAACCTATGAGTCCAGTGTAATTCAATTTCGCGGAATCCACCCGGATATTCGGCGAAACACGACACAATTTTCGAGATCGACAGGCCGGTATTGCTTCGCCCACCCTTGTTAGCGGAGCAACAGAAAGAACCCTCCGCTTTCCCGCTGGATATTCAGCAATAGCTGTCCACCGCCGCGGGCCGCCCGTTCGAGTTCGGCCAAGTCGCGCACCGGCTTACGATTGGCCATGACGATGACATCGCCCGGTCGCAATCCCGCCTGGAAGGCGTAGGAAGCCGTGTGGATCTTTTCCACGAGCACGCCTTCTTCGCCGTTGCCGGTATCCAGATTGCGCAGCATAGTGCCCGAGAGCTTGGTGTGGACTTGCTGTCCTTCGGCCACCACCAACTTGGGCGCGGCGATCTTCGTCTCGCGCGTTTCGGCTTCACCCTTATGTAACACGTCGATCCGCACCTGCTCGCCAATCTGCAACATGCCTACGGCATTGCGCACATCCATGCTGTTCTTCACCTTGCGATCGTTGATGGCCAGTACGATGTCGCCCGGTTCTAGCTTGGCCCTGGCCGCCGGAGAATCGGGCTGCACCCCGGTAACCACCGCGCCCTGGGTTTCCGATAACCCGAAAGCCTGGGCCAATTCATGGGTCATATCCTGCACCGTGACGCCCAACAGGCCGCGCCGCACCTCGCCGTGTTCGACCAGGGTGTTCATGATGCGTATCGCCATGTTGGCGGGGATGGCGAAACCGATGCAGACGTTGCCGACGCTGGGGGCGAGAATGGCGGTATTAATGCCGATCAATTCGCCCTTGAGATGCACCAGAGCCCCGAACGAGTTGAAGGGGTTGATGTAAGCATCGGTCTGTATGAAATCCTCGTAGCCTTCGATCCCCAGTCCGGAACGGCCCAGCGCGCTGACTATCCCCGAGGTGACCGTCTGTCCCAGCCCGAAGGGATTGCCTATGGCCACGACGAAATCGCCGACTTCCAGCTTGTCCGAGTCGGCCACCGGCAGTTCGGTGAGATCCTTGGCGTCCACCCTAACCACGGCGATGTCGGATTCCGCATCGGCTCCGACCAGCTTGGCGTTGAGCTTACGGCCATTGTTCAGGGTCACCATGATCTCGTCGGCCTTATCGACGACGTGGTTATTGGTAAGCACGTAGCCGCGCCTGGAATCCACGATGACCCCCGAACCCAGGCTGGAGGTTTCCCGGTGGCGTGGCTGGTTGGGAATGTCGAAAAAATGCCGGAAGAAGGGATCCCGCAACAGGGGATGCTCGGCCTCCTGAATCTGGGTGCGCGTGGAGATGTTGACGACAGCCGGAGTGGTCTTTTTGAGCATGGGCGCCAAGCTGGGCAGCGGCTGGCCATCCTCGCCGATGGGCCAGGCCGCCGACGCCGTCATGCAATACCCCAGCAGGCAAACGAACAACAGCGGAATCAAGCGACGCGATATTCTTGTCATGGTGGACCTCGAACGATAATGAAAACCGGACGATACACCCCCAGCTTGGGGCGCCGGGACACTTTGGGTGGCACCGGAAGGTTGGTCTATTATATTGGGTTCGCGCGTACCGAATTTAAACCTCGGGCGAGCGGTCGCCGAGCCCCTCCCCCCTACCCTACCCCCGCGCTTGGGGTTAAGCTTGAGCCTCGGGAGCGCCGTCGTCCCGCGCGCGGTTTCGGAACCGGCGGCGGGCACGAGGAATAGCCGCCCTCCCGACAGCCCTACACTTACGGATGCTTCCACTACAGCGACAATCGAACATGTCTTCCCCGGAGAGCACGAACGAGGCGCGGGAATTGCGCCGGCTGATCCCCCTGAGCACGCTTTCGGCCAGCCATTTCGAACAATTGTGTTCGGAACTACGGATCGAGGATGGCGCCAAGGGCACCATCCTTTTTCACCAGGGGGATCCCACCACCGAGTTCGTCTACGTGTTGAGCGGCTCGATTTCCCTGCAAGCCGGCGGAGTCGAGATGGATTCCGTCACCGGGGGTTCGGACACCAGCCGTTTCGCCCTGGCCCACCAGAATCCGCGCAAGGTTTCCGCCGTCGCCAAGGAGAGGATCCGGTATGTGCGGATCAAAACCGACTTAATCAACCAACGGGACGATGCCCAGACTCCGCCCCCGGCGTACACCGTGAGCCACTCCCCGGATGTATCCGGCGGCGACTGGATCTCGGCCTTGCTGCGTTCTCCCGTGTTCCGGCGCCTGCCTCCCTCGAATCTACAAGCACTGCTCCGCAACGTGGAGGAAATCCATTGCCAAGCGGGCGATATCATCTGCCGGCAGGACGATCCCGGCGACTTCTACTACATCATCAAGCAGGGGCAATGCACCCTGACCCGCAAGCCCTCTCCGCTGGCCAAGGAAATCAAGCTGGCCACCCTGAAGGACTGCGATACCTTCGGCGAAGACGCCCTCATTTCGGACAAACCCCGCACCGTCACCATCACCATGGCCACCGACGGCATACTGCTCCGGCTGGATAAGGCCAATTTTCTCAAACTGGTCGGGAATCCCGCCATCGCCCACGTCGATGCGCGGGAAGCCATGGAAATGGTGAAACACAACGCGGGATGGCTGGATTTGCGGCTACCGGACCTATACCAGCAGGGACACCCGCGCGGCGCCTTGAATACCCCCTTCTTCTCCCTGCGCATGATGCTGGCCACGCTGGACCGCCACAAGAAATACATTCTGGTCTGCGAGGACGGCAAGGTCAGCGAGGCCGGCACCTATTTACTGCTGCGGCACGGCTACGATGCCTATGCGCTCAGGGGCGGCATCGACACGGTGCCGCCGGAAGAAATAAGCGTCGATCGAGAACCGCCGGAATCCCCCGGCCTGCCGGAAACCGGCCCGGAGGACACCGATACCATCGATATCGAGCTAACAGCCTGGGAGCCGCCGATTGTCGAACTGGATTCTCCGGCCGAGGCAATGTCCATGCGGTTCGATGCCGCGGAATCGGAGCCTACGGCCGATGCCGATTCCACGGCGCGACACCCGCCCGTCCCGGATCAAAGCGCGGAACTGCGCCGGGTTCGGGAACGCCTGGCCCGCGCCGAACGCGAAGTGCAACACCTGGAAACCGAACGGGGCCGGCTGGCGCGGGAAAAGGAACAAGCCGGCATCGAATTGGAAAAAGCCCGGCATGCCATCCAGCAACTGGAAACCAACCCGCGATCCCCGCGGCTGGAGCACGAGCGGCTAGCGCGGGAACGAATCGAGAGCGCACCCGTCGCGGACTCCGTCGATCTCGCGGCGATGGCGGCCTTGCGTCGGGAACTGGAAGAAATCAAGGCGGCCCACGCCGAAAGCCTGTTCGGAAAACAAACCGCCGAGCAGGAAATCGAGAACCTCCAAAAGCAGGTGGGCGACTTGAAGTCCGTGGTGGAGGACTTCCTCGACGGCGGCGAATACCCGCCCGACGAGGAAGTGGATGCCCTACGCACCGAATTGGACATGGTGCGCCAGCACGCCGGCGCCGAACTGGCCGCCCTGCAAGCTCGGGTTAGCGAGGTAGAGGGAGAAAACGCCAAGCTCCGCGGCGAAACGCAGACGCTCAAGACCCAGTTGTCGGTTCGCGAGGTCGCTGCCACGGTGGCGATACGCGAGGCCGAGATTCCCGATCAAGGCTCCCTGTCCAAGCATCTGCTCTGGCCGGTGGCCATCGGAATGCTGGTGGCCTTGCTCACCCTGGGGGGACTGTTCGGCTTGGAAGCGGGGCGCGATCTGTTGCGCTCCTGGCTGGACGGCGGCGTACAAACATCGCCCTCTCCCGCCGATGCCGCGCCTCCCCCGGCCAATGGCAATCCCAGCTGAAACAAGAATCAGGCACGGAAGCGGCTTGAATTGCCCATGGGCCGGAATCCGGCCACTCGTCCAAGCCTTTTTATAACGCCTGCTCCACGCGGCAAAAGAAGGCTTTGAGATAATCCGTCTCCGGAATGGCCGGATGGACCGGATGATCCGCGGCTTGCCCACCGCGGGCGAAGAACACCAGATGGCGGTCGAGATGGCGCGCCGAGGCCCGCAGCAAATCGTGCAGAACCTCCTCCCGCAAGTGGAACGAGCAGGACGCCGAAACCAGGATGCCGCCGTAAGCCAGCAATTGCAGCGCCGCTTGGTTCAGCCGCCGGTACGCCTCCTCGCCCTGATGGGTATCTTTCTTGCGCTTGATGAAAGCCGGCGGATCGAGCACCACCACGTCATAATGCCGCCGCTCCTCGCGCGCCCGCTTCAGAAACTCGAACACATCCTCCCGCGTGAATTCCATGGCCTCCGCCACTCCGTTGCGCTTGGCGTTCTCAGCCGCGAGCGCCAAGGCCGCTTCCGAGGCATCCACGCATTCCACCCGCGCCGCTCCGGCCAGGGCGGCCTGCACACCCCAAGCCCCGCTGTAGGCGAACAGGTCCAGCACCCGCTTTCCCTTGCATAGTCCCGCCAGCCGGGCGCGGTTGTCGCGGTGGTCGAAGAACCAGCCGGTCTTTTGCCCCTCGGCCGGATCGACCAGGAAGCGGGCACCGTTCTCGACGATCTCCACCGGCCCCGCAAGTTCGCCCATGGCCACGCGGGTGTAGCTCTCCAAACCTTCGAGCGATCTCAGGCTGGAGGTATTTTTCAGCACCACCGCGCGCGGAGCGAACACGGCATCGAGCGCCGCCAACAACTGTTCTTGCCTTGTCTCCATGCCGGCGGTATTGGTCTGCACCGCGAACACATCGCCGAAACGGTCGATCACCACGCCCGGCAAGCCGTCGCTCTCGCCATGGGCCAGCCGGTAATGCGGCCACGGATAAATCCGCTCGCGCCAGTCCCGCGCCCGTTCCAGGCGTTTCGCGAAGAAATTCCGGTCGATGGGGATTTGAATGTCCCGGCACAGCAGCCGGGCGGAAATCAGGGAATCGGGATTGACATACGCCTGCCCCAAGGATTCCCCGCGGGAATTCTCCACCACCGCCAAATCCCCCGGCGCGAAAGCCTTGAGCGGGGTCGCGGCGATGTCCACCTCGTTGCTGAAAATCCAGGCATGGCCGGCGCGGAGGCGGCGGTCTTCGTTCTTCTTGAGGCGCAGGCGGGGAAGTGCGGTCATGGCGGTCCTTATGGCGGATTGCGAAAACGGGGATTATCGCATCAAGCAGGGCGCCCGCCGTGCGGGAGATCCACCGTCGCCGCGCCGAGCATGGGAGGAAGCCGCCGGGGCCGATCTAAATCAGGTGGGCTACCTTGAGGAGGACACCGACGATAAGCGTGGTTTGCAGGATGCCCACGCCCACCACCCAGCGCACCAGGTCGGCGCGGGTTTCGGCGATTTTGACCTCTACTCCCTTGATCTCCTTTTGCAGACTTAGTTCGACTTCCTTGATTTCCAGGCGGACGCCTTCGATTTCCTTCCGCAGCTTGCCTTCGACTTCCTTGATTTCCAGGCGGACGCCTTCGATTTCCTTCAGCAAGCGGAGTTCGCTCTCGCGCACATGGCCTTGGGTGGCGATGTCCTTGAGATGCGGATAGCGCTCCTCAAGCTGGCCGAAGGCTTCGGCGATGATCTTGGCCTTGGCGCGTTCGTCGGTGGCTTCGGTGAGTTGCTCGTAGAGGTGGAGGGCGGTCACGCTCATGGCGGGATTCCTTGGGATTGGGTGGAACATCGGCAGTATACCAGCCCGACGGAAGCGGCGATCCGGGCGCGCGGCAAATCCCGCCGCGGGGTTTGCAAGCGTAGCCCCGCGCGTTCTTTCCGCTCTTGAACAATCGCCGTCAATCCCGAACAATAGCGCCGCATCCTTACTCCTTTGATTTGGTGGGTATTTTGGCTGAGTTCCATAAAAAGCTCCTGGACGGGCAAGATCTGGGCGCGGTCCTCGTGCGGGGCTTGCGCGAATCCGTGTTCCTGGTTTACCTGGCGGTTTCCCTGTTTCTGCTGGTCGCGCTCGTGACCTTCGACGTAGACGATCCCGGCTGGAGCCATGTCGGCACCGGCAAGGGCATCGCCAACGCCAGCGGCGCGGTGGGGGCCTGGCTGGCCGATTTCTTCCTGTCGCTGTTCGGAGTCACCGCCTTCCTGTTCCCGTTCCTGCTGGCCGGCTACGGTTATTCCATATTCCAGGGCCGCCAGGGTTCATCGGCCGGCCCGCTGGACACCGCCCTGCGTTGGCTGGGTTTCGGCGCGGCCATGGCGGCCGGCGCGGCGCTCACCGACCTACATATCGTCCGGCCACCGCTGGCGCTGCCCGATACCAGCGGCGGCATCCTGGGGCAGGAAACCGCGGAATTGCTGGCCGCCTCCTTCGGCGTGGCGGGAGCCACCATTCTCTTGGCCACGGTGTTCGTGGCCGGCATCTCCCTGTTTACCGGCCTGTCCTGGCTGGGTTCCTCGCTGGGGCTCATGGACCTAGTGGGGCGCGCCGGAATGATCGCGTTCGAGGCGGTGATGTCGCTGTTCCGATCCGCCGGACGGATGCGCGCCGCGCCCGCCGCCGAGGCAGCCGGACGGCCGGCGGCGGCTCCCTATAACAAAGGCCAGGAACAAGCCCGGCGGGTGGCCGAACCGGCGGTGAAAACCGATGCCGCCATCCGGAGAAAACCCCTGCCCGGAGAACCCGCCGCCAAGGTTCCGTCCGCGCCGATCCCGCAAGCCGGCAAGCCCAAGGTTCCCAAACTAGCCGATCTGCCGCCCATCGGCCCCGGCGAATTGCCGCCCCTGGCCTTGCTCAACGACAGCGCGCCGAAAATCAAGGGCTATTCCGAAGCGGTGCTGGAAGAGATGTCCCGGCAGCTGGAAAGCATACTCGCCGACTTCAGCGTCGAGGTGCAGGTGACCGACGTGCATCCAGGGCCGGTCATCACCCGTTTCGAGATTCAACCGGCGCCCGGCGTCAAGGTCAGCCGGATCAGCGGACTGGCGAAAGACTTGGCCCGCGCCCTGTCGGTGACCAGCGTGCGGGTGGTCGAGATCATCCCCGGCAAATCCGTGATCGGCCTGGAAATCCCCAACGAGGAACGGGAGATGGTCCTGCTGCATACCGTGCTGGCCTCGGATGCCTACGAGCACAGCGCCTCGCCGCTGACCATGGTGCTGGGCAAGGACATCAGCGGCCAGCCGGTGGTGGCCAATCTCGCCCGGATGCCGCATTTGCTGGTGGCGGGCACCACCGGCTCGGGCAAATCGGTCGC
>SXGT01570491.1_pt1 | contig 11404 bp, 11 predicted proteins | sample 3176221 | NCBI WGS metagenome assembly SXGT01 (sample SAMN11356862, study PRJNA531348) | freshwater metagenome | isolation source: freshwater sample F1-120 | place: China: Fuxian Lake, Yuxi | collected 2017-12-25
CACCGACTTCCAGAAGGGCTTCATCAAGGCCGAGATCGTCTCCTTCGACGACCTCGTCGCCGCCGGGTCGATGAACGACGCGAAGGCCGCCGGCAAGGTCCGCATGGAGGGCAAGGACTACGTGATGGCCGACGGCGACGTGGTGGAGTTCCGCTTCAACGTGTGAATCGGCGCGTTTGCGCAGGTCAGGGGGTGAGCCCTTGCCAGTCCGCTCGTAGTCCGCAAGAAATCTGGCGGCATGGTCACGATGTAGCCGTTCTGGAGTCAAGGCGATCGGTCGGCGCGCGTCGTACCGGACCCCCCTGAGCTACCTGCCCTGTCGGAATGCGGCGACGATGGGCATCGCTGTCACGATCCCGAGTAAGGCTTGGATCGGTCGGTTGAAGCGACGGCCGCGTGTTCCTTTGGCGGCGGTGACGCACACTGAACCTGGGATGCCGGGCTGCCCGGGTCTCGCCATGGTGCATGTCGAGGCCGTAGCTTGTCGCCATGGGAACGGTTCACGAGCCAACCGCGCACGCCTTACATCTAACCCTGCGTGCACGTGGAATCGACCTGGCGATCGGAACCGGCTTTCATGTCAGCTACAAAGGCAAGTTCTGGCTCATTACTGCCGGGCACAATCTGCTGGGTCGTGACTACCTGACCGGCGAGGTGTTGTCGAAGAAGACAGGCGCGACGCCAAACACCGTCGGGGTTCGCCACACGTGGGTGGACACGCTAGGCCAGTGGACCGAAGTTGAGATGTCTCTCTTCGACGACGAGGGTCGCGCGCAGTGGTTTGAGCACCCAGTACACGGGCGCATGGTCGACGTGGTCGCACTGGAGGTGCCACAGGACCTTCCTTCGGTGGCGACCATCTACGCGTGGAACCTGGAGCAGGCCGGGCCGGCGCAGCTCACTGTGCCCGACGATGTCAGCATCGTCGGCTTTCCTTTCGGCATAACGGGCGGCGCCGGATTCGCAATCTGGTCCCGGGGCACGGTCGCAACGGAACTCGACTTCCACCACGACGGACTACCGATGTTCCTGGTGGATAGCAGGACTCGCAGCGGGCAGTCCGGCGCGCCGGTCTTCTGGTACTCCAGTCACGGCCTGATCCCCGTAAAGGGCGGCTGGATGCTCAACGACGGGACGAACCCGCCGATGTCATTACTGGGTCTTTACAGCGGAAGAGTCAACCCGCAGAGCGACCTTGGGCGGGTCTTCACGCTCACCGCGCTGCGCGAAATTATCGATGGCGCCGTGCGCTCCGAGGAGAGCTGGATCGACTGAGACCGGAACAGGAATCCACTGCCCGCCCTGTAGCGCTCCGATCGCGCTCGACCGCCGTGGATCCGAACCTAGGATCTGCTTGCGTAGTTCAGCCGACGTCCGTTTCGCGGGGCTAAGACGCACCGGGCCGATGCGCGGATCGCGGCCCGGTCGGGCGGAGCCCCACTAGGCGGCATGGCAGAGGGCCACTGTGAGGCGACTCGCTGGGCTCTGGCCGCGTATTGAGAACCTTCCGAACCGGGCACGGCAATGCGACATGGCCGCCCGCAGCAGATGGAGCGAGAGGTCGTGAGACTATTCACCGTCATCGTCGATACTCAAGAGCTTGTCGACGTCCTGCGGGGTCACGTAGGCGTATCCGAACTTACTGTGCGGGACGCCCGTCCACTTACTCGCCTTGAAGGTGTGCCTTCCTCGAAACGCGTTGGGGATCAAGATCCGCGACGACTTGGTCGTCGACCACTTCTCCGCTTCGATGCTGGGCAGGTACGAATCGGATTTCGCGTTCGCCGGTGTCTCGATCATCTTGAATATGCCGGTCGACTGAAGCTCAAGACCTGAAATGTGTAGCGTTGCCTGCTCGTACGAGGTCTTCGCGATCTTGAGACCTAGTGTTCCGTAACACCGGATACCCCTTGGCCATAACTCCCATGACGTTCCGGCCTCGGGTGGCCCTCCGACAACGATGTCGAGTGTTCCATTCTCGTCTATAAACGAATCGGTAAGCGAGATTGTCTTGTCCGGCCCAGGAAGCGCGTCGACCAGCTTGAGGGTCCCCTCGATCCGCAATTCGGTTGCATCGAGTCCGCCGTTGAACGTTGTCCTAGCGAATTCGCACTTGCCGACGATCGTCGCGTGATTGATGACGAAGCGGCCAGCGATGGTGGCATCCCTGATCTTGAAGTCGACCAGGTAGGCACCGGAAAGGTCGAAGTCGCAATCTGACCAGTAACCGTTCGAGCCGAGACGGCTGCTGATGAGCCCGGAGATCGTGCGACGGACCTGGATGTCGCCGTCTTCTGGCAGGTACAGGGAATGTTCGCCGTCGCTGACCCGCTGATCAGTCATCTTCGGGCCCATGCGAAGGCACGCCGAAAGCACGTCGACGCACGATTGACGCTCCTCATCCCACTCGTCCGCCAGACGGGCAAGGGCGTAAGCGCCGGCCAAGCGCACCGCCGCAGCCGTATGCCCCAACTGCTCAGCTGCATCCTGGTAGCGCCTTGAGAGGGCCTCGGCATCGGCTCGGTGACCAGCCGCCTCTTCGACGCGCTGCTTGCGGTAGGCGTACAAGATGGCGTATAGCCCGCCGACGAGGGCAGCAACGGTGGCCGCGCTTCGAACGACGTCGAACAGATCGTCCTTCGGGACGTCCCCAATCATGGGCCACAGCCAAGGCACGTCCGAACCCGACAACCGAGCAAAGGCAGCGAGCAGGAACCAGCCGAGGGTCGCTGCGCCGATAGTGATTGCAATCAGCGCCGGTAGCGGCTTGAACATGCGCCTCGCGTGGCGCCCCGTACCCCGTTCATTGACGGGCTCGCGTAGAGCCTTTTCGAGGCCAGACCAGAAGCCCATCAGTTCGTCTCCGCTTCTACTAGAACGCAGCTAACTATCCAGCTGGCCGACAGGCTCAGCGTCGCCGCCAGATGCAGAGGCCGGGCCAACTGGAAGCGCGAGTAGGCGATCGCCATGCCGGGATGTTCTCACGTCCTGCCGCGTCGCGGATTCGGCTGGCGAGCGGTCGGGTCCAAGACCTCCCGAAAGCAGACCGGCAGCGGACTACCTCGGGCCACCCCGGATACGGCCATGCCATTGGCTTGGAATTCAAGGCTCTACGGTTGATGAGTGCCTGCACCCCGAGCTCTTGGAAATGTCTACCGTTCTTCGCCAGTGGGCGTTCCTGACATACGAGTCGACCGGCTCGCTTGACGCCGCAATCGAACGGTTCTTTGAGGCTCGATCTGCTTTGAACTCATGGCGCCAGTCGACGCCTCGAGATGTTTGGCTACGAGAAACCTCGCCCGCGTATCTCGAGTACAAGTCCAGCATTCTCCGGGTGCAGGGTGCTTCCTACTTCGTTATCTCAGCGGATCGCCAAGTCGTGCGCATCCTTGACGCTGACCCCGGTTTGAGCCGCCTCCCGGGTGAGCTGCACGATCAAGTTCACCAGATGCGCAATGTGATCCAGCACTGGGATGAGTGGACGAAAGACGAACTAAGACGTGGACGACTGACGTCGGCAGCGCGACTACGCGACGTTGATCCTGAGCCTTGGCCGTTCGGGTTCAAGTTCACCACCGAGATGGACTTCCTGGTGGGTGGGATCATCTCACTGTCACAAATGCGGGACGTGTTTGCAGCGCTGTGGCGCTGGCGAGCGACTTCTTCCTCGACCTAAGGCAACTCGTCAGGCGAGGTGGCCGACCACCCGCGTCCGCTTGAGCGCACGCCAACTGCGTGACCGGAGCGCTCATCCACGGATGCTGACGAGAGATCGAAGAGTTTCAAGGCGGATCATCAGTCTGAGCCGTTCACGCCTTGGGTGGTGGCAGGCGGACGCCATGTGCGTATGAGCGGGTTGATGAGTGAGGCCCAACGACCGGCCTCGACAGATTCAGCTCTTTCGGCGATGGCCTCACCCCACGCTGCCGCCGACGAGGACATCTCGTTCGTCTACGTGCGGGTTCGCGCGAGCGGCACGGAACCGACGCGCGGGGCAGATCTCGCCTAGGTGCTTCGCGCAAACCTCCGAACCCAGATCGCGGACCTGTCGCTTAGCATCGCCGACAAGAGGCCCTGCCAGCTGCCTGGGCAGTGGGCCGAGTTCGCCAGACGCCATCCGCCGCGTCCCTTCGCTGCCGCCATCGTAGAGCCGCAGCGCATGTGCTCATAGGTCCCCGCGCGTCCGACTCGCGGCGATTTAACGCGCACAGCGTCAGGCATAGGGTTTTCTGAGAGCAATTGCCGCCGCGAGGTCACAGATGGCACTGCAACTCGTAAATCAAGATCTCGTTTTCGTGGTTTCTCTGCATCGCCTCAGTCATTGTTTTCGACAGAGTGACGGACTCAGTGCCTGCAACGTAGTCAAGAGAATCCCAATATTCATTTCTCACCAGGCGAGCCAGCTCCATCGAAAAACCCAACTTCAGCAAAGCGATCATGCCTGGCTCGTCGGTACCGTATTTCAGCCGGTTGTAGAACGATTCGGATAGAAGAGAAAGATCGTGGAAAATCTCGACGTACTTCATCACCTGGTAGTCGATAAAGTCCTGCTCCTCCTTGATCTTCGCCACTGCCAGATTGACCCGTTCCTTGTCGGTTTTATCAGCCATGCGAACAAATAGTAAAGGTCCATCCGTGCTGCCGTCGCGAGCACATTCTCCCCACGAAGAACCGACGAAAATGAACGGATCGCTGAGACCGCGCCAGTAGCCGAGAAACTGACCAATCATGACCCTCATCGGCGTGGCCTGAGTCCGCCAACCCAAGAACATGGCATAGAACTGCTGTGCGCCAAGGTTGTCTCGCACGCGTGCGAGGTCGTCGGCGTCAACCAATTCGACTCCCTCAAGGAAGACTCGAACTATCCCCTCCATCAGAGCGCTGGGCGTCGCTATTGACGTGCCCTCCGGTACGTTGACGTCCAAGTTCTCCTGCAAAGTCTGTTCCGACGCGATGATGTCGAAGTCGAGGACGTTGTTCTCGAAGCAGAGTTGCCCGATTGTCGTCTGCGCTCGTCTCACCGAATCCAGGCCGGAAGCTCCGACCTCGACGTTCTCTAGATACTCCAGCAACTGCTGTCGTCGTTCTCCCTCAGTGTTCGACGCCAGAAGCGCGTTGTCCACCGAGTCCTTTTCCTGCCTTTGAGCGTCCGCCACCTGTTTAAGGAAGTTCTCGGGATTGAAGTTGGCGCGCGTGTACTGCCCGTCGAGAATATAGATGTTCGGCTGAAGCAGGGAAAGATCGCCCTGTGACGGATGGAATATTTCGCGAAACCTGCCGACCCTTCCAATTAAGTTCTTGAATGCCGGACGCTTCAGGTATCCGAGCCCCTTGGACGGCGAAAGAATGAACATTACGTCAGCGGGAGTGTTGACGCCCTCAAGCAGCGTAGACGTAGTCGCGAGATATCTAGGAGTTCCGGCGTCGATACTGGAGAACAATTGTTCGATGAACTGTCTCAAGACCTCCGGAACGCGTCCATGGTGAAAAACTACTCCTGATCTCAAGCAGTCGATGAGTCCGTAATCGGGGTGGATAAGATCAGAGATTGCTTCGACCGCTCCCTCAAGAGCGTCGGATTCCATCTCGGGGAGCAGTGCTGCAAGCTCGCCCGCGACCCTCTCGGCGTCGCGGGGCCGGTTCAGGTAGAGCACATTCTTCCGACCCGCGTGTTGCATGACGAACTGCAGCTCGTCTGTTTGTTGCTCGGTCCGGAGCAGTAGGGGTCTGCCGAGGAATTGGTCGTAGAGGAATAGTTCTCCGAGGGCCAGTCGCGTGAAATGGATGCGTTCAATCTTGACGTACTCGTCGATCTGCATCCCGCTGACACTCGCTTGATCGTTGAGCATCGATAGGTTTACAGGGTCCGCAACAAAGGGTGTGAAGTAGATAACTTGAAGGTCAGCGTTCCGATGCTTGACGGCCATGAGTGCCTGCACCAGGTGTTCGGCACGTTCGTCCCGCGCCATAGCGTTATGCGCCTCGTCCACAAGTAGGACGTCGAGTGTTAGCTGCGGATGCCGGCGAAGAAGGCGCGAGAGTCGTTCTTGAGTTAGTACTGCGATGAAGGGAGAATCTGCATCGACGACGGCATCTGGATGAGTAAGAACCCTCGTATGAGATCCTCGAATAGTCGCGCTTTCTAGCAAGGCACGCTTGGTTTGCGCGATCAGGGCTTTTGACGGGACAAGCACGCATACTCTTTTGCCGATCGTGGCGCCAACTCGGTCAACGATCATCTCTGACTTGCCGTATGAAGTGGGAGCCACGACCACCATCCGCTCACCCTGACGACTCGCAAAGGAACGCAGGTTCATCTGGCCCCGTGTCCGGAAGGACTCGGATCCCGCTGGACCGACTTTGAAGTTTTCTAGGTGCGCATCCCAGAATGTCGCAGCGAACGAGTCAGCATCTCGCTGTGCGAATCCGGTCCGTTCGATCGCTGTGGCAACGGGCACGTAATCCTTGGCGATGGCGACCTCGTACAACGGCCGCAAGTCCCCTGTGGTCGCTGCATACTGCAGAAGGATGCGATAGCCGAGCCTGTTCAGTTGCCCATCTTCGGCACGAAGGAACAGCGTCGCTCGAGCAAGCAGGAAGACCAACTCGCGATCAGACAGTGTCTGAGCTCTCATCAAAAGCTCGTAAAGGCGTTCGAAATCAGTGTCCTGTATCGTGGGCCGCCGCCGCACCTTGGATAAAGAAAGACTGAGTTCCATCGTCACTCAACTTCTTCGCGAAGGAACGCCACGACCTTGTCGAGGGTCGACTTTTGGATGGCTACGAGGCGCACCCCGTCAAAACTCGAGTTGAATGATTCTGTTCCGAGGCGGACAAGTATGTCTGAGTGTTCGATCATCGCCGTCGAGATAGGATGGAAGACGGTAGCGACCAACACCGCCAGCCGCTTCCAAGTAGTTCCATCAACCGCTGCTTGCTCGTCTTGCTGTAAGACTTGTCGAACACTCGATGACTCGGCCCCCAGGACGGCCAGAGCGTCAATCTGTGCCGCGTCCCAAAGTGATCGTCTCGTCGGGGCTGTCAGTTTGTCGCGCAAATCGCTCGCCGCAGTCCGAAGAAGTTCGATCACCTTCTCGGCCGGATGGCCAGCTTGCACATGGCCGGACTTGACTTCGGCATACCAAACTCCGGCTTCATCGTCGCTGTAGAACGTGAGATCGAAGCCCTTCTTGATGCTCCGTTCCTCCTTGTTGAAGAATAAGCTAGTTGTGCTCAGGTCCCGGTAGACCTCTGGAGCCAAAAGGTGAGTTAGAAGCTCGCCGATCATGCCGACCTTCGTGGTGTCGGGCTTCTTATCGAAGCGTTCGAGGAACTCGCGCACGGTTCGAGTGAATGAGTAGTAGTCCGGCGAACCGTCGATGAAGCTCGCACCATAACAGAGGTGGCTGAGGTGATCGCGGACGTAGCCCTTCAGGTCTTCGGTCAGATCGGTGACGACAACGACGCTGGTGGCTGCATTGCCCACTACGACGACTCCGTCGACCACGACCTACTCCGTCCGATGGACCTCGCATTGCTGCGCTTTTCGGTCGTCAGCATTGCACGCTCGGGTGTCGGACATATGCAAGTCAGGTCAATCTACGCGCAGGGTCCGGCCTGTGCTTCGAGTTGATCCCTACCGCAGGATGGCCGCGGGCATAGCTCTCCTGAGGCTCTTCGACCACATCGAGACCACTGGTGCCCCCGATCTTCTGGGGTAATTAGTCCGCGACCGTTGACTGTAGGTGTGACTGAGGATACCTGAGGTTAATGAGAACCGAGGCGCAGCGATATTCCGGTCGGACGGTCAGGCACGCCTGCTCTCAACCTTGTTGCTGAACAGCGACGAGCTGAGCGTCACCCAGCTGGCCAGGCATGGCGGCCTGGCCTACGCTCCCCGCACCGCGAGGTCGCGCGCCTGGTGAACGGCGGCATCCTGAGCGAGCGACAGTGGCCGCGCGAGGCTGATCTGCGCCAACGACGAGAGCCCGCTGGTGGACCCCCTGCGCGAGCTCCTCACGGTCGCGACCGGCCCGGTGGTGATCCCGGCTGAGGAGCTCGGCCGTATAGATGAGATCGAGTCGGCGTTCCTCTACGGCTCCTTCGCCGCACGGATGATCGGCGATGCCGGTCCGGCACCGCACGACGTCGACGTGATGGCGCTCGGTGAACCCGACGTGGACATGGTCTGCGAGGCGTGCACCCGAGTCGCGGCCGCGGTGCACCGTCCGCAACGTCTGAGCCGGGGACGGCCCGAGGCGGAGTCCCAGTGGCCGGGCTCGGGTAGGCGGACCAGAGGCTCTTGTTTTTTGCTATCATCGGCGATATCAACGAGGGGACGGGTTGTCGTGACTTCGATAGTGGTCCGCGGGCTCGAGGAGTCCGTCAAGAAGCGTCTCGCCGAGCAGGCGCGGGAGAACGGCAGGTCGATGGAGGCCGAGGCGCGCGACATCCTGACGCGAGCCACCCGGCGCCCCCACATCGGGCTCGCCCTGCTGCAGGCGGGGCAGGAGGCTGGCGGGTTCGACGACGTCGAGCTGCCGGGTCGCACCGACGAGGCCCGCGCGGCGGACCTCGAGTGATCGTCCTCGACACCAACGTCGTCTCCGAGGCCCTGCGGCGTGAGCCCGACGAGCGCGTCCTCGCGTGGCTCGAGTCGTTGACTGACGACGTCGCCATCACGGCGGTCACCCTCGCCGAGCTGCTGGCAGGCGTGCGCAGGCTGCCGGCCGGTCGACGCCGCACGAGTCTCTCGGTCGCGATCGACGCCGCGGTCGCGCCGTACCGGGAGACGCGGGCGATCCTGCCCTTCGACGACGCAGCCGCCGGGGAGTACGCGGAGGTGCTGGCGATGCGCGAGCGCGACGGTCGCCCCATCCACACGGCGGACGCGCAGATCGCCGCGATCTGCCGCGTCTCGAGCGCCACCTGCGCGACGCGGAACGTCGCCGACTTCGACGGCACCGGCGTCCGGCTCGTCGACCCCTGGACCGCCTGACGCTGCCGTGCGACGCTCGTCCCATGAGCCGCCCACCGGTCCAGGCCGTGCCGATCCTGCGCGTCCTCGACGTCGACGCATCGCTGCCCTGGTGGACGCGGCTCGGGTTCGCCGAGGAGTTCCGCCACGTCTTCGAGCCCGGCCTGCCGCGGTCCGTCGGCGTCGTGCGCGAAGGGTGCCGGGTGTACCTGTCCGAGCACACGGGTGACGCCTCCGGTCCTTCGCTGGTCTACCTGTGGGTGCCCGACGTCGAGCGGATCGCCGCCGACCTGGGCGCCGACGTCGAGCAGGTGCCGTGGGCGCGGGAGTGCGAGGTCACCGACCCCGACGGCAACCGCGTGCGGGTGGCGACGGCGACCTGAGGGGCAGAGATCCTCCCTTCGCGAGGCACGGTCCACGAGAAGGGAGAAGCGCTGCCCACGCAGAAGGAGAATCGTGCGTCACACGATGGCGAGCAGGGCGAGCACCAGACCGGCGACCGCGGCGAGGGTGCGCACCCCGTCGGAGACCGCGAGCCGGCGCAGGAGCACGGGGGAGGGGCCGGACGTGCCGAGCCGCCCGTGCGTGGGGGCGGCGACGAGGGCCGTGGTGAGCAGCGCCAGGCCGTGCGCGGCGACGGCCCCCAGCACCAGCGGACGCGGGTCGGCGACGACGGCCCACCCGCAGGCCACGACCAGCGCCGCGTAGAGGGGAGCCACCAGCAGCACGATGCGCCGGGAGTGCGCGTCGTGCGCCACCGCGAACTGCCGGGAGTCCACCGACGCGAGCGCCGGGTAGACCACCACCGACACCGTCAGCTGGAAGGCCGCGTGCGCAGCCCCCGCGACGGCCAGGGCGACGACGGCGTCGGGCACGGGTCCTCCAGAGGTCTCGACCCGACGCTAGCCAGGCTCGAACCGGCGCGCTCGACGAACGACCTCAGACCTCGCCGGACGTCCGTCGCGCCAGCAGCTGCTCCACGAGGATGTCGCCGTGCCCTGCGTGGCGGGCCAGCTCGGCGATCATGTGGCCGTAGACGTAGCGCAACGACACCGGGCCGTCGTGCCACGGCCAGGTCTCGTCGAGGTCGTGGTCGGCCGCGACGGCACGCGAGATGTCGCAGGCCTCGTCGAAGTCGGCGCGGACCGACGCGACCGTGTCGGCGGCGGTGAGCACGAAGCTGTCGGCCGGCGACGCCGGGATGCCGAGACGCTCGCGGGGGACGCCGGCCACGCGGGCGTGGAACCAGACGCGCTCGACGAACACCGCGTGCTTGACGAGCCCGAGCACCGTGGTCGCCGACGGCACCAACCGGGTGCGCGCCTCGGTGTCGTCGACCTCGTCGAGCAGGAGCGCGATCTCCGCCCGCTGCGCGTCGAGCAGCCCCTCGAGCACGGAACGTTCGTCGGCGGTGTGCAGGCTCATGGCGTCACGGTACGACCAGCGTGGGCCCGACGGACAGGTGCGAGGATGGGCGACGCCATGACGACCGCACCCTCCACCGTCCCCGTCCTCATCCACACCGACGGCGGCTGCAAGCCGAACCCGGGCCCGGGAGGCTGGGGTGCCGTGCTGCGCTACGGCTCGCACGTGCGGGAGCTGTGCGGTGGCGAGCGCGAGAGCACGACCAACAACCGCATGGAGCTGAGGGCGCCGATCATGGCGCTGGAGACGCTGAACCGGCCCTCCACGGTGCACCTGTTCACCGACAGCTCTTACGTGCGGGGTGGCATCACGTCGTGGATGACCGGTTGGGAGCGCAACGGGTGGCGCACCTCAGCAAAGCAGCCCGTCAAGAACGTCGACCTCTGGAAGCGGCTCAAGCAGGCCTGCGAGCGGCACGAGGTGGAGTGGTTCTGGGTCAAGGGGCACTCGGGCGTGCCCGACAACGAGCTGGCCGACCAGCTCGCGACGCGTGGCCTGCGTGAGGCCATGCGCGTCTGAGGAGGGGCAGGCGTCAGCGACGACGGCCGTTGGTGCGCAGCGCGTCCAGCGCCTGTGCACCGACGAACACGTAGAAACCGAGCGTGCTGGCGACGATCGTGCGGGCGGTGGTCATGCGTCGACGGTAGGCCGGTTTCGTGACCTGCGCCTCTCGAGCGCCCCGCCGCCGGGCGTCCGCGCCACCCGGACGCCCGGGGAGCCGAGGTCGCTCAGCCGTCCTCGGGCGGCCGGGTGAGCCGGATCGAGCGCGGTGACCCGTCGGGGTTGCGCCGCACCAGGCCGTGCCGCAGCTCGTCGTCCTCGTCGGGGGAGGGCATGACGTGGGCGGCCCGCTTCTGACGCTCGAGCTCCTCGGCGGCGTCGGCGCGCGACGGGCTGAAGAAGTTGTCCATGACGCCCATGCCGTTGCCCATGGTGCCGAGACCGTCGCGACCGCCGGGCTGGTCGAGGGAGCGCTGGAACAGCCACAGCGCCACGACGAGC
>SXGT01907619.1_pt1 | contig 11404 bp, 9 predicted proteins | sample 3176221 | NCBI WGS metagenome assembly SXGT01 (sample SAMN11356862, study PRJNA531348) | freshwater metagenome | isolation source: freshwater sample F1-120 | place: China: Fuxian Lake, Yuxi | collected 2017-12-25
GTGGGCGCATTACCTGCACGTCGTCGACAGTCTCGATACAGCGCTGCGTTTCGGGTTAAAAGGAGAGGACGTCGAGCAGACAGTCGAGCCGTTCACGGTGGAGGATCTCTATGATCCAACAGCACCCGATGCCGAACGGATCATTCTGCTGACGAACTCGTGGGTGAAGTTGACGACGGTCCTCAATGAGTTAGCCCGAAGCATGGGCCAACATGACTTTTATCCCTTCGTAATGTCACGACCGGTGCTGAAGAAAATGCACTTCATTCAGATGGTGGTGAAGGAAGAGCGGAAGCGGGAAGACAAGGAATCGCCGCTGGAGAAGCTCGTATAAACGCAGATCCAGATGCACAGCGATTAAACTCCACCAACTTTGAATGAACCCGCTTAAAGACGAGGACAAGATGTCATTAAAGCCGTTGATGATCGCCAGTTCGATGATCGAGCTTGGTGCAGGACTTGGGCTCTTGTGTTTGCCGTCAATGGTGGTTGAGCTGTTGACTGGCGTGGCGCTGGCGAGTCCCGAAGGACTGACGATCTCACGGATGGCGGGATGTGGCTTGACGGCGCTCGGGGTCTCGTGCTGGATGGCTCGCAACGAGGCAGGCCGAGGACCTGTTGTTTCGATGTTGTTCTATAACGTCGCGGTGGCGATCGTGCTGGCCTATGCCGGGGCAGTGCTGAAGCTGTCAGGCTGGGTGCTCTGGCCGGCGGTGGTGTTGCATGGTGGGATGAGTGTGTGGTGCGCCGTGGTGTTAATGCGGGGTGGTCAGGCATTGCCTGTCGATCTTCCACGGTAGAGGCGGAATGCGATGAGGGCGAGGATGAGAACAAATGGGATAACCAAATAAGGGGCGAGCAACCAGAGGGCCATCGGCTTGTTGTAGATGAACCGTGGAATGTCTCGCGGAGAATTGAAGAGCGTATTATGGAACTGCTGTTTTAAAGGAATCCAAAAGAGGTTGGGGTGATCTTTCGCTCGAATTGTGAGAGGCTGAGTTAAGGTCACGTTGTCGTCTATAATCATGAGACTTATGCCAGCCGGGAGCGTAAGATCGAAATCGGAGCTTCGAAGCGGCTTGTCGACATCCAGGTCGGTGACCTCGGAAATAATCAGCCTCTTTGACCCTTGACTCTTCTGAGCAATCTTCACAGGAAACCAGCGGCTTCCGGGAAACTGCTGAGCATCAACAATGCGGTATTCTGATGAGTAACCTTGCTTGTCTTCCCCGGATTCGAATCGGCAGAGGACTGGCAAGTAACCACGATCCGGATCAAACTCAATTGTCACATGCTTGTCGATCAGAAAAAGAGGCCTATTTGGGCTATCGCTGAGGCGTTCCCACGTCAATGTTCCTTCTTGGCATTCTGCGAGATATCCGCTCAGAGATTTGGATCCAAATCGATCAAAATCCAAGAGTGCCTGATCCAGTTTGAGTAACTGCCCTGTCGTGTTAAAGATGCAGTGGTTGTCGGCAATGTATGCCAGATACCCATGGGGCGAGAAGATTGTCGTGTTTATCTGCGGGACCGGATTCTTATACTGGCGTGAGGTCACTTCATCTCGCTCGTACTCATGATGCTTGACAATGTGAAATCGCTGAGTCCAGTTGAACGAAGAAAAGTCACCTTGATAGACGGCATCGTAATCCAATGAGTCGGCGACCCCGTAGCGATATTTGAATTCGAGGACGGGAAATGAGTTACAGTTTGCGAAGTAGCCTTCGACGCATCGCCGGAAGAGGGCTTCGTCTTCAGGGGATGGGTGAGAGGCGAGTGCGGGAGTGAAGTAGAGGGCGAGTAGGGTAAAGAACAGGATGGCTCGCATGGCGGAACTCATTCGTGTGATGAGACGACGGAAAGAACTATTGAGTTCAGTGAAAATTGCAGACTTCCTCATCCGGCCTCGACTGTCGTGAGTCTCGAACCAGCGGTTCGCCTCGGCCATCTTGTCAGCGAGAGAGAAGGATCAAGCAAGGCGAACGATGACTGCTTGATTATTCTTCCAACACCGTATCGTCATGCTCATACCCCGGCGCACAACAACACAGAAAAACCAGATCGCTGTCCGTATCATTATGAATGGAGTGGGGCGTGCCCGGCGGAATCGGAATCGCGTCGCCAGGGCGGACACGCTGAGGCTGCCCCACGAGGTACATGATCCCTTCGCCTTTGAGAATGTAGTAGATCTCTTCGGTTTTCGGGTGGTGATGAGACGTCGTGTGGACGCCGGGAGGGACGGTGGCCTCGGCGAGGCTTTGATGGCGGATCGAGGAGTTGCGGTGCGCGAGGAGTTCGCGGATCGTGGAACCGTCTTTGGTGATGAAGGGTGGGCAGGTATCGCGGTTGATCATAGGGCTTGGGTATTGGGGCTTGGGGGAGATAAAACATTAGCGTGACAAGGGACATGATAGTCGATTATGCGCGGGTATTGGATGAGGGGAAATGTCTTCGAGGGAATCTTGTCTGATTGATTGGGAATGTCTGCCCATCGGAAATGCGAGGACGTGCAGATTCCGTTTCTCGACGGCAGAGTCGAGGGATGGTAGGGCTTTTCAGTGAAGGCTTCATCAGTTAGGATGTCCCTTTGGGGCTGGCGCTGGAGCGGGATCGCTACTGGGTGTTGGTCGTGTTGATTTGGATCCTCTTTTGCTTGTGGTTTTGAGATGCCTCCACAAAAGCTTTACGACTACAGTCAGTACAATTTCGACAAGCCGATGTTCGACATCCATGAGATTCGCAAGGTGAATCCTCAGCGGGATTCGATGGAGCAGCTCTCTGGTGTTGTCCACGTAGACCCGGAAAAGCACGGAGTCGTCGGGTACAAAGATGTGACCGAGAATGAATTCTGGTGCACTGGTCACATGCCCGGCTTTCCACTCATGCCCGGCGTGATTCTGTGTGAATCAGCCGCTCAACTGGCAGGGTTTTATGCCCGCAAGTACAAAGTCCTCGGCGGAGATTTCCTGGGCTTCGGCGGGATGGAAGATGTCCGGTTTCGCATTCCGGTCTATCCGAACAACCGCTTGATCCTGTGCGCCCAGATGACGAACCTGCGTCCGAATCGAATGGCACATTTCCAGTTCCAGGGGTTCGTCAACGATCAGATGGTCTTCACAGGGACAATGATCGGCGTGCCGATTACACGGGCGAGTTCGATTCAGCATGATCCGCAGTAAGGCGGGGAAGCTGACACGGATAAGATAAGAGATTGAACCGCAGATAAACGCAGATAAGAGACTTTGAGATGCGTTCAATGGTACTGGTGAATTGAAAGCGAATTTGATGGTCCGCACAGTGGACCCTACTTGTTGAGATTCGCACGGATGCGAGATTGTGCACGGAGGCACGTTTTCTTTTTTGGAATGATGGGATGTGGGGTTGATGGCTCAGCTTGCTCCGCCGGTTGATCTTCGGCCTTATTTCATTTCACTCGATGAACTGCCGCTGCCTCTTGATCCGCAGGAGCTGTTCGTTGCGCGGCAGCCTTTAGAAATAGATGTCGGATGTGGCCGCGGGTTGTTTGTGCATAATGCTTCGACGTCGACGCCAGAGGTGAACTTTCTGGGACTGGAGCTCGACTTCAAAGAAGGTCGGCGCGGGGCGATGCGTCTGAAGAAGAAAGAACAGCCGAATGCGCGGGTAATTGGGGGAGATGCGAAGAAGGCGTTGTCGCAGTATTTTCCGGAAGCATGTGCCGAGAAGGTGCATGTCTATTTTCCGGACCCCTGGTGGAAGAACAAGCATCATAAGCGTCGGCTGTTCACGCCGGACTTCGTCGAGATGGTGCTGAAGATTCTCGTCGATGGGGGCGAACTGCATCTCTGGACCGACGTGACGGATTACTGGGAGATGGTCCGCGAGACGATGCAGCCAGTGACGCTGTTTGAAGAACTGGAACCGCCTGCAGAACGGGAGCCGGAGCACGATCTGGATTATCAGACAAGCTTTGAGCGGAAAAAGCGTCAATCCGGGTGGCCGATTTATCGGGGACGCTGGAAGCGAGCAGTACGATAAGGCCACGGTGTGCCACGGCCGTGTGGTTTTTGTCGGGGCCTAGTTTGAAGCTCGGCACGGCTGGCACAGCCGTGGCACAGGGGAGGGGAAGGAAGAAAGGAAGAAATTTGTCTCTATACATGTGAAAACAATAATTGTCTTGACAATCTTTTGCCGATGTCTTTAATTTGAATGATGAAAACAGATCTCCCCATAGTCGCGGGAAGTCTGTTATTCTGATGGAAGTTTGCACAACGGTTGTTTTAACATTCGTAAGTCCGTTCTGTACCGTCACATCGAACCTGACTCTGGTCTTCGGGGAGAATGCTCATGATCGCTTCACTATCAGAAAGCAAAAAGCCGCATGTCATCGTGATTGGTGGCGGACCCGCAGGGTCGACAGTATCGACGCTGATTGCCCAGAAGGGTTACAACGTCGTGCTGATGGAGCGGGAGAAATTCCCTCGCTTTCACATTGGGGAATCACTAATCCCCGAGACGTACTGGGTATTAAAGCGTCTCAACATGCTGCCCAAGATGCAGAAGAGTCACTTCATCAAGAAATACTCGGTGCAGTTCGTCAGTGAGCGGGGACGACTCTCGGCTCCGTTTTACTTCCATGACAACAAGCCCGAGGAGTGTTCCCAGACGTGGCAGGTTAAGCGGAGCGAATTCGACACGATGATGATCGACAACGCCGCGGAACATGGCGTCGATGTGCGCCAGGGTGTCCGCGTCATGGAAGTGGTCTTTGAAGGGGACCGCGCCGTCGGGGTGCGTTATCAGAACGAAGACGGCAGCGAGCATGTGATGAATGCGGATGTCGTCGTCGATGCGAGTGGCCAGTCAGCGATGCTGATCAATCGCTTCAAGATGAAGGTTTCAGATCCGCAGCTGAACAAGGGAGCCATCTGGACGTACTGGAAAGGTGCTTACCGCGATACCGGCAAAGACGAAGGGGCAACGATCGTCCTCGCCGTCAAAGAGAAAAAAGGCTGGTTCTGGTACATCCCGCTGCATGACGACATCCTGAGCGTCGGGGTCGTCGGCGACTTTGATTACCTGTTCAAAGGCCGTGGAAATCACGAGCAGACGTACTTTGAAGAAGTCGAACGCTGTCCTGCGTTGAAAGAGCGGATCTCAGGGGCAACACAAGCCGACAAGATCTATGCAACCAAAGATTACACCTACCGCGCACAAACAGCGGCAGGGGATGGATGGGTCCTTGTCGGGGATGCGTTCGGATTCCTCGATCCCCTTTATTCGTCCGGCGTACTACTGGCGCTGAAATCTGGTCAACTGGCCGCCGATGCGATCTGCGATGCACTCGCCAAGGGTGATACGACGAAAGCAGCACTCGGAGCCTGGGAAAAGGATTACGTTGTGGGGATGAACCGAATGCGTCAGCTCGTCGTCGAGTACTACGAAGGGTTCAACTTCGGAGCCTTCATTCGTAAGCACCCTGACTATCGTGGTAAGGTAACCGACCTGCTGATCGGCGATCTGTTTAAAGACGAGCTCGATCCCGTCCTAGAAGCCGTCGATGCGATGAAAGCCGAACAGGCGGAAATGGCTGACGCGACGGCGATGTGAGTTTGATGAGTCAAATGAATTTGAGAGGCTGCAGTTTCTAAATGAGACTGCGGCCTTTTTTCTTTGAGTAACAGAAATCCTTGTCCTGTGTGCTACGGCCGCGTCGGCCGTGGGATTTCGAGGCACAGGTCGATATGCTGTCGGCACGGCTGACACAGCCGTGGCACACGCATCGAGTTTTGCGTCATGACTGGAGTGAGTTGAATGCCGATCGTGCGGATTGATGATGTGACGGATGAACGGCTGGCGGTCTACCAGGAGGTGCGGCAGACAAATCTGACGCGGTGGTCGGGGCGGTTTATTGCGGAGGGGTGGCGGGTTGTTGAGCGGCTGATTGCCTCAGACCTGGAGGTCGAGTCCGTGCTCATCAGTGAGCGGAGAGGGGAGGAGTTCGGGCCGTTTTTTGATCGGCTGGCTCCGGAGGTGCCAGTGTATCTGGTTGAACAGAAGGCGGCTGAGGGGCTGGTCGGGTATAACTTTCATGCGGGGGTCTTGGCGTGTGGGAAGAGGCCGGGGAATGCAACGCTGGAGGAGCTGGTTGAGGGGAGGAGAGCACTGCTGGGCAAGCCAGCAGTGGCACACGAGAGTCAAACAGGAGGGCGGCTCGTGTGGTGTCCGGGGTTGAACTCGCCGGAGAATCTGGGGACGATCATGCGACTGGCGGCGGCGTTTGGGGTCAGCGGGGTGCTGGTCGGGCCGGGGGCACCGGATCCGTTTAGTCGACGAGTTGTGCGGACGTCGATGGGGAATCTGTTCTCGCTGCAGGTGCGCGAAGTCGCGAATGCGGTGCAGGAGATTGAATGGCTCAAGCGAGAAGCGGGGTATCAAGTCTATGCGACGGTGTTGAGCGAGAAGGCGGTTGATCTCGATCAGGTTGAGCCAGCGGAGCGGTCGTTACTGGTGTTCGGGAATGAAGCGGAGGGGTTGAGTGAACAGTGCCGAAAGCTGGCGGACGTCGAGATGGTCATTCCGATGGCGGAGGGAGTCGACTCACTGAATGTGAGTCATGCCGCTTCGATTTGTCTGTATCACTTTCGGGGGAAGAAGACTGGAACGCAGAGGTAACGGAGTTGAGCGGAGGTCGCAGAGGAGACGTGATCCCGCCCGCGATCACGTAATCTCACGAACAAGGATGCGATTGCCGCGGACCTGGAGGACTTCGACTTCCGCGTCCTGAGAGATGAAGCCCCCTTCGCTGACGACGTCGTAAATGTGGCCTTCGATACTGGCTTTACCGGCGGGGCGGAGCAGTGTGGCGGATTTGCCGCGCAGGCCGACGAGGTGTGGACCGACACCAGCCGCAGCGGTCGAGATTTCGCCCGAGAGGTCAGGACGAAGGCGCGGGCCGCCTTGCTGGGAATCCGTGTCCGGGTGCAGGATGAGGGCGTTAAAAAACGGGATCGAGGGGAGCATATTCGAAATGACCGCCCCCATGATAATGACGGCTGCGAGCGTTCCCGAAAGAGTCCCCATCGTGCGCAGCAGGTTGAACCAGTCGCCGCCGACTTCATAGTTACCAAACGTCTGGAAGGCCATGACGAGGGAGCCGATGACCAGGAGGATGCCCGTAATCCCGAAAACGCCGAAGCCCGGAATAACGAAGATCTCCATCAGGAGCATACCGGTGCCGAGGACGAAGAGGATGACTTCGAGCCAGCCGGAGGTGCCGCCGAGAAACTTGCTCCAGAAGAAAATCGAAAAGCAGATGACCGAAAGGATGCCGAAGAAGCCGGTGAAGAAGTGAGCTTCGATGTACAGGAACATAATCCCCAGAAACAGCAGCAGACCAGCGACCGCAGGGGAGGCGAGGGCGAAGATCATGCCATCAACCCAGGTACGTTCCACCCCGACCAGGCGCGTCCCTTCAGGAAGTCCGAGGCGGGCCTGAAGGTCGGCAAGATCGCTGACCGTCGCAGTTGCGAGTTTGAGTTCGACGGCACGGTCTCCGGTGACGGTGAGAAGGAGATCGTTTTCCGATTCGGGCACGACGCGGCCTTTGATCCACTCACCGTTGGAGCGGTGGATTTCGTCATCGGACATATACCAGCGACGACCGTTATCGCGGTGGGTGACTTCGTAGACGTCAAGGTCTTTATCAGACATGGCTTCGAGGAGAGCAGGGGGACGTCCCTTTTCTTCCCCCAGAGATTTCAGACGCTGACGAAGCGGTGAGAGAATCTTCTCGGGAACGCGTTCGAACTGCCCACCAGGTTTGATTTCCATCGGCCCGGCGTCGCCGATGCGGGCGTCGGGGAGGATGTAGATCTCGTCACAGGCCAGCGCAACAATAGCGGCAGCGGAGTAGGCATGGTCGGGGATAAAGGCAATCGAACGGACCTTCTGGTCGCGCAACTGGATGATGCGGTTGGCGAGGTTTTCACCAGAGAGAAGGTAACCGCCGGGCGACTGGATCTGGAAGATGATGGTATTGGCGCGGGCCGAGGTGGCGCGGTCGATCTGTCGTTCGATGAAGGCTTCGAGAACCGGGTCGATCGTCTCGGTGAGGTGAATCAGACGGACCGCAGGCGATTTGCCAAGAATGAGGTCTTCGCGCATTGCTTCGGCAGGAAGGCCATAGGTTTGTGCGAGGGCGTCCTTCGAATCAGCCGTGTGTTGAATGAGGAAGCCAAGAGCACGGGCCTCGCTGGCAGAGAACGCGCCTTGTTCGCCAGGCTCTTTGATCGTTTCGAAATCGGTGATCTCCAGACCCGAGTTGATGAGCTCTTGTTGCTCAGTCTTGGTGACGACTCGTTTTTCGATGTCATCACCACGAGCGATCGTGATGACTCGAACCTCAGCTTGAGGATCAAGCATCCCGGTGACGAGCGCCCGGCTGAGCTTGGGGTTATAGCGTTTGTCGATGAGTTCGATGATGCCCTGACGTTCGCCGGGGTCGACAGGCTTGCCGAGTCCGATGTCGCCTAGCGATGCATCGGGGTGCATGACGATTTCCTTACAGCCCAACGCGACAAGAGCGTTGTGACCAGTCAGTGACTGTGGCACCCAGGCGACGGTCTTAACTCGGCTGATCGAGTTCGCAGTCAGGTCCTTCGCAACGCGCATCGCCTGAAGCAGTTCGCTCGAGCCGGGGAGGACTTCGAGGACAAGAATGGCTTTGCGGTCTTCGAGAGTCGCTTGCTCCTGAAGTTTGAGCGCAGTGTTGCGAATGCGACCGACGGTGGAATCGTCGATCGTCCCTTCGACAGTCACGAATTGAGCCAGGACTGGTTTATCGGCTGGTTTGGCTTCGACTGGCTTCGCATCGTTCGCGGGCACTGGATCTTGAGCCGTGATGACGCGGGCGCTGAGAACGCTTAACAGAGTCAGCATCCAGGCCAGGAGCAGTCGGGATGGCCGAAGGTGTCGCATGGAATCGTCTTCTCTCAAATCAACATCAGCATGGTCGAACTCGCCGAAATACACATTGCGCTCGAACGATTTCGACACGCAGCAGGGAACGCGGTTCATTTATGATCGGTAACGCATTATAGGCTTAACAAATTTGCAGGGTCAAACTTTGAAACCGCGAACTGCCACGTAGAACCTGAACGGCTCGGCAGCCGATCGGGATCACGCGGAGTCTGTTGATTTGGCGACCAACCGAGAAAGAATCCGATAAGCGAGGCAGGAAACAACACGTCACTGCCGTCGAAAGCCGACAATCTCTTGTCAGCAAAGCAGGCAAATCATGCTCGCTGAGGGCTGTTTTCGCCAAAACGGTTGAGTTCCAGGAACGATCCTTGCCTCTGCTCCCTATCTACGCTTAGCTTTAATTAGACCATTCTCGTAAGTGTTCTCGCGTTTAGATGCAATGTAAGCAGGCGTGGCAACCAGAAGGACGGTAATTTGCAAGACTCTGCTGAGAAAATGATGGAATCCCGAGGTTTAGCCGATTTTGACCCGCTGACCGTCAATCCCTCGTTCGACGAAAAAACGCTGCAACCTCCCGGATCATCGTGGCTGCACGTCGCGACGACTCTCGTGGGAGTCGTCGGGCCCATTTTGGGCCTGATCGCCGCCATGGCATGGAGCATCTCTCGTGGTTATCTCGATCTGACTCAATTCATGATCTTTTTTGTGGGCATCAACCTGACAGGGATGGGGATCACCATTGGCTATCATCGCCTTTTGACGCATCGATCCTTCGAGACGATACCCGCTGTTCGGGCCTTCTGGACGGCTATGGGCGCGCTCGCTGTTCAAGAGTCGCCCATCAAATGGGTCGCTGCCCACCGGAAACATCATGCCCTGAGCGATCGACCCGGCGACCCGCATTCTCCCTCTCTCCATGAACCCGGTTTCTTCAACAGCCTGTCTGCATTCTGGTACTCCCACATGGGATGGCTTTTCACTGGTCATCTTCTCACACCCGATTATGAGCGTTACGCGCCCGATCTGCTCCGCGATCCGCTCATTGTCTGGTTTCACAAGACCTGGCTGTTCCTCTGGTTTCCACTCGCTTATCTTCTTCCGACCGTGATCGCCTGGCTGATCACAGGAACGGCTGAAGGTGCGCTCCTGGGCTTCTTATGGGGAGGGTGTGCCCGCGTCTTTGTTGTTCAACATGCTGCATTTACGACAAACTCGATCTGCCATTTGTTTGGCTCCCGTGATTACCAGTCTCATGACGATTCCCGCAACAATTACCTTTGTGCCCTGTTCAGCAGCGGCGAAGGCTTTCATAACTCTCACCACGCCTTCCCGAGTTCCGCTCGTCACGGGCTGGAATGGTGGCAGTTCGATACCTCATGGTACGTCATCTGGATGATGCAAAAGCTCGGCCTGGCGTGGAATGTCAAACTCCCGACCGCCGCTCAAAAAGCTCAAAAGCGCCTACGATAGGACAATGTCGAACGCATATCCTACTAGGAAGCTGCAGCAGGAAGAGCGAAGCCGTCCAAGACGCCGTCTCGTGTTCAACATCACACCAGCAAATCGCACCATCCACTGTGTGCCACGGCTGTGTCAGCCGTGCCGATTCTAATTTGACGCCCAACGCGAAATCACACGGTCGACATGGCCGTGGCACACGTCCAACTCACCGCGCTCCATAAAAAAAGCCCCGAGGATGAACTCGGGGCTTTTTCTTTTGACTTATTAACATCGAAGTTCGTTACGAAACGGCTTCGAGTTTCTTTGGCTCGTCCACGACGGCTTCGAAATCGAGTTGTTTCTGGTCGCCGACTTCTTTGACAACAACCCGGATGAGGTTCTTGCCTTCGAACGAGCCTCGGAGGAGTTCTTCGGCGAGTGGGTCTTCGATGAACATCTCGACCGAGCGTCGTAGTGGGCGGGCACCGTAATCGAGGTTCTCCCCTTCGTTCCCCTTGGTGATGAGGAATTCACGGGCAGCTTCATCAAGTTCGAGACGGACCCCGCGTTGGCCAAGGCGTTCGCGAACTTTCTTGAGCTCGATTTCCACGATGTGCTTGAGATCGTCGCCGGTTAGTTTACGGAAGACAACGACTTCATCCAGACGACCGAGGAACTCGGGCTTGAAGGTCTTGTGAAGGACCTGCATCAGCTCGCGCTTCATGTTGTCGTAAGTGGAATCCGCTGTCTTGGAGGCACCGAAGCCGAAGGAGGCTCCGCTGGTGATGATGTCCGCACCGGCGTTGGTGGTCATGATCAGCACGACGTTTTTGAAGTCGACCTTGCGACCGAAGCTGTCGGTCAGGTGGCCTTCTTCCATGATCTGCAGGAGCATGTTGTAAACGTCTGGGTGAGCCTTCTCGATTTCGTCGAGAAGCACGACGGCATAAGGACGACGTCGGATCCGCTCGGTGAGCTGGCCACCTTCTTCGTAACCGACGTA
>SXGT01072190.1_pt1 | contig 11403 bp, 8 predicted proteins | sample 3176221 | NCBI WGS metagenome assembly SXGT01 (sample SAMN11356862, study PRJNA531348) | freshwater metagenome | isolation source: freshwater sample F1-120 | place: China: Fuxian Lake, Yuxi | collected 2017-12-25
AGATCGGTCTCGGCGAGGCAGCCACGAGCACTGGACGAACGCCCTACGAGGTCGCGGTGACCGCGTCGTTGATTCAGGGCGAAGCGAAACTCGATATCGAGCGGCCGATCATCGCGTCCGTCGTGTACAACCGGCTACGTGACGGCATCGAACTCCAGATCGACGCCACCGTGTTGTACGCCATCGGTGAACGCAAACCGTCGAACACGGCCGAAGATCGCGCGACGCCGTCGCCGTACAACACGTACTACGCCAAAGGACTGCCGCCGACTCCGATCGCGACCATCACCCGGGTGTCGCTCGAAGCCGCGCTGAACCCGGCCACGACCGAATACCGTTTCTACGTGCTGATCGACGAGTCTGGTGCGCACGAGTTTGCCGTGACCTACGAAGAACACCTTGTGAACGTCGAGCGCGCGCGTGACCTCGGATTGCTCGGATGACCATGTCGTCCGAGTCGCGACCGAACCCGCGACCGATCAGCGGGCGCACGAAGCTCGCGGCCGTGATCGGCGATCCGGTCGAGCACTCGTTGTCGCCGACGCTCTACAACGCGGCGTTCGCGGCCCGGGGCAAGGACTGGCGCTTCGTCGCGTTCACGGTGCGCCGGGGCGGCGGCGGCGCGGCCGTCGAGGCGATGCGCACGCTCGGTCTTTGGGGGCTTTCGGTGACGATGCCCCACAAAGAAGACGTCATCGCGGCCTGTGATCGGGTCACCGACCGGGCGTTGGCGTTGCGCAGCGTGAACCACATCGCCTGGGGTGACGACGAACTCGTCGGCGATTCGACCGACGGAGACGGATTCGTGCGGTCATTGCGCGACGTCGGTGTCGAACTGCCGGGCCGCAACGTCCTGCTCCTCGGCGCGGGCGGCGCGGCACGCTCGGTCGCCTTGGCGTTGACCGAGGGCGGGGCGTCGGTGACGTGCGCGGCCCGCCGTGTCGAAGCGGCCGCGTCGTTGGCCTCGCTCTGTCACGGGTCCGCCGCCGACCTCGCCGACGCCGCCACACTCGCCGCCGATCACGATCTCCTCGTCAATGCCACACCGATGGGTATGAACGCGGACCGAACGCTCGTGCTGCCGACCACGGCGATACGCGCCGCGCACGTCGTTGCCGATCTCGTCTACTCACCACTCGACACCGTTTTGCTCGGCGCGGCAAGAGCCGCCGGGGCGCAGGCTGTCGATGGCCTGGGGATGCTCGTGCACCAAGCCGCGCTCCAGTTCGAAAGCTGGACGGAGTCCGAGGCGCCGGTGGCCGCGATGCGGGCCGCCGCGGAAGCGGAACTCGCGGCCCGCTGAACGCGTCACCAGATCGGTCACACACCCCTCAACCCTTGTCCGTTTTGCGCCGATATCTCGGTGAACCTGGGGGACCGCGAACCGACTGGGAGCCACCGTGCTGCAGGGAACCTTCGACATCTTCACGCTGCCCGAGTTGCTCGGGATGCTGACCGGCGGCGCCAAGACCGGCACGCTGCTCGTGGAGCGAGGGGCGACGACCGGAAGCGTGCATCTGCGCGAGGGGCTCTGCAGCGGCGTCGAACCCGCCCGCGCCATTGTCGACGAAGCCGGGTTGACCGATGCGCTGGCGGGACTGTTCTTCGACCTGCTACGTGAGGTCGACGGTCAGTTCGAGTTCGACACCGCAGACCCGCCGGCGTCGGACTGGCTGGTCGCGGTCGATGACGCACTCGCCGAAGCCGACCGGCGGATCGAGGAATGGAACGAGGTCTGCACACTCGTCCCGTCGCTCGAGGTCTGTCCGCAGCTCAACGGCGAGATCGCCGGCGAGGCCATCACGCTGAGCGCCCGGGAGTGGTCGTTCGCGGTGAGTCTCGACGGACGGGCGACGGTGCGTGAGCTCGTCGATACCCGCCAGATTGCGTTGCTCGAGGTCTGTCGCGAGATCGCGGCGCTCGTCGAGCGTGGTGCGGTGCGTCTGAACGAAGCGCGGGCGACGAACTCGCCGACCGCCTCCACGGGTGATCTGGCCGAAGCCGCGAGCTATGCCGCTCCTGCCTTGGTGCCGGTGGCGCCCTACGGGCCCGGCGTCGAAGACGCCGACACCGACACCGACGCCGACGCCGCCCCAGACGCCGACACCGCCCCAGACGCCGACACCGATGGGGCGGAGCAGCCGGCTGTCGTCACGGCCGACAACGCCGACGACACATCGGTCGCGCCATCCGCTGATGTCGCCGTCGGCGAAACCAGCAGCGCCACCGAGGGCGACCCTGCGGAGCTTGACCCCGCAGAGATCGACCCCGCGGCGATCGACCCGGTCGATGCGAGCTCCTCGGTCGATGACGATGTCGAAGCGTTCTTCGACGAGATCGCCGAGCCCGCGACGGCGACCGGGCGAGACGACAGCGACGACCTCGATGAGGTCAAGGACCGGGGCGCGCTCTTGCGGATGTTCTCGGCCCTGCGGGAGAACTGAGACCCGAACCCGCCCAACTGCAGAGCCGATCCCGGACGGGCGGCCGGGTCGGACGCTGCCCCAGCCCCGGCGTGGTTCGACGGCACCGTCGGGCCACCGCCCGGCGGCGTGTGAGCACGTGGGTTCGCCATACAGGCCGACGGACGAACCGTCGATACTCGGATGCGAAGTCTGTGGGAGGAACTCGTCCTGTCCGACGGAACGCCCCTGGGCGCAGTGTTGTTGCGAGCCGGTCTCGTCACCGAGGCCCAGCTCGACGCGGCGGTCGTGGATCAGTCGCGCTCGGGCAAACCGCTCGGTCGAATCCTCATCGAGGCGGGGACGGTGTCGGAAACCGACGTCGTGCGCACCCTGGCCGACCAAGTCGGGCTCGAGTTCGTCGACCTCGGCGACATCAGCATCGATCCGAGCGCCGTCGGTCTGATCAGTGAGGCGGTGGCGCGGCGGTATCAGGCGATCCCGGTGACGTGGCGCGACGGCCGGTTACTGGTCGCAATGGCCGACCCGTCGAACGTCTTCGCCCTTGACGACATTCGAGCTGCGACGCGCACCGAGTGCGACAGCGTCGTGGTCACGCCGTCGCAGATTCGCGAGACGATCGATCGGTACTTCCGGGTCGACAGCGAAGCGGGGTCGATCGCGCAGCTCGCGGCAGACGAGTTCGAAGAGGAAGACTCGATCTCGGCGCTCACCGAGATCGTCGAGGACGCGCCGATCGTCAAGTTCGTCAACCTGTTGATCACCCAAGCCGTCGGCGATCGGGCGTCGGACATCCACGTCGAACCGACCGAGACCGATCTGCGGATCCGCTTCCGGATCGATGGCGTACTCCACGAGGTCATGCACTCACCGCGTTCGATCCAGGCGGGGGTCGTGTCGCGACTCAAGGTCATGGCCGACATCAACATCGCCGAACGACGCGTCCCTCAAGACGGCCGCATCTCGATGAAGGTCGGGGGACGGGCCGTCGACCTTCGGGTGGCGACCTTGCCAACGGTGTACGGCGAGAAGGTCGTCATGCGTATTCTCGACAAGGGCCAGGCGCTCCTGCGCCTCGAAGAACTCGGGTTCTTGCCCGAACAACTCGAGCGGTTCTCGCAGGCTTATCGCAAGCCCTACGGCACGATTCTCGTGACCGGCCCGACCGGTTCGGGCAAGAGCACCACGCTGTACGCCACGCTCAACATCTTGAACCAACCCGACCGCAACATCATCACGGTCGAGGATCCGGTCGAATACCGGCTGCCCGGGATCAATCAGGTGCAGATCCACCCCAAGGCAGGCCTGACGTTCTCGTCGGCGCTGCGATCAATCTTGCGTTCCGACCCCGACATCTTGCTCGTCGGTGAGATCCGCGACCGTGAGACCGCGGTCATCGGCATCGAAGCCGCACTGACCGGTCACCTCGTCTTGTCGACATTGCACACCAACGACGCCGCGAGCACACCGATGCGACTCGTCGAAATGGGTGTCGAGCCGTTCTTGGTCACGAGCGCGCTCGATGCGGTGGTTGCCCAGCGTCTGGCGCGGCGGCTGTGCGTGCAGTGCAAAGAGCCCTACCAGCCGACCGAACCCGAACTTGTCGAGGCCGGATGGGACCTCGATCGCGAGGTCGAGTATCCGACGTTGCATCGGGCGGTGGGCTGCTCGTCGTGTGGTCGCACCGGGTACAAGGGCCGGTTTGCCGTCCACGAAGTGCTGCTGATGTCCGAAGAACTCGACCGAGCCGTGATCGAACGGCGCAGCTCCGAAGACATTGCCAAGATTGCGGTGATGCAAGGCATGATCACCCTCCGCCAGGACGGACTCCGCAAGGTCGCCGCTGGGCACACCAGCCTCGAGGAGATCTTCCGCGTCGTCGCCTAACCCCGCGGCCGCCGCTGCGGCTTCGTTGAGCGTTCCGTCAAGAACGTTGGAACGTGCTCGACGAAACTGGGTGGAACGCCTGCTACAGGCCTGTCCGGTTTGTGCCGATGTTCTGCACGATGCTGGCCCAGCAAGCGCGGCGGTTCGGGGAAACGCTCATCGAGCGCCACGTCCTGTCGCGCGATGTCCTCGAAGCTGCCCTCGCCGAGTGCGAGCGCACCAACACGCCGTTGCCGGCGTTCTTGTCGGCGCGGGGGTTGGTCGGCACGAAGGACTTGACGGCTGCGCTTGCCGACGGCGTCGGCGTGCGCTTCGTCGACTTCCACGAGACCCCGCTGCACCAGGACGCACCACTCGCGGTCCCCGCCGACATCGCTCGCCGCTACCTCGCGCTCGGCATCGACTTCGAGGGCGCCAAGCTCGTCGTTGCGTTCGCCGAACCGGGCGACGACGCGGCGCTCCAAGCGGTCGGGCAGGCAACCGGCTACGAGATCATCCCCGCCGTTGCCGACCGCGGCGAGTTGGTGCGCGCGATCGAATCGATCTACGGCAGCGACCCCGACGGTGCGCCGCTCGACGAGGAATACCGGGGGCCGGCCGAACTCGGCGGCGGTCCCGATGACCTGCACATCAACGACCTGCTCGAACGGGTGCTCGCACTCCGAGGTTCGGACCTGCACCTGTCGGCGGGCGCGCCGCCGGTGATCCGCGTCCACGGCGAGATGATGCAACTCAGCGAGTTCCCGAACCTCAACGGCAGCCAGATCCGCCAGATGGTGTACTCGATCCTCACGCAAAAACAGCGCGAGAAGTTCGAGAACCACCTCGAGCTCGACACGAGCTACACGTTGCCGGGCAAAAGCCGATTCCGCATGAACGTCCTCTTGCAGCGCGACAGCGTCGGCTGCGTGATGCGAGTCATCCCCTATGAGATCGTCGAGTTCTCGACGCTCGGTGTGCCGACCGCGGTGGAGCAGTTCGCGTGGCTTCCTCGTGGGCTCGTGCTCGTGACGGGCCCGACGGGCTCCGGGAAGTCGACGACGCTGGCGAGCCTGGTCGACATCATCAACCGCAGTCGCGCCGTGCACATCATGACTGTCGAGGATCCGATCGAGTTCTTGCACAACCACAAGACGGCGATCGTCAACCAGCGCGAGGTGGGCGAGGACACGCACTCGTTCGCCAACGCGCTGAAGCACGTCTTGCGACAAGACCCCGATGTGATCCTCGTCGGTGAAATGCGCGACCTCGAAACCATCTCGACCGCGCTCACGGCAGCCGAGACCGGTCACCTCGTGTTTGCGACGTTGCACACCCAGGACGCGCCACAGTCGATCGACCGCGTCATCGACGTGTTTCCCTCGCATCAGCAACAGCAGATTCGTGTGCAGCTCGCGTCCGCGCTGCAGGGCGTCTGCGTGCAGCAACTTGTCCCGACCACCGATGGGATGGGTCGGGCGGTTGCGTGCGAGGTGATGGTCGCGACCCCGGCCATTCGCAACCTCATTCGCGAGGGAAAGACCCACCAGATCTATTCGATGATGCAGGCCGGCGGAAAGCACGGAATGGTCACGATGGACATGTCCCTCGCTCACCTGGTGCGCACCGGGAAGATCTCGCTCGACCTGGCCCGAGAGCGCTGCTCCAACGAGGAAGACCTGCGCCGGCTGATCGCCGGGTAGGGGAGGCATTCAGATGGCGACGAGCACGTACGCGTACAAGGTTCGTGATCCTGCGGGCAAGCTCGTCGAAGGGCAGCTCGACGCCGAGAGTCAGCAGCTCGTCGTCGCGAAGCTGCGGTCGATGGGTTACACGCCCATCGATGTCAAGGAGCAACGCACCGAGCAGTTGTCGCGCGACGTCAAGATTCCGGGACTGTCCAACCGCATCAAGCTGAAGGATGTCGCGGTCTTCTCGCGCCAGTTCGCGACGATGATCAACTCGGGTCTGTCGTTGCTGCGCGCGCTCTACATCCTCGCCGAGCAGACCGAGAACAAGGCCCTCGCCGAGGTGATCAACCAGGTCCGCGTCGACGTTGAAAAGGGCTCCTCACTCTCGGCCGCGCTCGCCAAACACCCCAAGGCGTTCAACCGCCTGTACGTCTCGATGGTGAAGGCCGGCGAGGTCGGCGGCGTGCTCGACGGCGTGCTCGTGCGGCTCGCCGACACCATCGAAAAGCAGGTCGAACTTCGCCGCAAGGTGAAGTCGGCGATGACCTATCCCGCGGTCGTTGCGGCGCTCGTGTTCCTCATCGTCACTGCGATGTTGCTGTTCATCATCCCGATGTTCAAAGGTCTCTACACCGAACTGGGTGGCGAACTGCCCCTGCCCACGAAGATCCTGATCGACATCAGCTCGGTCGCCCGCAAGTTCTGGTATCTCGTGCTGGTGTTGCAGATCGGTGCGGTCGTCGGATTCCGACGTTGGATCTCGAGCGAAGAAGGCCGCAAGCGGTGGGACGCGATCAAATTGCGGGTGCCCGTCTTCGGTCAGCTCGTGCGCAAGACCGCGCTCGCCCGGTTCTCGCGGACGCTGTCGGCATTGGTGCGCTCGGGTGTGCCGATTCTCGAGTCGCTCGACATCGTCGCCGAGACTGCGGGGAACCACGTCGTAGCGACCGCAGTACGCGACGCGCAGGCGGCAGTGAAACAAGGTGAGGGCCTCGCAACCCGGCTCGAACACCATGAAGTGTTCCCGCCGATGGTCGTGCAGATGATGGCCGTGGGCGAAGAAACCGGCGCCGTCGACGAGATGCTCGACAAGATCGCCGACTTCTACGACCAAGAGGTCGAAGCGACCGTGAACGCGCTGACGTCGCTCATCGAGCCGCTGCTGATCGTCGTGATGGGTGGCGCGGTCGGTGGCATGGTGATTGCGCTCTACATGCCGATGTTCAACATCATCAAGCTCATCAAGTAGCCCCCGACCATTCAGCCTCCGCCACCGCGTGACGGCTGACCGTCCGCATCGGCGCACGCAGGCTCTGGCCGTTTCGGCGAGCCTTGGGCCCGGCGGTCGACAAATGTTGGTCGGTTGTGTTGCACTTCGGGGAACTGCGGTGTCAGTTGGGCGTGTCAGCAAGCAGAACTCCGGGGGGAGTGATGACCGAACCGATCTTCGGACTCGACCGCGAGACGGCCGAGCCACGAGATCAGGATCGCCATTGGGATGATCGGCTGATCGCGGAGCTGCGCGAGCTCTACGGTCCGTTGCGTCGTTTCGCGGCGGTCATCGGCCGTTACGACGTCGACCCGGACGACCTCGTGCAAGAAGCGTTCACCAAAGTGTTGCTGGTCGAACCCGGGCGCATCGACGACCTCGGACCGTACGTACGACGGATCGTGGTCAATCTGGTGCACAACGAGCGGCGTCGAACCCGACGCGGCGCGTTGGCCACCCGGCGGCTCGGTGCCAGCCACGCCTCGGAAGACCGTTATCCCAGCGAGCTTGCTGACCTGTTGCGCCTCGAGCCCCGCACGCGAGCGCTGCTCTACCTCGTCGACGTCGAGGGAGAACAGATCGCGGACGCGGCCGAGACGTTGGGTATGTCGGCGCCATCCGCACGCATGGCCCTCACGCGGGCTCGGCGGCGGCTGAAGGTCGAACTGCAAGGAGAGTTGGACCGATGAACGACAACCTGCGCTCACAATTCGACGCGCTGGCGAACCGAGGCACGCCCCGCGGTGCGGATGCAGTGCTCGACACGGCCGGCGCCCACGCGGCGGCATCACTCGATGCCGCCCGAAAGGACACCGTCATGACCGACGACCTGACCCCGATCGTCGACGACCTCGTCGTCGACATGCAACCCCGCAACCCCCGACCGTCTCGTCGTTCGCGCGGCGTGGCCGGTCTGGGTATCGCCGCGCTGCTCGGTATCGGCGGGTATGCCGCCATCGCCACCCAGGGCGGCGGCGGCGCGTCATCGCCCGAAGCCGCAGTCGAACAGTTCGCCCGCGCGCTCGACGACGAAGACGCGCTCGCCGCGATCGATGTGCTCGCGCCCCGTGAGGTGCGTTCGCTCGAACGTTCGGTGAAGACCGCGTCGAACAAGGCCAAACAGCTCGAGATGGTCGACGACGCAACTGACCCGTTCGCCGGGTTCGACATCGACGTCGACGGCCTCGAGACCGACGTCGAAGAACTCGCTCCGGGTTTCGCCAAGGTGACGATTACCGGCGGCACGATCACTGCCGACGTCGACCCCGGCGGGCTTGCCGAACGCTTTCGCGACATGGAGCCCGGTGAACCCGAGCAGGTCGACCTCGCGGAGGTCGATGTGTTCGGCGGCGACAGCGATGACTCCGTCGCGTGCGACAGCTTCGGAGAGTGCACGACGGTCGCCGACAGCAACGACGACGCGAAGACAGCCATGTTCGTAGTCGCGATCAAGGACGGCGACGGCTGGTACCTGAGCCCGGCGTACACCGGCTTCGAGTACGCCCGCGAGGCGTACGAACGCGATCAGAACACGACCGTGAGCGTCGAGTACGGCAGTGCCGAGGGGGCCAACCTCGGTGCCGCCGACCCCGAAGCTGCGGTGCGCGATGCATTCGGCGCAATCGAGGACTCGGATTGGAACCGGCTGATCGAGTTGGCACCGCCGGGCGAGTTGCCGATCTGGGAGTACCGCAACCTGTTGACCGACGCCATTGCTGATGAGGAACCGAGCACGATGCGCGTCGAATCGCTCGACATCACGATCGAGAACGACGGCGACCAGGCGACGGCGCTGATCGAAGCATCTGGCACGACCGAAGGCGGTACCTGGCAGCTCGGGGGCGAGTGCGACAACGACTTCTGGGCGGGCGACGATGGCGAGATCGAGCGGGTCTGCTTTGCCGGCAACGCCCGAGGCGTGGTGCCGCTCGGATTGTTCATGGGAGCTTCGACGGGGACGGACTCGGGACCGCTCGAAATCCAACTCGTGCGCGAAAACGGCCGGTGGTTCGTCAGCCCCGTCGGCACCGTCTTGAACGCGGTCGACGGTTTCGTCGAGTCGTTCGACGCCGACTTGCTGGCGTCGATGACCGGCGATTGGGACGAGATCGAACCCGACGGCTCGATCGCCTACGGCGACGCCGTCACGGTCCAACCCGGCGGTCCTCGGGTCTACACGTTCGAAGGTCAAGCCGGTGACGAGTTGTTCGCCCAGACCGATCGTCTCGTGTCGATCACGCTCGTCGGCCCCGACGGCGACGAAGTCGAGAACGGTTGGGATCTGACCTATCAGGGCCTCACCCTCGACGAGTCGGGAACCTACCGAATGGTCGTGTGGGTCTACAGCGGAGACCAGTCGGTCACGTTGGTCGAAGGTGGGCTGGCCGCGATCGAGCCGACGGGAGCCATCGAGCTCGGCGTCGAGACAACGATCGACGGCCTCGAGGTGTTCACCTTCGCTGGCGCCGCCGGCCAAGAGATCTTCGGGCAAGCCAACAACGCCGACCTGGTGCTCATCGATCCCTCGGGTCGGGTCCGGGACGACATCTACGGGTTGGGTTACGCCGAGGTCGTGACGCTCGACGCGCCCGGCGAGTACCGCGTCGTCGTGCGCCCGTACGACAGCAAGGCCACCTTCACGATCTGGAACCGGGCCGACGCGCCAGAGGGCATCGAGCAGGGCGAATTCGGTCCGACCTTCCCAGGTGACGGCGGCGTGGAGGAGTGCTCCAGCGACGGGACACTGACGACCTGCATCCAGTACGACGCCGACGGCAATGTCATCGGGGAGTACGCCTACGAAGAGACCGGCACCCCCGAAACCGTTCCGACCTCGGTCGCACCGGCGACGACGGCCGCGCTGTAGCCATTGCCCGATCGCTCACCTCGACGCCGCCGGTCGGCATCGCTCGGTCTCGCTGACCTGGCGATGTTGGCCGGCGGCGTCGCGCTGGTCGGCAGCCCGCTGCTGCGATGGGTTCGGCGAGGCCCCGGTAACTCGTTGAGTGGGCGCGACATGATCGACGCGATCGTCGCGCTCGGCGACACGCTGCCCGGATTGTCGGCGGCGCGCCTCGCCGTGCTCTGGTATCTCGTTCCCGCCTCCGGCGCGGCGTTGTGGATCGCTGTGGGGCTCGACGCGGGACGCCGGACCTCGGCCGCCGTTGCAGCGTTGGTCACGATGCTCGTCGTTGTCGGGTTCGCTCGCCTGGCGGGGGTGGGCGACCTCGGTGCGGGCGCCTGGCTCGCCACAGGGGGCGCGATCGTCGCAGGGGTCGCAGCCGGTTGGCGACGACCTTCCGGCGCGGCAGGCGGGGACACTCACGCACCTGCGTGATCGATGCCTCAGGCGTTTGTCCGATCAGGTCTCGTGGTCGAGACGCCTGCGCCTGCATCGAAACCGTTCGTGCCGCGGCGGCGCGGCCTGCCTCGGTGGCCAGCCTGGATGTTTCCCGTCCTGACGCTGACCTACATCGGGCTGAGCGAACTCGGGATGGCGTTGCGTCTGTCGCCGAGCGGTATCACGGCCTATTGGCCCGCTGCGGGCCTCGGCGCGGCTGCGGCGGTGTTCTGCCCGCGATCACAATGGCGGGCGCTGTTCGTGGCGTTGTTCGCGGGATGTGTGCTCGGCGTGTTGCGGTTCGAACCGATCGGCGCCAACGTGGGTTACGCAACAGCGCGCGCGCTCGAGGCCTTGGTGTACGCCTCGCTGATGCAACGATGGTACGTGCAGTGGCGCGCGAGCCATGCCAACACCGCGATTCGCGTACCCGCGATGTTCGTCATCACGTGCATCGCCTGCGGCGTGTCGGGATTGATCGGCGCCGCCACGACCACCTTGGTCCACCCGTCCGATGTCTGGGTCTCGCTTCGTACGTGGATTGCCGGCAACTTCACCGGCATCATCGTGGTCATGCCGATCGCGGCACACTTGAGAACGGGACAGCACCTGACCCGGCGGGTCCGCACCGAACTCATCGGGGCTGTGGCAACGCTCACCGGGGTGAGCGCCTTGCTGTTCGTCGGGCCGACCGAGACACAGATCGCGTACCTGCACTACCTCGTCTTGCCGCCCCTGATCTGGATTGCGATTCGGGTGGGTCCGCGCGAGACCGCGTGGGCCAGCGGGCTTTTCGGCTTGGTACTGATGGTG
>SXGT01406115.1_pt1 | contig 11402 bp, 9 predicted proteins | sample 3176221 | NCBI WGS metagenome assembly SXGT01 (sample SAMN11356862, study PRJNA531348) | freshwater metagenome | isolation source: freshwater sample F1-120 | place: China: Fuxian Lake, Yuxi | collected 2017-12-25
AACAGCCACTATTGTTTTAGTCAAATTACGCATTCTTTCACCTTTAGCTTATTCACTTCGCCCACAATCTTTACTGACAACAATAATATCAACAAGATTAGTCTAGATGTAGTTTTTTACCAGTAGCTCTGCGATTTGAACACTATTCAACGCAGCCCCTTTGCGAACGTTATCACCTACGACCCATAAATTGATGCCTCGGGGATGGGATAAGTCTTCACGTATACGGCCCACAAAAACATTATCGTTACCCGCAGAATCGGTGACGGCAGTTGGATAGCCACCATTTTCACGCACATCAACCACCGTGACTCCAGGAGCTTTTTCGAGTAAGGCGCGCACCGTTGCGGCATCAATTTTGGTGCGCGTTTCGATGTGTACCGCTTCAGAATGTCCATAAAACACAGGGACACGCACGGCTGTTGGATTAACCAGAATGCTATTATCTCCGAAAATTTTCTGCGTTTCCCAGACCATTTTCATTTCTTCTTTGGTGTAGCCATTCTCCATGAAGACATCGATTTGGGGTAAAACGTTAAAGGCAATTTGCTTGGGATAGACTTTGCTCTCGATCGGTTTGAGATTTAACAGTGCCGTGGTTTGTTGTACGACCTCTTCGATACCTTTTTTGCCGGTACCTGAAACGGCTTGATAGGTGCACACATTGATGCGTTCAATACCTACGGCGTCATAAATAGGTTTTAAAGCTACCAACATTTGGATAGTAGAACAATTCGGATTGGCAATAATGCCATGATTTTTATAGTCTGCGACTTTGTCTGGATTGACTTCTGGAACGACTAAGGGGATATCGTCTTCGTAACGAAAATGCGAGGTATTGTCGACCACAATACAGCCCGCTGCAGCGGCTTTAGGTGCATATTCTGCAGAAACCGAACCGCCAGCTGAAAATAGTCCAATTTGTACTTTGGAAAAGTCAAACTCCGCTAAATCACGGACGACTAAATTGCCGCCTTTAAATGGAATGCGTTTGCCGACGGATTTACTGCTTGCTAGGGCATATACTTCACCCACGGGGAAATTACGTTCTTCTAAAATAGCCAGCATGGCTTCGCCTACCGCGCCAGTGGCTCCAACTACTGCTACATCATACAACTTAGTCATTATGTCCTAACCTTAAACTGTCTTAGAAATGGTTAGGGATTGATGGGGTGTGGAATCAATGCTCAGATGGCGACACGCGAAACAACTTTGCGTCAGACGCGTGGTTAACCTGAGCACTTGATTTTGAATCAATCCCGAATTGCTTGCTACAAGCTTAACCCAAAATGGCGAAAACCTTGGCGGTAATCTCATTGACGGCCCCCACTCCAGAAATAGAGCTAAATTTTGCATGTTGTCCAGGCGCAGAATAAAAACCAACTAAGGGTTTCGTTTGGGCGTGATACACCTCTAAACGTTTACGCACTGTAGCTTCTTGATCGTCATCACGTTGGATTAAGGTTTCTCCGGTCAGATCGTCAACACCTGGGTGTTTGGGCGGATTAAATTCGATGTGATACGTTCTGCCGGATGCAGCATGCACGCGTCTTCCTGCCATGCGGCGCACAATATCTTCATCTGGAACAACAATTTCAATGACATAATCGAGTTCCACGCCAAGTGCAGCCAAACCTTCGGCTTGTACTATGGTGCGTGGAAAACCATCCAGTAAATAGCCACGTGCACAATCTTCTTGGGTAATCCGCTCTTTTATGAGGCCTAAGATAATATCATCTGAAACTAAACCACCCGCATCCATAACTTGTTTGGCAGCAACACCTAAGGGGGTGCCTGCCTTAACGGCCGCACGCAGCATGTCACCAGTTGAGATTTGAGGAATCGCATATTTTTCAGTAATAAATTGTGCTTGAGTGCCTTTACCAGAACCTGGACTGCCTAAAAGAATGACCCGCATGAAATCTCCAAAAATAAATAAATACCGCGGCTTTTAGTAAGCCGACTCATAATTGTCTATATTAACTCTTTACGGACTGCCCGTAAAAAAACCAGTAAACACATAACTGTACAAATCATTTTATAACACTTCATTAAAATGTTGTAAAAATAGGTTTATTTCCTTATGCTTAATAGGTTTATCACGAATCAGGATTTTTAAAATGCGTATTGCTGAAATTATGACCCATAAAGTGTTTACCGTCGAACCGCAGGATTTGATAGATCGGGTTTTCTTTTTAATTAACTATGAAAAAATACGCCATCTTCCTGTGGTGGAAAAAGGTAAAGTGGTCGGAATCGTCTCGGATCGCGATCTCTATAAAGCCATAGGGCCTAAAAGCCATTCGAATGCAATTGATAGTTCAAGTAAAAGTCATGAGCTACACGTAGTTGATACCAAAGTGCAAAATATTATGCACCGTGGCGTGATTACCACGACACCGGAAACCTTAGTTGCAGAAGCTGCGGGTATTATGGCGGAACATAAAATTGGAGCCTTGCCCGTGGTGCAAGACCATAAACTGGTTGGGATTGTCTCTACGACCGATTTATTGCGGGTGTTTTCTAGAATTGAACAACTACGAGAAAATCGTGAACACCGCATCGCCACGGGTGTGAGTCATACCTAAAAATTATTTTTTTTAACCCCGTTGCTACGGGGTTTCGCTTTCACTCATTAAGCATGCACACCCAAAATTCTCTGCCTTTGCAAGCTACGCAAGCTTGGCTACAAAACTTTGTTATTTCCTATAATATTTGCCCGTTTGCTAAGCACCCTCACGAGCAAGGCCGTATCCATTATATCGTGCAGGAGGCGGCGGATTTGGAGGCATGTTTGCTGACGACGGTGCTGGCATGTGAAGAGTTGCGTCAGAATTCAGCGCTGGAAACCACGTTAATCATTTTTGCCCAAGGGTTTTCTGCGTTTGAGGATTTTTTAGAGCTACTGTATAGCGCTGAAGATCTATTGGTTGCTCAAGGGTATGAAGGCGAGTTTCAATTAGCGAGTTTTCATCCTGAGTATCAATTTGCGGATGCGGCTGTGGATGATCCAGCTAATTATACCAATCGCTCACCTTATCCCATATTGCATGTCATTCGTGAAGCGTCAATCACGGCAGCATTAGCGCATTACCCTGAGCCTGAATCTATTCCGCAAAACAATATTAGACAAACTCGCGAGCTTGGTAGCCGCTTTTTACAACAACTCTTGGCGCATTGTTCAGCGACAAACAGCTAAGTTTATAACTTATCAGTCTGATTTTAGAGCGTAAAACTGTAGAGCTTAGTACAGACTCTTCACCGCGAATGTCACTCACACTGAATTTAGTGTTCAGCGCTTGCCCGTGGCGAAGTCGCGTACTAAGATACCCACTGTTTTGATCATCTTTTAGGGGAAGACTATGCTTGGCACCATTGCAGCAATCATTATTGTATTTTGGTTCTATCAAACTGCGTTAACCAAAGGTAAAGATCCCTTGGCTTCGGCGTTTTTGGGATTTGTGGTGTTTATCATTCCCTCGGCGGCTTGGACCTTTCTGGTGACCCCCAGTATTCGTGCAAGTGTTGAGCATAGCCCTAGCTTTCTAATGGCGTTGTTTTCGCAATATGCCTATATCGTGATTGCATTTATTTGTGCTGCATGGGTACGCTCACGCCATTTCAACGCTTAAAGCACATCATCCTCTTCATTGGATCGTTAACCATTAAACTCATACTTGGAGTCACTTATGTCTGAATCTTTACCATTACGCTGGGGTATCTTGGGCGCTGCACGGGTTAATGAGCGCTTGCTTCCAGCGATTGTGGGTGCGCCCAATGCAGAGTTGGTGGCTATTGCCAGCCGGCGAGCGCAGGCAGCAGCGCAAACTCTGCAGCAGTATGCCCCGCAGCAGCAACATGTTAAATGTTATGACACCCTAGAGGCTTTACTCCAGGATCCTCAGGTACAAGCCATTTATTTGCCGTTGGCTAACCATGAGCATGCTGAGTGGACCTTACGTGCGATTGCAGCGGGTAAACATGTGTTGTGTGAGAAACCCATGGCCTTGAATGTGGCCGATATCGATGCGATTGCAGAGGCTGCAAAGCAGCAGCAAGTCACGGTAATGGAAGGTTTTATGTATCGCTTTCATCCGCAACATCAACGTGTGCAAGACATTCTCGCCTCAGGAGTGATTGGGGAAGTGCGTTCCGTTCGTGCCAGTTACTCATTTATGATGCGTCCAGCGCGAATGTACCGACTAGCCCAGGATGTTAATCACGGTGGTGGAGCTATGTGGGATATTGGTTGTTACGCGGTGCATTCGTTACGCCAGTTTTTTAATACGCCAGCGCAGTCGGTGAGTGCGATAGCGAACTATGTTGACAGTGGGGCAGATATCGCGACCAGTGGCGTGATAGATTTTGGTGCAGGCAAGTTTGCGCAGTTTGATTTCAGCTTCGCACGTGCTAGACGCTGTGAATATGAAATTGTCGGGACTCAGGGTGGATTGAAATGTCATATTGTTTGGCAATTACCGGGTGATGTACCCGTGATTTCTTGGTGGACGGAAGATGGTAAATTTACTGAAGAACGTCTTCCTCCGGCGAATCACTTCCAATTGGAAATTGAGCATTTTAGCCGCTGTGTTTTAGAGCAAACCCCGCCTGCTTTATCTTTGTTGGATGCCAGAGAAAATTGCCAGTTGATCGTTGCCGCCTTGCAGTCTGCGGCAGAAAAACGCTTGATTAGCCTGTAAGCGCTGCATCAAATAACCTCCAGTTTGATTATCGAGACACGGGAACTCAGCCCACTCGGTTGAGTAACGTCTCTTCTGCGTCAATGTGCTCGGAGAATGTTCGATCCGATGAATTGACTTTTGCTAGCATCTAAGCTGCATACTTTCTTTGAGATATTGGCACAGTTCTTTATCAGATGCCAGCTTAACAGTGATGCTGTGCTAAGCACGCTAAACTTTAACTGAGATTGAATGTTAATTTTAGCTTTGACGCTGGGTAGCTTACTGAGCTATTTGGTAAGTGACAGTCATATTGTCAGCAACCTAGATTGAAAAATTTAAGGATTGCAGCTACTCTACATAACAATGTTTTATTTTAGGCTCGAGTTGAAACTACACCTACCACATGGCAATAATCCAGTTAATGCAACACCGTGCACGATGGGTTTTCCCTAAAATGGTGCACTTTAGAATTCCTATGCGCCGTTTTTACGCCGTAGCTAGCTCGTTAGCATTAACGTATTTTCTTTTGCTTACAAGTTGCGCCTCATTTAGTCCGTTAACTGTCGCTAGTCATATGTGGCCTGGCTATGAATTTATTTTTTATGCGCGCCAACAAGGATGGTTGCCCTCCGAAGAAATCCATATTGTGGAAACGGCCAGCGCCTCAGAATCTCTGCAAGATCTTCTGGAGGGTCGAGTTGAAGCTGCGACGTTGACTTTAGATGAGGTGCTACGTGGGCGAGAACAGCATTTGCCGTTGACGATAGTTCTAATCTTAGATATTTCAGCAGGGGCCGATGTTTTGTTGGTGCAGCCAGGCATTACAGATCTTACGCAACTTAAAGGCAAACGGATTGGGGTTGAAACCAGTGCATTGGGTGATCTGATGTTAAACCGTATCTTGGGTCAGGCTCACTTATTGGCCAATGAGGTACAGGTTGTCCCGGTGACCTTTGATGCGCAGCTCGCTACTTGGCAGGCAGGAAAGTTAGATGCCGTTATTTCCTATGAGCCCTTGGCGCACCAACTTGAAGCGCTTGGGGCTGAACGCTTATTTGATAGCCGACAGCTACCCAATACTATTTTTGATGTGCTGGCGGTACGCTCCGATAAGCTGGATCAACATGCGCAGCAGGTTAAACAACTGATTCAGGGACATTTTCGAGGTTTGCATGCTTGGAAAACCAATCCCATTGATAGTGAGTACCGCTTTGCTCGCCATTTACAGGTTGCGGCAGAAGATGTACCTTTGTTGTATCGCGGTTTAGAGTTACCTGATATCGACTACAATCGTCGACTATTGAACGCGCCAGCCAAAGAGCTGTATAACACAGCGTTGGAAATTCAAACGATGATGAAATGGTCAAGTAACTTAGATAATTTATTCACGGCGGATTTTTTAGCGGAAGTCACTCCATGAAACTTTGCAGGCTTAGCTTGCTATTACTGCTCTTGCTGGTGTCTAGCCCAGCTGTGTGCTCCAAAACCACGATTACCCTTGGCGTACTCGCAAGCCGATCCTATGAACACACTATAGCGCAATGGCAACCACTGGCAGACTATTTGGAGCAGCAATTACCTAATACCGAGTTTCACGTCGAAGTCTTGGATTTTGATGCTTTGCAAGCTGCGGTGTATGTGCGCAAGATTGACCTCATCGTTACCAATCCTGCCTTTTATCTTATGCTGGCGCATCGAACCCATCTCAGTGTGCCGCTGGCCAGTTTAGTCGCAGAGTTTAACGGGATTCCCATGCAAGGCTATGGGGGGAGCATTTTAGTTAAAGCCGAGCGACAAGATTTGCAGACGCTTGCAGATTTGAAAGGACAACGGATTATTGTGAGTGATCCACGTTCCTTAGGGGGGTATCAAGCACAAGCTTATGAATTATTGCAAGTGGGTTTACATCTCCCAGATGACTTTACCGTCATTCACTCTTCAGTAACTCAAGATGCAGAAATTGAATCGGTGCTGAACGGCAAGGCGGATGCTGCTTTTGTGGGGAGTGGTGTTTATGAAACTATGTTACAACAGGGAAGAATAGCTTCCGGCAGCTTGCGCGTACTGAATGCCCAAGATTTACCTGGATTTCCACTCAAAGTTTCAACGCGTTTGTATCCTTACTGGCTGATTGCGGCTATGCCGCAATTAGACAAAAAAATAGCTCAGCAAGTGACGGCAGCATTATTATTAATGCCGAGTGACAGTGCCACACTGCAGGCAATAGGAATGCACAGTTTCTCTATACCTCAGGATTACACAGCGGTGCATGAGGTTGCGCAGGCCTTACATTTACCTCCCTATGATGTCGAAATTGCGGTGAGCTGGCAAAGTATTTGGCGTCAGTATCGTGAGCAAATACTGTTGCTCACGTTGGTTATCCTCTTGATCATTGGCTTGTCACTGTTAATGCTACGCAATATGCGCCGCTTGGTCAAAGCGCAACAGCTTATCCGGCAGCGCACGCAACAATTAGAACGGGAGCGCGGCCATTTACATGCCTTATTTAATACCTTGCCGGATTTGGTTTGGTTAAAAGATGTACAGGGTGTGTATCTGAATTGCAATCCGGCGTTTGAGCAATGTTACGGCCAGTTAGAAGCAGATATTATTGGTAAAACGGATTTTGAACTTATGCCAATTGAGATCGCGCAACAAATCGAGGTACAAGAGCGTGTGGCTTTGCAAAATGATGAAGCCTATACCCAAGAGGAAAATTATACGTTTAAATCCAATGGCTATTCAGGCTTGTTTGCCACGACGCGCACGCCCATGAAAGATGCGGAAGGCAATTTGATTGGTATCTTAGGTATTGCACATGATATTACCGTTGATCGGCAAATTCATGAGCATTTGTTTTTGAATAAAGAACGACTACGCCTTGCCTTACAAGGGGCTGCAGATGGATTGTGGGATTGGAATATGGAAAACAATGCGGTGTATTATTCACCGCGTTGGAAATCCATGCTGGGCTTTGCCGATGATGAGTTGGAGAATCATATCCATACTTGGGAAATGTTGGTGCATCCAGACGATAAAGCACAAGCACTACAACGCGTCGAAGCGTATATGCAGGGAAAAGAAGAGCGTTATGAGGCTGAATTTCGCATGCATCACAAGGACGGGCACTGGCTGCATATTCGGGCACGCGCGATTCGTGCCTGTGACGAAACTGGTGCGCCTTTGGTACCGCATCGCTTGATTGGTACCCATAGCGACATGACCGAACACTATCAATTGCTGAGTACACTAAAGCATAATGAACAGCAAATTCGCTTATTACTCGAATCCGCTAGTAGTGGTATTTGGGGCTTAAATACCGAAGGTTGCATCACCTTTATGAACCCTATGGGAGCGAAAATGCTTGGCTACAGGGTTGAAGATGTCATTGGTCGGCAGGTACACGAGCTCATTCAGCACAACCACAAGCACGATTTGCTTGCCCGCGATTTGGATTGTCCGATCAATGCGACGTTTATGGATGGGCAATCTCGCATTGAGGATGATGATGTGTTTTGGCGCAAAGATGGCAGTAGTTTTCCGGTGGAATATAGCACCCATCCGATCTATCAAGATGGTGTATTAACAGGTGCGGTGGTGGTTGCACAAGATATTACCGAGCGCAAACAGACGGAATTAGCCTTAAGTGCGCAGCATCTGCAATTAGAAAATTTAGTGCAAGAACGCACTCTGGAATTAAACGAAGCCAAAAAAGTGGCAGAAGCGGCTAGTCATGCCAAAAGTATGTTTTTGGCGAATATGAGTCATGAGATTCGTACGCCGTTGAATGCAGTGTTGGGACTGGCGCAGTTAGGACTCCGTCAGAGTTTTAATCCAGAAAAAGCCAATAATGCCTTCGCTAATATTTTAAGTGCAGGTAATTTATTACTGTCCGTGGTCAATGATATTCTCGATTTTTCCAAAATCGAAGCCGGGCAATTGCAGATTGAAATGATTCGCTTTAGTTTGCATGATGTTATTGATCAGGTGATCAATATCAGCGCTGGGCGAGCCAAAGAGAAAGGCTTATCCTTTTTACTGAATGAAGCACGGGATTTACCGACGACGTGTAGTGGAGATCCATTACGCCTGACGCAAATTTTGGTTAATCTGTTATCCAATGCCGTGAAATTTACCGAACACGGTTGGGTACGTTTGACGATACACTGCAGCACAAATAACTTGCAGTTTAAAGTGGAGGACAGTGGTATCGGCATGACGGCGGAGCAACAGTTCAATCTGTTTCATCCCTTTGTGCAAGCGGATTCTTCAATTACGCGTTGCTATGGTGGGACTGGCTTGGGACTCTCAATTTCCAGTAAACTGGCGGAATTAATGCACGGGAATATTCAGGTGCACAGTGAATTGGGTAAAGGCTCGTGTTTTGAACTTAATTTGCCGTTAATTGCACCGGAACAAACCACTTTACAGGCCAATATTCATTTTTTGCTGTGTGGCATGGACGCTCACGAGGCGACGATACTGCAGCAAGATTTGTGGGGGCTCGGTGCCCAGGCGGATATTGTCATTCCTGCACAATTGTATGCTTTTCCTTCTGAGCCTGTGGGTCTTATTTTGGGGGGCGAACTTTTACGTAATCCAAATGTTATGACCCATGTTCAACGCTTAAAGACTTGCGGGGCCCAAGTTTTGGTCGTGTGTGAACAATCGGACGCTACGGTTGATACGTTGCCACCCGTGATTGATAGTCTGTTAGATCGACCTTTACGTGCACGTCACATTATTAAGCAATACCAAAATCGCCCGCATCTGGAAGGCCCTGAGCTAGCCGTCAACGCAGTTCCTGGGCGGCTTAGCAATTTACGCATTCTGGCGGCAGAGGATATTGAAGTTAATCGCTTGGTATTGCAAGAGATGCTAACGCATGAGGGTGCACAATTGGTGTCGGTTGAAAATGGTTTAGCCGCGTGTGAAGTGATACATACTCTGGGCCGGAATGCGTTTGATGTGGTGTTGACCGATATACAAATGCCGATTATGGATGGTTATTCGGTGGCACGTAACATCAGTTTATCTGCACCTGGTTTGCCAGTTATTGGTTTAACAGCGCATGCCATGGCAGGAGAGCGCGAGCGCTGTCTCGCAGCGGGCATGGTGGACTATATTACTAAACCTATCAATATTGAAAATCTGGTAACGACCATATTAAGGCATACGCCCATGAACATTTTACCGAATACCCCTGATGTGGATTCCTCTGTACCTCAGTTAGGCACCAGTAGCGAAATCTCGGAACATACTTTAATAGATTGGTCGGGTTTAGAGCGGCAATTTAATGGCAAATTGGCATTTATCACGCGTCTTGCGGGGATTATGCTACGTTCAAACTTAGACACACCTGCTAAACTTAGGGCGGCCGCCGCGGCTGGGGATTATGAGCAGATGAAGTTTATTGCCCACGGACTTAAAGGTACCGCAGGAAATATGCATGCTTACACGCTGCAAGCGCAGGCGGAAAAAGTGGAGCTCAGTGCACGGACTCAGCAAGCGGATGCTCCAGATTTATCGGAACATTTGGCTGCGCATTTAGAACAGGTGTTACAAGAAATCCGGCAGCGGATAGAGGTTTAGTGCCTTGCAAGGCTCAGTGTTTCTCAATTTTGCCTAAGTCCGGGCAAGCAGTATTTCCTCGGCAGCATTGGGGAGGCGTAGTCCATCGGTGCGGTCCATAAAATACCGGGTACTGAGTGCAGCGGCGGAGATATGTTCAACTTCGCTAAAGCCTGCGTCCAGGGCAAGTGCCAATATCTCTTTAGGCGTGAAAAAGCATAGCCAAGGCGTACCCTGCGCACGTGCACCTTGGGCTGCACGCTCGACACTGGGGCGTAAATCAGGGTCATTAAGTTCAATCGGCAGCATAAATGACAGTACTAATGTCGATCCCGGCGCAAGGGTTGCCAGTTGACGCAGCATCTTTTCGATTGCTGCTGGGGTTAAATACATGCTGAGCCCAGTTGCCGCGACCAATGCGGGCTGGGTAGCAGCAAATCCTGAAGCACTTAGCGGCGCCAACCAGTCATCTTCAGTCTCGAAATTCACAGGTACCCAATGGGGATAATTGGGAATCCCCAAGCCAAGTGTCAGCAGGCGATGCTTTTTCCACTCTTGCATGGCGGGTTGGTCGATCTCAAATATCTGTAGAAGCGTTGCCAGTTGCGGCTGGCGCTGGGCGAAGGTATCCAAGCCCGCCCCCAGAATAACGTATTGCGCTATACCTTCGGCAACCTGCTCGGCCAGACAATCTTCGACAAAGCGCGCACGCGCTACGATAGCCGCACGAAAAGGTCGCGTGAAGGCACTCATGTCTGGTCGTGCGCGCCAGTCAGGTTCCGGGTCAGCCAACTGTAAGCCAAGCGTATCTTCAAAAATGTGTGGCGGGGAATCTAATTCTACGTGCAATGCTCGCCAAAGTGCGGTGCGCACGGCGGTGTTGTCGGGAATATTGCTTAATTTATCAGGCATAGGGCGTACCTTGGCTGTGGTCAAAGCAGGGAATATGCGTGTAACTATCATCATGGATTTAGCGTCCCACGTCTAGCTCTGCAGAAATTGCGATTAAGTCAGCCTAATGCCATGCAGGCGGGGAAAACTGTGCTGGTCTGCTGGGCTGATTCAGAGGCTCATGACTGAACAGCTGCAGTGCTCAGGAATCTAAGATACAATTTCCTCTTAAACCAAAAGTTTTGCCGTTAATTATTA
>SXGT01588890.1_pt1 | contig 11402 bp, 11 predicted proteins | sample 3176221 | NCBI WGS metagenome assembly SXGT01 (sample SAMN11356862, study PRJNA531348) | freshwater metagenome | isolation source: freshwater sample F1-120 | place: China: Fuxian Lake, Yuxi | collected 2017-12-25
CTGGGCGACGCCGAGCAGGTCGCGTCCCTGCAGAAGCGCGGGAATGGCCTGCGCCTGTACCGGCGTAGGGATTTGATAGCCTTCATGCGCAAGCGCGCGCAGCAGGATCTCGTTCAGGCCGAGATCGGAGAATGTGGTCACTTCTTTGTTGCTTTCAGTTGTTGATTCGAGCCCGAGGACCGGCGCGTAAAAAACGCCGGCTGGCTCCAGGCTAAAAGGAGATCGGGCCCCGCGTAACGGGCCGTCGATATGGGAAAAGGGGGCGCTCGACAACTCGTCGACGGTCACGTCGACATACGCGGCTGGAGCGCCTCATGCTGCGGCGCAGCGCAGCCTTCATACAGGAGCGCGGCGTCAGGGTCAATGTGAAGCCCAACGGGCGCTCACGGGGCGCATCGCCGCACGCGACAAGCTTCGCCCCTCCTTCTATAAGCCGAAAAGCAATATCGCCGGCGCAGGCTGGCGCATCTCATCGACGGCGTCACCCACGCGGCCTGGTCCTCGCGCACGAGCGATTGACGCGCGGCGGGAGGGCGACCCGCCATCGGGTCGTAGTTTACGATTTGAAATTCGGATTGCGACCACACTGGACCTTCGTCGGTCCGTATTCTGGGGCGCGTCGACTCGGCGTCTTCTAGTGAAGCAGTCCCACGGCCCCACCATCGGCGCTCGCCTTGTTGTCGCTGTCGCGGCGGCAGATTGTCAGCAGGCGCTCTCGCAGCCACATATGCGCGCGATCCTTCTCGTGGCGTGGATGCCAGAGCATCCTCAACTCATAGCGAGGCAGGTCGATCGGGATCGGCAGGATTTTGAGCGGAGCGAGCTCTACGAACTTATCGGCCATCCTCCGAGGCAGACAGAGCAGCAAGTCCGTCTTCTCGAGAATCCAAGGCGTCGTCAGGAAATTCGGCAGGATGAAAGATATGTTTCTATGTAATCCCAACTTCGCGAGACAGTCGTCGATGAGGCCCGTCCCCGCTTCCCGCCAGGTTATCAGAATATGCTTGCATTCCAGAAATTGCGCCAAGGTGATTTCATCGCCCGGAACCGCGGGATTGCACTGCCTTGTGAGGCACACAATGCTCTCCGCCATCAACGTATCCGAGCAGATATGCGGCGTGCTGCCGAAGATTGCGTCGAAGCCGATCGCCACATCGATATTGTCCTCCTCAAGCGCGAGGTGAGGCGGCCCGACTATAGGCTGGCGAATTTGCACCTCAATGTTGGGAGCGATGCGGATGATCGACTCGCCGAGCTTCGGCAGCAGGGCGAACGCCACATAATCGCTTGTGGAGATCACGAAACGCCGGCGACTTGTCGCCGGATCGAACTTCGGCGGCGACTGGACGATCCTTTCGATATCCCGAAGCGCCGCCACCGTCGGCTCCAGCAACGCAAGCGCGCGCGCCGTAGGGACCATGCCCGACACAGACTTCACGAGTATTGGATCATCGAACTGGCTGCGCAGCCTGCGCAAGACATGGCTCATGGCCGGCTGGCTCAGGCAGAGCTTTTCCGCGGCGCGCGACACGTTCTTCTCCTCGAGAAGAGTCTTCAGCGCGATCAACAGATTAAGGTCGAAAGACTTGAGGTTGACCATCCTGTCGCCACCTTTTGCGAACGATGTCCGCGGTTTCGAGCCCAGTCGAACGAAAGCTCCTCTAGAGGTTTAATTCCCTGAATGAGCTTATAAGATATTCGAATTTTACTGCGTCGGTCACACTCGATAAAGCTTCGCGGGCCTGGCTCGACCCATAACAAGATCAAGAACGAACGCGCGCGAAGCGTGCGAACTTCCGTGCCAGGGCGCGAGCGGCGCGAGCTTCGAGGAAAGCCAAGGAGGACCGCCATGTCCGTCGATGTGCCTGCAGACCGTCCGCCGATCGATCCGCATCCGCTCAGCCCTTACGTCGCATGGGCAGGGGATCGAAACCGGGATCCCATCCTGAGAATGTTCAAGGAGATTTTTCCGAAAAGCGGCAATGTGCTCGAACTTGCGAGCGGCGCCGGCAACCACATAAATTATTTCGCGCCGCATTTCCCGAACCTGTCGTTCCAGCCCTCCGACTATAACGTCGAAGTGTTCGACACCATCAAAAAGAAACGCGCCGAAGCGGGCAGCAGGAATATCTTCGATCCCGTCAAGATCGATCTGACTGCGCCCGAGACTTGGCCCAGCGCCAGCGATCGGCTCTACGACGTCATTTTCGTCGTGAACCTCTTTCAGGTCGCGCCCGTGTCGATCTGCGACGGCATCGCTCAAGTCGCTGACCGCGTGTTGACCGAGGATGGTTTCGTCGCGATCTACGGGCCCTTCAAGGTTGATGGCAGTTATACGACCGAGTCGAACGCAGCCTTCGATCAGGAAATCCTCGCCCCCAAAATCGCCGAATGGGGTCTTAAAGACGTGCGCGACCTCGAGCGCGCCGCCCAGGCGCACAATGTCGCGCTTAAAAAGATCGTGGACATGCCGGCGAACAACTTCATTCTTCTCTTTGGACGCGCATGAGGGCGACCAAGAGAGTTGAGGCACCATGACACAAGGGGCGACGGTGAATAAGGGCGCCGCAATCGTCGTTGGCGTCGGCGCCGAGTCAGGTCTCGGCGCCGCGCTGGCGCGGCGGTTCGCGCGAGAAGGGCTCTGCGTCACGATCGCCGGCCGAACGCCGGAGCGGCTGCGGGTCGTCGCCGAGCAAATCGCCGCGACGGGCGGCGCGGTCGCGATCAAACCCGCCGACGCCACAAGCGAAGCCGATGTCGCCGGCTTATTCGAGGAAGCGGATCGCGACGGCGACCTGAAGCTTGTCGCCTATAATGTGGGGAGCAATTTCGCCGCTTCCGCTCATGACACGACGCCGGAGCTCTTCGAGCGGCTTTGGCGACAAAACGCCTTGGGCGGCTTCACTGTCGGGCGAGAGGCCACCCTGCGCTTCGCCGAACGCGGGCAAGGCACGATCCTCTTCACCGGCGCAACGGCGTCCTTGCGGGCGCGTCCGCCCTTTCTTGCCTTCGCCGCCGCCAAAGCCGCCCTGCGCGCCGTCGCCCAGGGCCTCGCCCGCGAGTTTGGCTCAAAGGGCGTTCATGTCGCCCATATCGTCGTCGACAGCGTCATCGCAGGCGAATATGCGGCGACGACTTTCGCCGAATATGCGCGCTCCAAAGGCGCGGACGGCGTCCTTGCAGTCGACGACATCGCCGACGCCTATTGGGCGCTGCATTGTCAGAAGCGCAGCGCCTGGACTCACGAAATGGACCTCAGGCCCTTCAAGGAGCCTTTCTAAAGGTCCGCACGTTACCGCCGCGGAGGCACCAGAAAATGGCGACGCGAACAAAGTGGCGCTTTGTCGGCGACTATCTCGAGAACTGCAATTGCGACATCGTGTGTCCCTGCCTGGTCTCGACCAAGGCGATGATGGCGACGCCGACGCAGGGTTGCTGTGACAATGTTCTGGCGTTTCACATCGACAAGGGAATTTACGGCGACGTCGCGCTGGATGGGCTGAATGTGGCGCTTGCGGCGCATGCGCCGGGTCCCATGGCGGAGGGCGACTGGACGCTCGCCGCCTATATCGACGAGCGCGCGACCGACAAACAGACCGACGCTCTCGCAGCAATTTTCGGCGGCGATGAAGGCGGCCCTATGGCGGTCTTCGCGGCGCTCGTCGGGACGCATCTAGGCGTCAGGAAGGTTCCGATCCGCTATGCCATCGAGGGCAAATCGCGCTTGGTCGAAATCCCCGGCGTGCTGACCGTCGCCGTCGACCCGCTCGCCAGCATGCATCCGAGCGGCGAAATCTGGGGCATGACCGGGCATCCGCTCGCCCCGGAGAAAATCGCCTTCGGTGTCGGCCGCAACGGCAACGGCTTCAACGACCACGGCTGGAACTGGAACAATTCCGGCCGCAACGGCCATTACGCGCCGATCGAATGGTCGAACTGAGGGGCGCCGCCGACGGCATGGAACAGACCCATCCGGACCCGATCGCCGTTCACCGCAATGCGATCCTCGCCTCGCTGATCGCCTTGTCGATCACGGCCTGGATCCTTCTGATCTGGCAGGGCGCGGCTCAGGACGCCGACAGCCGCATGGCGTCCCCGTCGATGGGTCTCGGCGCGCCGCTCTTCCTGGCCGTCTGGCTGGCGATGACGATCGCGATGATGTTTCCGGCGGCCGCGCCGATGGCGCTCACCTTCCACAAGGCGCAGAGCGCCCGGCGCAAACGACGACAGGCTTTCGTGGAAACATGGGTCTTCCTTTCTGGCTATCTTGTGGTCTGGATCGCTTCCGGCGTCGTCGCCTATGTCGGCGCGCTTGCCGCGGAGGCGATCGCGACCCGTCTCGATCTCTCGGCGCAGACGTCGGCGCGCATCGGCGGTTTGACCCTCGTCGCCGCGGGCCTTTACCAGCTTACGCCGTTAAAGGATCTCTGCCTGACGAAGTGCCGCACGCCGATGAGCTTCATCATGACCTCCTGGCGCGAGGGACCGCTCGGCGCCTTGCAGATGGGCGCGATCCATGGTGCCTGGTGCCTTGGCTGTTGCTGGCTGCTTTGCGCGATCATGTTTCCGCTCGGCATGATGAACGTCGCCGCGCTTGCGACGGTGACGCTCATCGTTTTCGCCGAGAAGACGCTGCCCTTGGGCGCCGCCGTGGCGCAGGCCCTGGGCGTCATCATCTTCGCCTATGGCCTGTTGATCATCATCCAACCTCAGGCGCTTCCGATCTTCCATGGATGAAGGGGATTTCGCTGGGTCGTTCCGCCCAAGCGCTTTACCTGGACCGGCGATCTAGACAAAATCATCGGCTCGTCAGGCGCCAAGCGTGAAATTCGATCCAAGAGCGTAGATTACGCCAAAGCGCCGAATAGGATTTGCGACAGATGATGTTTCAAAATCGCCGTCTCCTGCGCTACACGAAAGACAATATACTGAATCTTGCGGCGAACGCCGCTCACCAATTCGCATCACAATATGCGTTGTCCATTTATGCGTCCGATTCGATTTATTCATTCATTCCAAAAAATGCGTGCTCTACGATGCGATATACAATTGGAGCAGCGAATGGAGCAATTGCAGGACCGGAGGACTTCAACTGGATTCACGCCAACAACCAAACCTTTCGAGCGACCTTGGCGGAACTGGCAAAAGCAAAATATACGTTCGCCATTCTCCGGGACCCATATCTACGGGTGGGCAGTTGCTATCTCGACAAGATTGTGGATCAGACAGAGGTCGCTTGGCATTATCACAAATTGACCAACTATCAGACTGCGCCTGCGCTGGTAACATTTCGTCAATTCATAACCTCTCTCAAATCCCGGCTTCGAAGCAACGAACATTGGCGCCCTCAGACAGACTTTCTTGTTTATCAAGATTATGATGATTTCTTCTGCCTTGAAGCGTTTTCGGAAGCAATTGCAACGCTGCGCGAGCGAATCGGGCTCAAAATCCTTGATGCGCGCGGTCTCACAAAACATGGAGCCGATCGATATGAGCCGCTCGACGGCGACGAACTTTTTGCAGACAAACCCGCTTTCGAAATCGCCGAATTAAAGCGGGCGGGCAGGATTCCGCGAGTCGCACAGCTCTATGACGCGAGTCTGATCGCAAGCGTCAGCCAAATCTATGCCGGCGATATCGCCTTCTATAACAAAGTCACGCATCGCACTTGCGTCTTCGACGCCAAGCCCGCCTTGGAAGGCGGCGGCTCGCGCTGATGGCGCGACGGGAAAAGAATGGATGTCGCCCGCGCATGGTCTCGAAGGACGAGGACGAGGAAACTTTTCGCCCGATTGCCCTGCTGCCGTCATCCCATCTTGCTCTTGACTCTTTTCCCGCTTAGCGTTTCCGCACGAGTGCCGGTCGATTCGTCGAGTCAGCTGTCGCGGACGCTGTGAAGTTCGCGCTTTCGAGGGATCAGAACATGGATCGGGATACGCTCGGCGACATCGCCGAGTCCGCCCCTTTGGCGGGCGATGGCGCCGACGATCGCAGCTCCTCCGCGTCAGCCGCAGGCAAGAATTCGGTCAGCGTTCCGGCGCAGCTCGTCACCCAGGGCAAGCACCGTTTTTACGCCCTCGTGCTGCCGAGCGGTCTGCTTGCTGAGACCTGCATGGTCGAGCCGCGCGTCGAAAATCCGATCGAGGGATTTCAGCGCCTGCTCGACGAAAAGCGCGCGAAGTCCATCGCCAAATATATCGACGCCGGCTTTGGCACCGTTCCCGGCGCCGTGGTGCTGTCGGCGCAGTCGCGCGCGCACATGCATTACGACCGCGCCACTGGCGCGCTGACCTTCCGCCAGGACCCCCGCGCCTTTCTCATCATCGACGGGCAGCATCGCGTCTTCGGCTTCAAGCTTGCAAAACACGCCGTCGACGTGCCGGTGGTGATCTACAACAGGCTGAAGCGCTCGGAAGAGTGCCGCCTGTTCATGGACATCAACACCAAGCAGCGCCCGGTCCCCAACGAGCTGTTGCTGGACATCCGCCGCCTGTCGGAAGTCGAGACGCAGGCCGACGCGCTGCTGCATGACGTCTTCGATCTCTTCCACAACCGCGACGACAGCGCCTTGAAGGGGCTGCTCAGCCCGGCGGAGCGGCGCAAGGGCACGATTTCGCGCGTCACCTTCAACGCCGCCCTGCGCTCGATTAAGGGCGCCTTCGTCGACGCGCGGGCGGAGGAAGTTTACGCCGTGCTCAACGCTTATCTGCGCGCCTGCCGACATGGCCTTGGCCTGCACAACGCCGACGAGCAGATCGCCCATCCGGCGCTGTTCAAGGCGCTGGCGCTGCTCTTCACCAATGTCGCCGAGCGCGTCGCCGACCGTCACGGCGGAAAATATACCGTGGCGAATTTCGAGGACGTGCTCATCCCGTTCTTCAAGCGATTGAAAAAATCCGACCTGCCGCGCGCCGGCATGAGCCATGTCGCGCTGCATGAGCATTACAGCAAGGCGCTAAGCGCCGGCTTCCTGATCAAACAATGGCTCTTCTCGTGAAGCGAATGGATCGACTTCCATTCCCACATCAAGAACGCTGCGAACTGTGAGCCCGTGCTCGGTCTTTTCCCAATGGAAGGGACGCCGCCAAAGTTCGTAAACGGCGCGCCAGGCGGCGAGACTCAGCATCGCCAGCCACAGCGGCAGATAGATCAGCGACGCTCGAAACCGCGTCAGTTCGCGCCGCCGCATGCCGATCGCGAGCGGGAGAATGAGGGCGGCCGCGCCGGCGATCGCCAAAAAGCACCACAGCGTGCTTAACGTGATTTCAAGCGGCGAAACCGGCGCCAACAGCGCGCCGAACATCGCGTCGTAAGCCATGCGCGCCGCCAGGAACGGACCGAGCAGAGGCCCGAACAGTCCGCCAGCGAACATCGCCAGCGTCGCAACGGCGCGGCGCGCGCCGAGATCGACGAACAGGCGCAGCGGCCGGCGGCAATGCACGACGAAGGTCTGCATCCAGCCCTTGAACCAGCGGGTGCGTTGTTTCACCAGCGCCGTGAAGGTCGCCGGCGCCTCTTCGAAGGTCTGCGAGCCGAATGTCCGCACCTCGAAGCCGGCGCGCGCCAGCCGCAGGCCGAGATCGGCGTCTTCGGTGACGTTGAACGCGTCCCAGAAGCCGATCTCGCGTAGCGCCTCGATGCGGAAATGGTTTGAGGTGCCGCCGAGAAAAAGCGGCATCCCCATCAAGGCCAGTCCTCTGTTGTAAACATCGAAGAGCGCGGCGTATTCGATGGCGAACAGCGCGGTCATCCAGTTCAGCGCGCCATTGTCGATGGCGAGGCTCGCCTGCAGACAGGCGACGTTCGGCGGCGCGCTCGCAAAGCGCGTCGCGGCGCGGCGCAACTGACGCGGCTCGGGCAGGTCTTCCGCGTCAAACACGGCGACGAGCGATCCGCGGGCAAACGGCATGGCGACATTGAGGGCGCGCGGCTTGGTGCGCGGAACGCCCTCGGGCGCCACCACGATCTCGTGCGGCGCGCGGGGCGGGTGCGCCCGCAACGCCGCCGCCGTCGCTTCATCGTCGGCTTCGATCACGAATTTCACGTCGAGCTTCGCGCGCGGATAATCCAGTCTGTCGATCGCGCGAGTGAGTTGACGCACAACGGCGGCTTCCTGATAGAGCGCGAGCACGATGGTGTAGACCGGCAGCCGCGCGTCGGCTTCGAGCGGTTCAACGTCGGCGCATTCCCGAAGACTCGCCGCGCAGGCAAAAAGCCTTAGAAACACGCCGCAAAAGAACATGCTCGTCAGAAGCAGGGCCGACGCAAGGCGCAGCAGAAAAAAGGGCGCAAAGAGGCTCGCCGCGAGCCCGATCAGCGTCACGAGCAGCAGTCCCGCCTGTCCGCGCCGCAGGCCGCCGCGCGCGCAGAGCTCGCTGTCGACGCGTTCAGCGAGAAAGGCTGCGTTGCGGGCGGCGGCGTCGGGATCGGCGCGGCGCACCGCCTCCAGAAAGTGCGTTCGCGTGGTGAGGGCGAACAGCGGCCGGCCGCGCGCCACGCGTTGCGCGCTCATCAGCCGGAAGACGCCGCTGCCGCTCGGCGCCAACAGCCAAAGATAATTGCTCGACCCGTCGCGGACCCGTGCATAGCCGCATCCAACCGTCGCAACGCCCGGCGCGGAGACATCGACAGGTCTGTCGATGAAGTCGACGTTGAGATGCTTCGCCAGCGCCCGGTAGAAGACATCCTCCGAGACCAGACCTTCGGCGAGCAGCGCTTCGTCCGCGCATACGCCTTGACGGCGCGCCGTCGCCGCGGCGAACTTCAGCACTTGCTCCGGCACGCCATGGCCGGACAGAAAGGCGATTTCGACGGGGATGGGTTGCGGCGCGGTCGCGCGATGCGGCGGCGGTCGGCGAACGGCGGCGGAGTCGGCGGGCGTTCGCCTTCGCGCCGGTTGACGATGATCGTCCTTGATCGGCGAAGCGGCGGAGGCGGCACTATCGATCGGAACAAAATTCATGCAATATTCCGGCGAATGCAGTCGGCCTTCCAACGACTATCAAACTCCAGCAGGGGCTACGCAATAACTTTATGCGCCGTATGAACTTTTTGCGCCGTATCAACAAGTCGCCCAGATTCGCTCTCCTCGCTTCGCTTCGCGCGGCGCTCGCGGCGATCGTCCTTTCGTCCTGCCCGCCGGCCGCGAACGCTGGCGACAGCCCGACCGCGCCAACGCCGCCCGCAGCGACCGCGCCCTCGTTCTGGGACCCCAGCCGGACTCCGGAAAAGCCGGATCTCACCGGAATGCGGCAGATCCGGTTCCTGACCGAAGACGACTATCCGCCGTTCAATTTCCTGCTTCCCGACGGGCAGGTCGCAGGCTTCAACATCGATCTCGCAAGGGCGATCTGCGTCGAACTGGACATCGCCTGCACGATCCAAAGACGACGGTGGGATCTGCTTATCCCCGCGGTCAACGACAATAGCGGCGACGCCATCATCGCGTCGCTCGCGATCAACGACGAAACCAGAAAACAGGTTGATTTTTCTGGGCCTTACATGATGACGCCGGGTCGGTTCGCGGTGCAGGCCGACACGACCCTTAAGTCCGCCTCCCCCTCCGCCTTCGCCGACCGGCCGATCGCCGTGGTCGCGGGTTCGCGGCACGAAGCCTTTCTCAAAGCCTTCTATCCGAATTCGACATTGATGACCTTCGAAACGCCCGCCTTGGCGCGCAACGCGCTAAAAAACGGCCGCGTTCAGGCGTTGTTCGGCGACGCGATCTCTCTTTCGTACTGGCTGAACGGCGCAGAAGCGGCCGGTTGCTGCGCCTTTCGAGACGGACCTTTCACCGATCCGAAATATTTTGGCGAAGGCATCGGCATCGCCGTGAAAAAAGGCAATACGCCGCTGCGCCGCGCGCTCGACTATGCGCTGTCCCGGCTCGCCCAACGCGGCGTCTTCGCCGAGCTTTATTTGAAATATTTCCCCGTCGGGCCGTTCTAAACCGCGCGGCCCAGCAAGTGAGCGATGGCGGCGCGCGCGCTTTTTATGGCGGCGTCGAGTTGATCGCGCTTCTCGCCGGCGCTCGATCGTTCGTCGCGCAGCGCCTGCTCATAGGCATCCGCCGCATTTCCAACCCCGAACGCCCCGACCGCCCGCGCCGAGCCCTTGATGGTATGCGCAAGACCGATGCGCCAGTCGCCGTCGCCGACTCTGGCGGGCGCGCGCAAGCGTTCGGCGCATTGCGCCGCCTGCGCGTCGAAGAGCTCCAGCAGCTCCCGTTCGAGATCATGGTCGCCGAAGGTCTGGCGGGAGAGATGAACGAGGTCGATCGGCAATTCCGGCTGCCTGTCTAAAAGCGGCTGCGGATGAGCTTCGCAGTTCAAAAAGACGGATTCCGCGAGTTTCGCCATCCCCATTCCCTGTTCTCCTTGATATTTATAGCAGAGCGCGATCCTTCGGGAGCCTCGACCAATGCGCCAAGCGACGCTTATCCGCAAGACTGGCGCGCGTAACCTGAAGGACGTGTTAACGAAGTTTGCCGATACGCGCCGCCCCCATGTTTCAATTGCCCGGAATGGGCTGTAAAGTTTGGTTAATCTTTATTCACCGGCAGCCGCTTAGCGGCGGCCCGTGGATTCGGCCGGACCGCACGGTTCTGCGCCGCCTGGAGTGGGCGAATGGCGACATCGGGAAAAATCCAGGACGCGGCCTCCGCCGCTCTGTCGGCGGTCGAGGAGGCACTGGACATCGGCGCAACGCCGGAGGCCGCGGCAGACGCCGCGGACGAGGCGAACGACCGATCGAGCCCGGCCGCGTCCTCCCGAGCCGACGCGCCAGCCGGCGACAAGCGCCGATCGGCGCCCGCTCACGGCGAGCCGCAGAACCGCGATCCGCACGGGGTCATCGCTCCCGCCTTTGCGCCGGCCAATGATGATCGCCGCACGGTCGGCGAGTTGCGGCAGGCGCTGGAGATCAAGCCCAACCGCTCGATCATGGCCTTCACATTCGCCGCCATGGCGCTGTGGGCGGCCTGCTGGGTGCTGTATCTTTATTTCCATCAGGGAGAAATCCTCGACGGCGAGAGTTCGATGCTCGCGCCGAAGCCGGTGCTGACTTTCGCGGCGCTCATCGCGCCCCTCGTCTTTCTCTTCCTCTCCGGATTGATGGCGCGCCGCGCCCATGAGATGCGGCTCATCGCCAATTCCATGACTGAAGTCGCCATTCGGCTCATCGAGCCGGAGACGGTGGCCACCGAACAGATCGTCTCGCTTTCTCAAGCGATTCGACGCGAGGCCGCCTCAATGGGCGACGGCATCGAACGCGCGCTGTCGCGCGCCGGCGAGCTGGTAGTGATCGTGCGCAAGGAGTTCAACAACCTCGAACGCTCCTACACCGACAATGAGAGGCGCATTCGTATGCTCATCGACGAACTTACGCGCGAACGCGAGGCCATC
>SXGT01721154.1_pt1 | contig 11401 bp, 9 predicted proteins | sample 3176221 | NCBI WGS metagenome assembly SXGT01 (sample SAMN11356862, study PRJNA531348) | freshwater metagenome | isolation source: freshwater sample F1-120 | place: China: Fuxian Lake, Yuxi | collected 2017-12-25
CCGATGGCCACAAACCGCCGGATCGCGTCATTCCGTCGATGCTTTAGGGATTGCCGGGGGGCAAGATGCACCGTTTGCTTTTGTTGACGCTTTCATTGGGCTGGCTGGCGTTTGCAGGCATCGCTGCGGCGCAAGATCCGGCAGAGCCAACAATCGAACAGCAGGCGGAGATCGCTGCCGCCGAAGCCAACGCAAGCTTGATCGCAACGCCCGGCGCATGGCTGCGCGGAGACGAGCCGGTCTATCCGGACGCGGAACGCGCGCTTGGCCATCATGGCCGGGTTGATGTGCGCGGTTTACTCGGCGTTGACGGCCGCCTTCGGTACGCGACTATTGTTGGAAGCAGCCGGTCGCCTGGTCTGGACGCCGTGGCGCTGGCGTCCGCGCTTGCTGATCAATACACGCCCGCGAAGGACGCCAGCGGAAATCCCATACCTGTCATGTTCACGACGGCGCGTGCATTCTACTCCTTCACTTCGTCCGAAGGCGTGGGCGCCGCGATGTACACTTGTCCGCAATTCGTACTCGACATGGACTGGTTCAAGGCGACCTGGGGTGAAGAGGCGCTGCGCGATCACTACTTTTACGTGCTCATTCGCGGGCTCAGCACGATCGCGCGCATGAGCGCCGGGGGAGGCATTGGCGCCATCGAGAGCAATGCGGACTACGCCGCCCGTTGGGATCGCGCGATTGAGACTTGCCGGGATCGCCCCAATTGGCGGTTCGCCCAAGCTATGCGGCCGGAGGGCGAATACATTGATCGCATGGCGCGCAATCAGCAGCGGGGCAGGTAGCGCCCTTGGTGCGTGCCGCGCCGCAGTGGCCGTTCGTCTCAAATCGGTTGAAACGCGCTCGATCCGTTGCGGATTTGGCGAGCACGTTCTTTGGGGATCATTATGGTCGCACTCACACGCCGCGCACTTAGCGCTTCCACTCTGGCGCTTGTCGCCGGGTGTGCCGCACAGCAGGGGAGTGGGGCAAGCGCGCCGCCGCGTGGTCGTGCCGCCATCGGCTCATTCGGCATCGATCTGAGGTCCATCGATCACAGCATCGATCCGGGCGATGACTTCTTCCAGTACGTCAACGGCGCCTGGATGAATTCCAACACGATCCCCGATGATCGCAGCTCGTGGGGCACCAACGAGATGCTGATCGTGAAGGCCGAGCACGATGTGCGCGCGATCGTGCAGGAAGCGGCAGCGGCCGGCGGCGCGCCGGGCTCGAATGCGCAAAAGATTGCTGACTATTACAACGCCTATCTTGACCAGGACGCGATCGACGCGCGCGGGCTTGCGCCGATAGAGTCGGCGCTGGCGGAAATCGCCGCGCTGCGTACGCACGAGGATGTCGTGCGCTTCATTGCGCGGCCGGGTGCGGGCGTCACGTTCCCGATCATCACCTATATCGGCTTGGATGAAGGCAATCCGGATCGCTATCTGCCGCAGATGACTCATGCCGGACTCGGCCTGCCTGAGCGCGAATATTATCGCCGCACCGATCGCCAGTTCCCGGAAATTCGCCAACAATACGAAGCAGCATGTGCGAATATGCTGACGCTTGTTGGCCAACCAAATGTCGCCGCGCAAGCACGCGCGATCATGGCGCTCGAAACGCAAATCGCAGAACTGCATTGGCCGGTCGCGGATCGTCGTGAGCGCGAACGCACCTACAACCTCATGCGCCGCGCTGACGTGCGCGCTTTGGCGCCGCGCTTTCCGTGGGATGCGGGCTTCGACGCGCGCGGGCTCGCGGCGCAAGACGAGGTCATTATCGGTGAACTGAGCGCGATGGGCCCGCTGGCGAATCTCGTGATGGCGACGCCGGTTGCGACATGGCGCAGCTACGTCACTTGGCATTACGTGCGCAGCAAGGCGCACATCCTGCCGCGTACTATCGATGATGCGAACTTCGCCTTCTTTGGCCGTCAACTGAACGGTCAGCCGCAACAACGTGAGCGCTGGCAGCGCGCCATTCAGGCGCTGAACGGCGTTCTCGGCGAGGCGGTCGGCGAATTGTACGTCGCGCGGCACTTCCCGCCGGAGTCCAAGGCGCAAGTTTTGGCCTTGGTCGAGAACATGCGCCGCGCGTATGGCGAGCGCATCGATGCATCGCCGTGGATGAGCGCCGAAACCAAAGTGATCGCGCGCGAAAAGCTGGCCACTTTCCGTCCGAAGATTGGTTACCCGGATCGCTGGAAAGATTATTCGGGCTTTGAGGTTCGCGCTGGCGATGCGTTTGGCAACCAGATGCGCTTTGCGCAATGGGATTGGGCCAACGATCTCGCGCGTCTCGGCCGACCGAGCGATCGCGAAGAATGGTTTATGACTCCGCACTCGGTGAACGCGTATTACAATCCGCCGTTTAACGAGATCGTGTTTCCTGCGGGCTATTTGCAGCCGCCGCTGTTCGATCCCAACGCGGATCCGGCTGTGAACTATGGCGCGATTGGCGGCGTCATCGGCCATGAAATGGGTCACGGTTTTGATGATCAGGGCGCCAAATCCGATGCGCGCGGGGTGCTTCGCGATTGGTGGAATGCCGAGGACGTCGCGCGCTTCCGCGCCACTACGGATCGACTTGCCGATCAGTACAGTCAGTTCGAGCCGCTACCCGGCCTCAATCTCAACGGCCGCCTCTCACTCGGTGAGAACATCGGCGATTGCGGCGGCCTGCAAGTGGCGCTGCACGCCTATCGCATCTCGCTCGCTGGGGGCGAGCCCCCAGTGTTGGAAGGTACAACCGGCCTGCAGCATTTCTTCATGGCGCGCGCGCAACATCGCAAACAGATCGTGCGAGAGCAGCAATTGCGCAATCAGGTGATGACGGGCCCGCATTCGCCGGCGCGCTATCGCATCAACGGCCCGGCGCGCAACATGGACGCTTGGTACGAGGCCTTCAACGTAACGCCTGATGACGCGCTCTACCTGCCGCCGGCAGAGCGCGTCACCATCTGGTAGGCGTTAGAAGCTCGTCAGCAACGTGAAGCGCACGTTGCGGCCTGGCAGCGGCAGGTCGTCCTTCAAGAACGAGCTGTGCACGCGGCCGACTTCGTCCGTGAGGTTGCGGCCGTCGACGCGCAGCGTCCACGGCCCGCCTTGGCCTTGCGGACGCCAAGCGAGGCTGGCGTTCAAGAAGGTGTAGCCATCGGTTGCCGTCTCAAAATTTGAAACGCGATTCTGGCTGTCTGTCTCCACGGCTTCGATGCGCCCCGTCCAGTTCGCACTTTCCGCTTGCAGACCGATCGTCAGTGTTTGCGGCGGAATGCGCGGTGGGTAGGCGCCGCCGGTGAAGCGGGCGTTGACGATGTCATATGTCGCATCGGTACTGAGATCGAAGCCGCCGACTTGGCCCAGTAGATAGCGCACCATGAGCTCACCGCCGATGAAGGTGCCGTCCTGCTGAACGAATGCGAACACCGGAAGGATTTCAGCGTCCACGGGAATGCCCGGGTCGCTCTCGTCTGGCGCAAAGCCGCTCGTATCAGTGTCCTCGTCGAGCCAGAACACGTCGCCGCGTTCGACCAGTGCGATGTAATCCGTGAACTCCATAGCGAACAGGTTTGCTTCGACGTTGAGGCGCGAACCAGAGTAGCGCAACGAAGTTTCGAACGAGACCGCGATTTCCTGGTCAAGGTCAGGATCGCCAACCTCGTAGTTTTCCGTGGCCAGGTGCGGGCCATCGGAGAAGAGCTCGATCGCTGTCGGCGCGCGCTCGGTGCGGGCGAGGGTGGCGCCGATGAACCAGCCTTCGGCAGGGCGAACGAAGGCGCCAAGCGATGCGCTCACATTGTCGAAGTCACGATCGCCTGCAGTGATGTTGTCGATCTGACGCCGCTCGTAGCGCAGACCGCCTTCTAGGCCCCAGCCGCCGAGATCGTAGCGCTCGATAGCGAATATCCCCGCATCGCGTGTGTTGGTGGCGGTAATGAAGGCTTCTTCGCCTTCGGCGTTGAAATCAACGTCCGTAAACTGCACGCCGACGACGCCTTGGTGGCGCCCGTCACTGTGATGGGCCTCGAGCCGGGCTTCCCAGCCTTCGCTGAAAAACCGTGTGCCTGGCTCGCCATCGCCTTCGAATTCGGTGTGCTCATAGTCCGAATGCTGCACGCCATAATCGATGCGATTGAATGGGCCGAGATTGATGCGGAAGTCGCCGCGCGACTCGATGCGTGTTTGCTCAAGCTCGATGCGCCCGCCGGGTTCGCCGGCGTGATGTGGCAGTAGGCCGTATGCATCTTCGGTTTGCTTGATCGCGAGCCCAATGTGGCCCCAATCGCGCACCAAGGCGCCGCCGCCGCCATAGGTGCGCATCTCGCTCCATTGGTTCTCCGCTTCGCCAAGCGGCGTGTCGTATGCGCTGGCATCGCGCTCTGCGAAATTTAGCGTGAAGGCGAGGTCGCCCACGCCGAAGCCCGCGCGCGCGGCGCCTTGGAAGCCGTCGTCCACCGTGGAGTACGCGGCGAGGCCATCAAAGCTCATGCCATCGCGGAGGCGCGTTGGGATCGATTGATCAATGACGTTGACGACACCGCCGATTGCGTTGCCCCCATAGGCCAATGCAGCTGCGCCGCGCAGAATCTCGATGCGCTCGGCGTCAAGGCCGTCCGATGTGACGGCGTGGTCCGGTGACGCGGTCGACGCATCGATGGCGCCGATGCCGTTTTGCAGCACGCGCACGCGGTCTTCGCCGAGGCCGCGAATGATGGGTCGGCTTGCGCCTGCACCGAAGAAGGTGGTCGAGATGCCGGGCGAGGCATCGAGCGTATCGCCAAGGCCGCCGTTAAGCCGGCCGGCGATATCGTCGCGCAGTAGCACTTCCGCGCCTTGCAGGCTCTCGATACGCGAGCCTTCCAGCGGCGCGGTGACGACGATTTCTTGTTCGGTATTTTCCTGCGCGGCGGCGTTGAGCGGAAACAGGATGGTGATTGCGGCGGCGCCGCTCAGCAAAATTGAACGTGTCATGATTGGTCTCTGAAACAATGGCGCGCGCCTAGGCGCGCAGGATCGTGCGCTCGCGTTCGGCGGCGCGTTATGTGCTCAGAGAAGTACTGGCGGCGCGCGGCTCCGCCATGAATGCGCGGACGCGCGGGGGCCAACGTGGAGTGGGCGGCGCGATAGCGTGACGGAGGCCGCCGGCGGTTCGACAAGCGCGCCGCCAGCCGTCGGGAGCGCGCCGCCAGCGGACGCGAGCGCTTGGCAAACGAGGCACGCAGCTTGCTCGTGAGGAAGCGTCGCGTGTTGTTGGGAGTCGTGGCTGCCGCTGCCTGCCGCGATCGCCGCCGATAATGGGTTGGCGACGTGGACATGAGGCTCGACCACGAACACTTGCAGGAACACGGCAAGCATGGCGGCGAGCGTGAACGCGCCGCGGTGCGCCGGATTGCGGCGCTTTCGCTCAAGGTCGCTTCTGCGTGGCCCCTGCATTGTGCGCAAATGTTATAATATAGCGCCGAGTATGGCCAGCCCCTCCGGGCTCAGATTGCGACGATCAGTGCGGATTGGCCGCCGAGCGACACGCGATCCGTGTCCATGATGGCTTCGCCTACTCGGAGAAGTATGTCGCGGTTCCCGGCGGGCAGCATCGTTCGAGCCGGGCTTGGCGACAGATTGAACATGCAAACCACGGCCCCGTCGGCGTGAGTCCGCTCCAAGATAAGGATCGGCCCGTCCTCCCGCACCGCTACGTCGCCCTCACGCAACGCCGCGCTCTGCTTACGTGCAGCGATGGCCTGACGGGTAAAGTGCAGCATCGAGTTTAGATCAGCTGCCTGAGCGTCAGCCGCCAATTCGATGTGGCGTGGGTCGAGCGGAAGCCACGCGTCGGGCGCGGCCGTAAAGCCTGCCATAGGCGCATCCTTCAGCCATGGCATCGGCGTGCGTGCGCCGTCGCGGCCAATACCCGACGGCCAGAACGCAATCGCTTCCGGATCACGCAGCCGCTCGAACGGCACCTCGCTGTGCGGCAATCCAAGCTCGTCACCCTGATAAATGAATGCCGTACCGCGCAAGGACAGTAACAGCGCCAGCATGAGTTTGGTGCGCTGACGGTCATTATCGGCCAGACGCGTTGGAAAGCGGATGACATCGTGATTGGACAGCGACCATGACGGCCAGCCCTTCGCTCCTTGCCATTGGGCCAGCGCCGCTTGCGTTATTGCCGCCGTCAGCGCGCGCTGACGAAGCAGAAAGAAGGAGTAGGCGGTGTGCAGGCGCTCCGGGCCATCGGTGTAGTCGCGCTGAACCTTGAGCGGCTCTTCATCCTCGATCTCGCCGACGGAGATGGCGCCATACTCATCCAACAGCTGACGCAGCCGCGCAATGAACTGGAGCGTCTCAGGTTGGGTGCGATCATAAAGGTGACGTTGAAACTGATGCGGCCGCGCCGGTGCGCGCTTTAAGGTCGTGATCGGCGGATTGTCGCGCAGCTTTGCGTCCTGCACGAAGAAGTTCACGACATCGAGGCGGAAGCCATCAACGCCGCGATCCAGCCAAAAGCGCGCAACATCCAGCAACGCGTCCTGTACCGCGGGATTGCGCACATTGAGATCGGGCTGCTCCGGCAAGAAATTGTGTAGGTAATACTGCCGCCGGCGCGCGCCCCAAGTCCAGGCGCAGCCGCCAAACATGGCTTGCCAATTGTTAGGCGGCGAACCGTCTGGCTTAGCGTCCGCCCATACGTACCAATCCGCGCGCGGATTGTCTCGGCTGGCGCGGCTTTCTGCAAACCAGGCGTGCTGATCGGACGAGTGCGACCACACCTGATCGATGATGACTTTTAGTCCGAGCTTATGCGCACGCGCAATCAACGCGTCGGCGTCAGCCAGCGTGCCAAAGAGCGGGTCGACGTCGCAATAATCCGCCACGTCATAACCGTAGTCCTTCATGGGCGATGTGAAGAACGGCGACAGCCAGATCGCATCGCACCCAAGCGAGGCGATGTGGTCAAGCTTTTCAATCGCGCCGCGCAAATCGCCGACGCCATCGCCGTTCGAATCTCGGAACGAGCGTGGATAGATTTGATAAATAACAGCGCCGCGTAGCCACTCGCTCATTTGCACACGCTGACGAACCGGCGTTCACAAATCAAGCGCCGATCAGATAAGGGTCCACGCACCCGGCCCGCCCGTATCGGACGCAGCCGATTGAAGTTGTGTCCGCGAGGGCGCCCCAGCGTGCGGCGCGCGGACATCATCGAAGGCGATCCACTCAGCGTTGCAGCCTTCGCGCGTGAAAGTCAGGGCGGCGTAGCCTCGGCGTGTGAGGTCGCACCAAGCTAGGTGCGCGTTGGCTCCGCGCATGGCAGCCTCACGTTCGCCCGGTGCAGCGTGCGAAAGCGGCCGCTCAAAGCCTGGTGAGCTGACGCTGCCGCCGGCAAACTCAATCGCCGCCAATCGATCGCCAAGCGCAAGATTGTTGACCCAGCAATTGTGACTGTCGCCGCCAAGCACGATCGCATTGCTCGCGTGGGCGGCGCAGGTCTCGAGGAAGCGCTGGCGCGCTGCAGGATAGCCGTCCCAGGAATCCAAGTTCCACGGCAGGCCCAGCGCCGACGCTTGCTCGCCAGCCGCGAACCAGCGCCGTGTATTGGAGGAAACGCCGTGCGGCAGAAAGCGCGTAATGTCAGAAGCGGCGATCTGTTCGCCCATTACGACCTGCTGCGTTACAATCTGCCAACGCTGGCCGCGTGATTTTGAAGCGGCGAGGGTTTCCGCCAGCCAGTTCTCTTGCGCAACGCCGAGCATGCTGCGGCGGGGATCATCAAGCACGGTACGCCGAAACTCAGCGACCACGGCCGCAGCCTCGGCGCCACCTTGCGCGAGCATCGGCATGAGTGTGCGCCGGTAGTCGATCTGCTGATCACGTCCAAATAGACGTGCATCCAGCAAAACGATACGAGCCAAATCGCCCCAATCGAGATATCGATAGATGCGCAACCCGCCCGGCGCGCGGATCGGCATCCAATCGAAATACGCTTTCGCGGCCGCCGCGACCCGATCGGTGTAAGCGCCTTCGAAGCGTGCGTTGTGGTCGAGCGCTCCGTCTCGCCAAGCATTGTTCACCAGCTCATGATCGTCCCAGACCGAGGCTATCGGCTTGGTGCGCCGAAGTTCCAACAAGCCTGGATCAGTGTGATAGTTGGCGTAGCGTTGATAATAATCGTTGAGCGCAACCGTCTCGCGGATCGGATCGACGACTCGGCCCGGGACGGCTTCCGCATTTGTCGGATAGCGGCCGCGCGGCACTTCGTAGATGTAATCGCCGGCATGCAGTACGAGATCGATATCGTCGCGCGCGGCGGCGTGCGCGTAGGCGTGGAAATAGCCATATGGCATATTCGCGCAGGAGAAGAGCGCAATACGCAAGCTCTCTGCGCGGCCCTCGGGGGCCGTGCGCGTGATCCCGGTTGGGGAGGCGCCCGATGCAGAGAGAAAGCGATAGAAATAGCGGTGTCCGGCCGCGAGACCGCGCACATCGACCTTGATGCAAAAATCATTGGCCAAAGCTGAAGCAACGCGGCCGTGTCGCACGATGTGCGTGAACGCTTCGTCTTCCGCGACCTCCCACGTCGCTTCCGCACCGGTGAAGCGCGTCCAGAGCACCACACCGTCGGAAAGTGGGTCGCCGGACGCTACGCCATGTGTGAACGCGCCGGACGAAAGAGATTGCGACCAAGCCGCGCGCGGCGTTGCCGCCAATGATGCGGCCACGAGCAATGATCGGCGCGGGATGCGCACCGCGCGCGCCTAGTTCGCGGTCGCTAGAGCGGAGCGCTCAAACACGGCGTAAAGGAAATCGTGCACTGCTGTCGCCGTTTCGTCAGCGTCGGTCTCTTGCGGCACGTGGCCGACGCCCTCCATCCACATCAATTGTGAACCGGAGATCGCCTCGTTGAATTGGCGCGCGTGCTCCGGCGGGACGACCCGATCGATATCGCCCTGAATAATCAGGACGGGCATGTTTGCGAGCGGCGCTAGGCGCTCTGGTGTTGCGAAATTACGTTCGCGGAAACCGAGCGTCATTTGGAGCAGGATGTCTCTGTGTCCCGGTGCACGCGAAAGATCGGCATGGCGTTGCACCAACGCCGTATCCACGATTGTCTCATCAGCATATGCGGCTTCGAGACCTTGGCGGATCAACGCTGTGTTATCGAGATCGCGCATCAAGGGGCCGAGCACCGGATTGCGTAGCAGCTGAAAGATACGCGGCTCGTCACGAACTTCGGCGCGGGTGTCTTCCCATCCGGATGCGTTGACGAGGATCAGCGCTTCCACTTGCTCAGGATGCGTGAGCGCATACTCCCACGAAACATTGCCGCCCATCGAATTACCGGCGATCGCGAAACGCGAAAGATTTTGTTTCGCTACAAATTCTTCCACGACACGGACGTAAGCGTCGATCGATGCGTCATAGTCTTCCGGCGCTTGCGTCAATCCATGCCCAGGCAGATCGAGCGAGATGACGCGATAGTTCTCGCCGAGGCGTTCCACCCATGGCTCCCAAGTATGGAGTGAGGCTGAGAAGCCGTGGACCAACAGCAGGGTTGGCGCGCCGGCGGGCTGGCCTTGGTCGCGGAAATGGACGCGGACGCCTGTGTCTAGATCCAGATATTGCGATGCTTCATTCGCATACGTCTGCTCAAGCACGGCATAGGGAATGTCTGAACGCTTCAAGACAAAATAGCTGCCAACGAGAACGATTGCGATAATCGCGATCATCGCCGCGATTGCACCCAAGAACCATCGCATGCCGCACCTCCGCCGCTAGAGTGAACGTGAGCGCGCGGGCGTCAAGCGCGCCAACCGACGCGGCGCGCCCAGGCCTGGAAATCCGCCTGCCTTTGCGCGCGATCCGCTGGCGGCGCGTCGCCCTCCGAAGCCGCGCGCGCCCGCATGTGGGCGGTGACTTCGCTGATGGGCGGCAGGCCGACGCTGGCGCGGCGCTCGTCAAGGCCCGCGGGGTCGCGTGTTGGCGCAGGTGAGAGCTGGCCGTTCGCGTCCCAGTCGAATTGGGTGCCAAAGGTTTGCTCGGCGCCCTCGAAGACCGCGATCCGGTCGGCGAGATAGGCGGCATCGAGCGCGTTGGCTTGCCCACGCGGAATCGCGTCTAACATCAGCGCAAGGCCGCGCCGTTGCAGATCGGGCCGGGAGATAGCGTGCTGCAGGATCATAAAAGCTGCGGCAGCGCCCTCATCGCCGAGCGCGCCGGGGCCAGGCCAGCCGATGGCATCGAAAGCGCGCTCCAGCAATGCCGCGTTCTCCAGATGCACCGCTTCCATTTCGGGATGATACCCGGCGAAGAGTTCGCCACTTTGCGCGAGCCGCATGCGCGTTTGCGCGTCACGGCGCGCGGCTTCGATTAGGGGGTCGATCCATTCATTCATGGCCGCACACCGGACAGGCGGGATCGCGCGCTAGCTTTACAGTGCGCGCTTCGCCGCCAAGGCCGTCAAAGAGCAGAATACGCCCGCTCAAACCTTGGCCCGCTTCGGTGATGTGCTTGATCGCTTCGAGCGCCACCATCGACCCGATCACGCCTGTTAGCGCGCCAACCACACCCACGCGTTCGCATGTTTCTGCATCCGGTGGAGGGTTCGGTACAAAGCAGCGATAACAGGGGCCGTTTGGAGCAAACACAGCTACTTGTCCGCTCCAGCGGCCGACGGCGCCGGAAATCAATGTTGCGCCAAGCGTGCGGCAAGCTTCGTTGACGGCAAAGCGTGTGGAAAAATCGTCGGTGCCGTCGAGTACGAGATGAGTGTCCTCAAGCAGCTGGCGGGCGTTGTCAGAAGTGAGCCGTTCCGTCCGCGCCTCTACGATAACGTTGGCGTTCAAGGCGCGTAGTGCGTTGGCGGCGCGTTCCGCTTTCGGTGCGCCGACGTCGTCCGAGCGAAAAATGATCTGCCGTTGCAAATTCGAGAGCGCGACTGTGTCATGATCGATTAAGCGAAGGACGCCGACGCCCGCGGCGGCGAGATAGAGCGCCGCCGGCGCGCCTAGGCCTCCTGCGCCGACAATGGCGACGCGCGCTGCCTTGAGCCGCTGTTGGCCTGGCCCGCCGATCTCCTTCAGTAGGATGTGGCGCGCGTAACGGTCGCGTTCTTCAGCGCTCAGTTTCATGACGTGGCTATAGCAGCTTATTGCGCCGGCTGCGTAGCGGTCGCCGCCTGTGATGTGATGGGAGGGCGCCGGACGTTGCCCTCTCAGCCGCGACCGGTTGAGCCAAACCCGCCTGCGCCACGCGCGGTTTCTGAAAGAACGTCAACCACGTCCCAAACGCCCGGGGTTACCGGTGCGATCACCATTGGGGCGATGCGTTCGCCGCGGCGGATGATGAAGGGCTCTTGCCCAAGATTGATCAGAATGACTTTCACCTCGCCGCGATAATCGGCGTCGATTGTGCCG
>SXGT01358681.1_pt1 | contig 11400 bp, 10 predicted proteins | sample 3176221 | NCBI WGS metagenome assembly SXGT01 (sample SAMN11356862, study PRJNA531348) | freshwater metagenome | isolation source: freshwater sample F1-120 | place: China: Fuxian Lake, Yuxi | collected 2017-12-25
GCCGATCCGGTCGATCTCGTCGTGGAACAGCGCGAATGCGTTCGACCGCAGCGCCGTCTGCTGCGAAGAAAGCGTCCCGGTTCTCGGCGTGAAGCCAACAAGATCGCAGAGGCCCGAGTGCGCGCTCGAACCGCCAAGCCCCGGCGGGGGCCTGTTTGAAACAGCGGCGACATGCTTCCACACACGCCCAACCTGGAATCGTCCGTTGAGGTCTGTTGTGCTTGGGAATCGCAGGCTTTGCGTCAGCGCGATCTTGTCGATCACACCGCTAACCGGGACAGCAGTTGTTCCGATGGCCCCCGAGGATGCGGTGAGGCTCGTTATGTCATTCGTCGTGAGAACAATCTTCAGGCCAGCCTTGCCGTTGCCGATGTCGGCGATTTGCCCGCATGACCCAATCGTGAACCCCCACGTCAGGTTGCGGACATTGCCGAGCGTTCCAGCTGTCACGAACTGCATCGTGCAGCCGAGCCATTCATCCGTCGCGTGGTCATCCTTGAACGCGCTGTCCTCGTAGGCGATCCAGAAGGCCCACTTCTGCGGTGTGCCTTGCTGTTCAGCCTTGTAGATGGGGATGCCGGAACCGCTGGCGCCGTAGTCGGACTCGCGCTCGGAGTCGATTGGATTCCACGCGGACTCAAGCGTGCTGTTCCATGCAGGGACAATCTGGTTGTTCGCGCCCGCCGTTGTCCCGGGCGTCCAGAGCTCCTTCTTCTTCTCGGTCTTCTGATGGACCGACACGATCTTGCAGGCCGTGTAGGCGCCTTGCAGGTCGCTCTGGATCGTCAGCGAGTCAGGGACAACGTCTTCGTCCACGTCGATTGCCATCGTGCTGAAGGCTGCCGTGTCCAGCAATGCGACCTTCGCAGGCCGGACGACAGGTGTGTATTGCCCGGGCGAGAGGTTCTCTGGCGCAGCCTCGTTGGTCCGGACGTACCACAAACCGGCGCTCACGAGACCGAACCCGGCCGTCGTGAACCGGTACGCCTGCTCGCGGTTGTCGTCAGGGATGTACGTCCATGCGTACCCGCTCGTGCTGGGCGTCGTGCTGAACGTGCTCGTGATGTCAGTCGTCGTGCGGAACTCAAGCCCGGGCGCACCTGCGGTTGTGTAGAGCAGCCACGAGGCGATGGTTACGGTCGTGCCTGACAGCGCGGCGCCGACCTTCACGAGCACCCATTGGCGGGTCTGGTGGTCAACCATGAGCCGCATGTTCGGCACCCACTGAAGCACCTGCTGGATCGCCTCTGTGAATCCTGCGTTGTTCAGCGCGATCTCGCCGGGCACTACATCAAGGCCGTCTGTCGTGCCTGTGTACCAGAGGCTGGTGGCAGCCTGCGGGATGATGTCGGCGTCCTTGAGCGCCTGAAGGTACACGGTGTCGAAGTACCCGAGGATCTCCTTGACGGACATCGAGGACGTGCCGACGGCGGTGGCTCCCGAGTACGTCGGAGCGCCGATGCCGTAGGTATTCGTTCCGCCGGAGGTCGTAAGCTTCTTGACGGCCCACCAAATGTCCGGGTTGTCGTGCGCGAGGTTGAAGAAGAGCATCGGGACATCGAGCCCGTCGGAGAGCGAGCGCCGCGTCCTGATGTCATTCGCGCGCCACATCGCATCGCGGCACGTCGCGGTGACGGTCCCAGCCGCCGTCACGGTCACGGTGTCCACCCAGCCGTAGAAGTAGCGAACCTGCGTGGCGGGCGTCGCGTCGTTCAGGTGCCACGCCGGGGTGGACATGCCAGCATCCTGCGTCCCGACGTTCGCCCAGAACTCCACGATGTCGTTCGGTTGAAGGCGGATGGTCCCATAGGCGTTGTACCACCAGTGGTCACGCCCGGTGATGCTGATGGTGAGTGTCTTGCCGTTGTCGTAGTCCGACGAGAGCGTTTCGACGGCGACGTAGAGCTTGTCCGATGGATCGGTGGCACCACCGACGCCAGCGCCTGCACGAAACCCGTTGTCGAATCGGTAGCCAGTCGTCGCGTCCGCATCCGCAGAGCTTCCGTCCTGAATGACAGAGACGACGCCGTTCGGGATCGACGACCAGAGCTTGAGTTTCTTGTTCTCAAGAAGGCTCATGCGTCTCCCACTGGATCGCTCACGCTTGAGAATCCAAACCGGAGGCTCTTCGCAGCCGTGGCCGTCCCAGGCTCGCTGCCTTCGATCTGCGGCGCCTCTGTGCAATAGGCGTTCGGGAGGTACCAGAGAATATGAGCAACGGGATCGCCAGCGACGTGCGCATAGACCGGCGTGGTTGTGAAGGTCAGCGTGTGCGTCGCAGGTGTAATCAACTCGATTGTGAGAACCTCACCGCCACCAGCGCCTCCGACATACACCACGTCTGATACGGCGAAGATGGCGCTGTCATTGACGCGAAGTGTGGCGCCTACAACACCAGCGTAGGCCGTCGTCGCGTCCGTCGCCTCGTCCTCGATCACGGCGAACACGCCCGCCTGCGTGTAGATGTTTCCAGAGCCGAAGCCGCACACGGTTGCAAGGCTCGTCAGCAGCGCGAGCTTCCGCGTGTGGAATGAGCGCGTGGTCTCGTTGGAATCGTAGTAGCCAATCACCATGCCGCCGTCGCAAGAGACGTTGTAGGCGGCGTTCGCACCACGCTCGATCGGGGCCTTGCGATTCGACCACACGCTCGGCACGAACTGCATCCGGTCGAACTCAAGCGCGAGGGTTTCGGGCCCACGGAGGAAGTCGCCGAGCCGGAGGTTCTTGTAGTACGCGATGCGGTCACCCATGGGTCACATCTTTCTGCTGGTAGCCGACACGCCTACACCCTTCAGCATTGCCTTCATAGCGTCCAGCTCCTTCTCAAGGCGTGTGAGACGCTTCTCCTCCTCGATCTTGCTGGCGGTTTCCAGCTTGATGAGCTCCGATGTCTTGTCAATCACGTCAACTGTCAGTTCTGAGACACGTCGCGCCTCGGCCTGCGCGTCGGTAAACGCTTGCTCGAACGAATCGACAGCGTCCTGTACCTTCTTCAGCGATTCTTCGCGCTCGGATTTCAACTCGTCCAGCAGCGCCTTTTTGTCGGCTTCGGCGCGCTCAAGATCCTTCTGGTGTTCCGCCTTCGCCTCGTCAATCTCTGGCATTTGCACAGCACCAGAGGCAACCGCGCTGGCCGCCGTCCATGCCCGGGCAGTCTGAAGTGGGCGCTCGGCGGTCATTTGCTTCTTGACGAAGCTTGACTCCAACCCGGCAAGCGCCATTGGGTCACGAGCCAACTCGCCAACACCCATCCCAAGGCGCGACATCTCAAGGCTCATCTCTGACCGGATCTGGCGATCCTCAAGCTTCTTCCTGCGGGCGATAGCGCGTTTGTATTTCGACGGCATCGCATCTTCGCCAGCGGCGGCGGCCATGCGGGCCTCGAACGACTTCATCGCCGACATGAACGCATCGGCGAGGCGGTCGATTAGCGCCTCGGTGACCTCGATGTGGCGGCGGTTCACACGCTCTACAGCATCGTTGTATTCGTCCTCGATGGCAGCGCGCTTTGCGGCCGCATCCTTCAGAGCGTCTGTAAGCCTGTCGGACGCGCTCGCGACTGCATCGCGGGCCTTTTCCTCGTCCTTCATGGCGTCTTCGATGTTCTTGGTGTTCTCGCGCAGCATCTTCTCGAATGACTCGATGGTCGCCTTGACGGTATCGACCTCCGCTTGCTTGGCCGTGATGCGTGGGTCATTCATGGCGCCGAGTGTGTCCGCAAGCTCGGTTGCCTTTTCGCCGAGCGTCTCGAATGCGTCAATGTTGACCTGGACTTCGTTGGCGAGCTCTCCCCACGTCTGCGTCTTGGTCATCGCGGTAGCGGCGGCATCGAACTTGCCGCTCCACACACGGATGCCTTTGTTCACGAGCGAGCCGCTATCCGGGACCGCCTTGCCGGATGGGCCAACCTCGCGCGGCAGTTGCCGTATCATGGCTGCCACAAACTTCATGTTTTCCGACTGACGCACGGACGGATCAGCGGCAGCCTCGGCCGCGTGTAACTGTGCGTCGATCTGGTCGCGGACCGATTCGACGAATGCAGCCATGTGCGGCGACAGCGTGTTGATTGCTGCGGCGAGCTTGTCGGGCGACCACGCTGGCATCGGAGGAGCGCCGGTAACAGCCGACAGCTTTGTCTGTTTCTCTGGCGCCGCGAACCACTTCTGCTGCGGACCAGCACCACCAACGAGCTTGCCGCTACCCATCCGCGCCGCAGTGTTCTCCTTGATCGCCGCGGTCTCGGCCTCGATAGCCGCGTTGAATGCAACTGCCGCGTCGTGCCGCTTGCGTGATTGCGGGTCCTCGTGGTATCCAACCCGCGCATCGCCACGCATGGCGACGGCAGGAACAGCGACCTTCTGCCGCGACCCAGCGGCCATGTCGCTGAATCGCTTCAGCGGGTTCGCCGTGAACTTCTCAAGCGCCGTTGAGAACGCTTTGACACCGGCTTGCCATCCGTCGTTACTCCAAACCTCCATGGCGCTTGCCATGCTATTGGCGAACTCGTTCAGTCCGCCCATCATGTCTTTGATCGAGGCGGAGACGAAATCGAAGAACAACGACGCGGCCTTTTTGGCATCCTCCCAAATCTGCTCTAGTGTGTTGTTCTCAAGGTACGCGGCGGCCTTGTCGATCCATTCGGCCAGTTTGTCTACCCACCCTTCGATTGTCCCTTGAACGTCGGAGCTTGAGAACAGTTTCTCGATTGCCGCGCCAAGCCTGCGGAGCGATGGCTCGATGCGGTCGAACAGCTCAAGCACCTTCATGCCGACGCGGTCTTTCCAGTCGGCCATTGACGCCTGAAGCCTGTCCCACTTCGCACGGTGCGTGTCGGTCTGGCTCGTGAGCGTGCCCTGCTTGCGGATCAGGTCTGTCATCGCGGCGTTCGTGAACTCATAGCGGCGCTCTGCGAGCGAGAGGTCTTTGACATTCTTGCCAATAGCGTGCGCGTATTCCTTGTACGCCTCGGTCGCGCGGACAATGATTCCGATGTTGTCAAGCACGCGGAACGACTGGCGACCGAGACCGACGGCGATGTCGTTTAGCGCGTCGCCGATGTCGCGTCCTGTTGCGAGCGCCATCTTTCTCGCCGCGACGGCAAGCGCCTCGAACTGCTGAGTCGTCTGTATCGCGCCGAGCGAGACTGCTCGGTTGAACGCGAGCATGATCTCCATCTCGCTCGCGGTGCCATGTAGCGCCGCTTTGAATGATTCGAGCGCCTGAACTGGCTCACCGCCAAGACTCTCAGCGAACTCTCTGAACGCCTGCTCAATAGGCTCGCGCTTGAGAGCGCCCATCGCCGCAGCGATGGCCCCAGCGAGTGTCGCGCCGATGGCGATTTTCGCAGCATTGGCAAGCATGTCTGCCAACTCTCCAGCAAGGTTGCCGATAGCGTCCGCAGCGCCAGCCAGAATGGCCTTGGCGTTCGCTGTCGATGTCGTGAGCGCATCTCCTATCGCGGCGCCAAGTGAGGCTCCGATCCCCGCGCCGATCGTTGTCCCGAGGCCGGGGAGCGCCGACCCAACAACGCCGCCAGCGACGCCACCAATGCCTCCACCCCATGTCATCCCGCGCGTGGTAGCCTCTTGGCCCTGCTGTTGCAGGCGCGCGGATGCCGTGCCTGTGCCGAACCGGATCAGGTCGCCGGGGCCGCGAATGCCGGATGCGTTGCGCAGGACATCCGCTTCCAGTTGCGCCCGGTTGCGCGAAATGGCCAGCTCGGATGCGACGACTGCTTGCGCGTGCTCGGCGACAACGCGCCCCATCTGCGAATACATCGCACTTTTTGCTTCCGCGGCACGCTTCGCTTCGCGGATAATCGCGTCAGCCTCTTGCTTCGCCAGACGGGCCGCCTTGTTCGCGGAAGCTTCGGCCTCGCGCGTTGTCCTCTCAAGCGCCCTCTTTTTCTCGGCTTCCGCTTTTGTGTTGGCCTGCCCTTGCGTCCTCAGTGTTTGTTCAAGAAGCCGCTCGTCTCGGTTGTGTCGTTTGATCGACTCGTCGGTCCAACGCTTGCCTTGTGCTTCGCGCTCCCGCGTCGCCATGTCAAAAGCGGCCGCAACGGGGCTTTTGCCCGCTTTGCCAAGGGCGGCACTAATAACGCCAGCCGACTTGGCGGCTTTTTCCATGCTCGACGCGACGCCCTTGTACGCCGTCTCCGTGGCCTTCGCGTCAGCCGCTTGGCCCGATGATCCGCTTGCTCCCGCCTGACCACCGCCGCCCTGAAGCCCGCTGATTACGATGTCTAGCCGCGTCGTCCCCGCCATGGCTTACTCCGATCCCCGCGACGCGGGGCTGTTGTGACATGGCGAGGCTCGCGTGTAGCTGCGCGTAGTCCGCCGCGAGAAGGATGACGGAGACGTGCTGGAACAGCCCCGCCATGCGTCGTGGCTGGTCGCGCAGTGCGCCGGGGTACGGAAACTGTCCTGTCTTTGCGGCATGAATCAGTTCCAGCGCCAAGGTGGCCATCTTCCGGTCATGGGGAGCCTCGCCCCCCATGACCATGTGACGGACCTCGGCGCTAATCAGTTTCCCGCGTCGTCATCCGCCCCGTCACTCGCGAGCCTGTTCGCGCCGTTCATGATGCGCAGCGCGATCTTGCTCGGTAGGTTCTTGGCGGTGTTGACCCATTCCTGTGACTTCGCGTTTCGCGCGGGCCACTTCCCGCTCGCCTCGTCCGGCCCACCGTAGTTCGCTTGCAGGTGCAGGCCGAGGATCTCCGGCTCAAGAACGCTCTTCGCGTCCTTGACTCCGGCCCACCACTTGCCCTGCATGGCGGATGGCGGGTCACGGAGAGGGAACACGCCCCAGTCGTCTCCGAAGTCGCGGAGGTCAACCTCCGCCTCGCAGATCGACTTTTGCGTGTACCAGACGGGGACTTGCTTGATGGGGGTCGAATCGGCATTCATCTGTCAGTCGTCCTTTCAGGCGTCGTTATACGCCTTGAGTGTGAGGAGGCTTGTCTGTCCTGCTTCGAGCTTCGCGCGGGCGGACACGTTCACGACGCGCACGGAGCCTGAGATTGTCGGGGCCGAGACGCTGATGATCTCCAGCTCCGGCACCTTGATCTCCCATGCGGTGTTGTAGACCTGAGCGCCAGCCGCGATGCCAACATCGAGGACATCCAGCGTCAGATTGTTGACCGCGATGCTTGAGATCTTGGCAACGGCCTGCTTGCCCGTCGAGTCCCAGAGCAGGACGTAGTCGTCGGCGGCAAGCCCGGCTGCGCTCGCGACGGCAACGACCACAGCCGACCCAGCGGTCTCGGCATCCACGGTCGTCGTGTTCGCACCCTCGGGCGAGTAGCCCATGATGCGGAGCTGCACGGTGCGGAGCGTGTTCGCGCGGAGGAGGTCCGCGTAGGCACTGTCGCTCATCACGAGCGTGAACTCGCAGGTCACCTCGGGCATCCCCGGGTACGCCTTCGTCCACGTGCCGTTCAGAGCCGCCGTACTGTTCGGCAGGAAGGCGTCCACCTCGACGCCCTGATTGAACGTCAGGGAGCACGACTTCACCTGCGCGTTGTCCCCGCTGAAGCCGCCTTCGTTGATGTCGATGTCAACGAACACGTTGCGCGTGTCGTAGGGCGTCTTCGTGGGCCACGTCGGCGTCGGGGCGGCGCTTGTGATCTCGGTGTCGGCGTTCAGGAAGCCGTCGAGTTGGAGCTCAACCGGCCCCGGGCTGCCACGGTCCACGCTCAGGGAGAAGCCGCTGAAGAGGCAGCCAGCCAGCTTGCGCCCGGTGCCGCTGCCCGACGTGAGAATGCCGCCACCCCAATACTGCTCGATGGTGTGGTAGCTCGGGAGTCCGTTGTTCTCGTTGACTGCGGCGCCGAGCAGGAGTGCCGCGTTCTCCGGATAGATCGGCGTGCGGATCTGGCCGCCTTCCTGATTCCGGCGCGCGAAGATGCGGTACTTGGTGCCGCGATCCTTGTGCTCGGTGTTGATGTCCGAGGTCTCGACGCTGCCAGCCATGGCCACGCCATCCTCGAACACGGGAATCCAGAGGGACGCGGCGGGCGTCCCGGTCCGAGCGGTCGGCGAGCTGTTGACGCCGAGCTGCATGAACATTTGATGTTTGAACAGGTCGCCCATGGATCACCTCTTGTGAGTTAGGTCAGGAACCGACGGTTCCCGACGAGTACCAGCGTGAACTGCCAAGCCCAGAACCTGATCGTGCCCTCACCATGTCCACGGATCGCCGTGATGGAGTCGGGCCGGAATGTGTATTCGGCAATCGTTGCGGAAGCGTTGAACCGCGACCGCTTGCAGGCAGCGCCGTTCACGATATCCGAGATGGCTGCCGCTGCCGTCTCGATTGAAGAGCGCGTCTTGGAGTTGCCGGTGGTGGCGTAGACCACTGTGATCCGCACCTCGGCCACGTCCTCGATGCCGTTCTCTAGGAAGCCTCGGCTGGTCAGTGACGATGCTTCGCTGGCAATCGCCGGCAGGTCGGACGCTGCGAACAGGCCTGCACGCGGCTCAACCGGCATGGCGCTTCCCGCGTAGCCGTGGAACTCGTGCAGCCCGAGCGCTGTGTACGAGTCCTGCGCAGCAAGGTACGCCCACACGGCGGCTTCCATGTCAGCCCAAGGCGTGCTCATTGCTTCCCGCCCGCCTCCGCGACCACGCGCGGCAGCACGTCGTTGTCTACCCACTTCTCCGTCGCGGGCTCCAAAATGTTGGTGGTGAACCACTCAACATTCGCATCGCCGAACGGAACCTTACTCTCGGCCATGTCGCGCAGCAGTTCTGCGGGTATGTTCCCCATCGCGCCCGTGTAGTTCGCCTCCATGTCAATCGAGGCGTGCATCAGGCCAACGTCGCTGAACTTGCTGATCGCGTCCATCAGCCCGAGCGTCCACATGTAGGCTTCGTCATCGGCGACACCACCAGCAGGCTCGTTCAGGTCGTAATACGTCGCCTCCTCTTGGTGGATTGCGCCGTGCATCACAGCCTCAAGGTCGGCCCCAGCGCGCGCGGCGATGGTGCTGTCCTTGAGCGTTTTGCGCGGGCTTACCTGAGTCCGCCAAAACTCCTTGTGCTTCTTGTCCCACAGGCCCTGCATCCCAAGGAACAACCTGTCGGTGTTGTTCACCATCGTCCTGCGGACAGAGGCGACCACGGCCTGCGCCTCGGCCATGTTCTTCACTTCCACGCGGAAGGACTTCACCGAACAAGCTCCACGTTGAACGATGACTTCCCGCTCGTCCCGCTGTCGCCGGTGCGGAAGATCTTCTGGCCCGACTGACCGAACAGGAACCCTCGCGCCTTCGACTGGTCCACGAGGTCGGCGGATTCCGAGCGAAGCATGATGACGGACTGCATCCCGTCGCGATTGGAGGCGCCGTCCGGGTTCGTGGCGAGGAAGTCGCGCTGGATGTATTCCGCGCTGCCGACCCGGAGAGCGATCATCTGGATCTCGACAGGCACGAGAGCACCTGTCCAGCTCGTGCGGTCCCACTCCGAGAACTCCGTGTCGATGTAGGCGTTCGCAGCTTCCTCGGCCTCGGCCTTCGTGGTCGAGTTGAGGCTTGTCCAGTGCCGCAGGAATCCGGCGTTGGCAGCGAGTGCTTTGTAGGCTGCGCTCATGCACCCACCGCCGCCCAGTAGACGTACACGTCGCGACTCGTGACACCTGCCGCCGTCACCGAGAGCAGGAACTGTGTCGCTGTGACAAGCGTTGCTGTGACCACGGACAGGTCTTCGTTCTCGCAGTAGGCTGCCACCGCGGGCTTCGCGACGAACGACTCAGAGAATGAGACCGTGAGCGTTCCGGTCCCGCTGCCGTCCAGCGTGATCTTGGCGCGGCCAGAATCCAGAAGCTTGCCGTCGAGAATCTTCGCCATGGTCAGTTCTCCATCTCCGCCATCTCGCGCCGCTTCTCTTCGCCGTGCTCGCGCGCGTCGTCGAGCAGCACAAGTGCCACAGGGATCAAATAGCTGATGTCGCCGAACCCGAGACCGAACGAGTCGAACGACGATGCGGCCACGCGCTGTGCGTTGGCCTTCGCCACAATGTCGGCCCACTCGTCTTTCGTCCGGACGCGCCAGACATGCTCGGCCATGACACCCTTCGGCGAGAACTTCGCCCCAGTCGGCACGTCCATGCGGTAGTGCTGGACCCCGAGCCGGTCACCCTCAGCGATGGCCGCACGACGATGGAATGCCCGCGTGTGCTCAGCCGTTGAGAGCTGCATGTTGTTGCGGTTGACATGCCACTCCTCGCCGCCCTTGGCGTTCCCGAGCAGCCACGAGAGCAGCGTGTCGCGCCTGCTGCCGGGGCCACTCAGGCGAACCGCTGACTCAACAACGCGGTCGCGCTCATATGCGCTGTTGCGTGAGATGTTCAGGAGCATGTCGAAGAGCGTGTCCTCGTACTCGTCCGCAAGATCCGGCGTGGCGAGCAGAGGCTGTCCGTGTGCCATCCGCAGCTTGTTCAGGTGCACGACCATCGCGTGCGCCTCATCGCGCAACATGCTCTCGGCGAAGGCGCCGTTACGGCCTGTGATGGCGGGCAGCGAGGCGCGCGGGTCGGCATTGCGAGGGATCGAGCCGAGGGTCTTGTTCACCCACGCGCCAAACTCACCGGCTGCCGTGTACGCAGCCGTCCGGAACTTCCTCGTGGCTGCCGGGTCGGCGAAGAACCCACCACGCCTGATCCTGATGGCAAGCGCCGCATCGCGCATCTTGTTGCGCACAGTGCGCTCGCCACTCATCAGGAGCAGGAGCAGCAGGGCCCAATACCGCGACGAGCGATCATCGGCACCGTCGATGCTCGCCTGCCACTCGTCGTAGTATTCATCCCAGTCCATCAGGCGGTCCCCTCGATCCAGCCATCCCCGCATGGCACAGGGTCCGCGAGACCCTCCGGAGAGTCGTAGACGCAGTGCCCGTCGCCAGTGAACCCGAGGAATCGCGCGGGCATGGCGAAGAACGGGCTGTCCTTGCTGGTCTTCCTGTGGTGCTTCTCGTGATCCGCCAGCGTCAGCTCGCGGAAGGCGCCAAGCATAGCGGCCTTGTCCTTGCCGCTTGCTTGGACGACTTCGACGCCGGAGCGGTCACGGTGCGACTTGAGCGCCACCGGTCTTCCCCTTTGCGCGGAACTTCCGCATGGCCTCCACTGCACCCTCGGACGAGCGGCTCTCCGGCGGGTACGGATACGGGCCTTGCTTGTCGTACTCCGGCAACACCGACACGTCCCACTTGGTGCCGTTCAGGACCGGCACGGCGCGGTCTTCGCAGATGGAGTAGCCAGGCTTCGGGCTCGCTCCGAAGAACATCCGGAACGCCTCGAAGCACCAGATCCCGAATCGGCGACCATCTCCGCGGTCAACATCGCGGTGATCCTCCAACACGAGCTGTGCTGGTCCGGACATCTCGCCGCGCAGTTGCGTCATGCCGCA
>SXGT01405946.1_pt1 | contig 11400 bp, 8 predicted proteins | sample 3176221 | NCBI WGS metagenome assembly SXGT01 (sample SAMN11356862, study PRJNA531348) | freshwater metagenome | isolation source: freshwater sample F1-120 | place: China: Fuxian Lake, Yuxi | collected 2017-12-25
TCGATGGAAGGCCGAATGACAGTTTGCAATATGTCAATTGAAGCCGGCGCAAGAGCAGGGCTTGTAGCACCTGACGAAACGACATTTAATTATTTGCGTGGACGCAAGTTTGCGCCGAGCGGCGAACTCTTTGACGCGGCGATCGCCGATTGGAAAACTTTGCGAACCGATGATGGGGCCGTATTCGACAAAGAAGTAACGATTGACGCCAGCAAACTTTCACCGAATGTAACTTGGGGGACGAACCCAGCCCAAGTCGTTGCTCTTGACGGTCGCGTACCGACACCAAGCGATTACAGCGACGCAACCGAGCGCGACAGCGTGACACGCGCACTTGAATATATGGGATTGCGAGCCGGCACTGCGATTCGTGACATTGAAGTCGACACCGTGTTTATCGGCTCATGTACCAATTCTCGAATCGAAGATCTGCGCGCGGCAGCCGATGTTGTGCGCGGACGCAAAGTAAGAGTTAAACGCGTGATGGTTGTGCCGGGAAGTCACGCCGTGAAATTGCAGGCACAGGCCGAAGGTCTTGACAAGATTTTTATCGCCGCGGGTATCGACTGGCGTGAACCGGGTTGTTCGATGTGCCTGGCGATGAACCCCGACAAACTTGCGCCTCAAGAACGCGCAGCCAGCACATCAAACCGCAACTTTGAAGGCCGACAAGGGCGCGGCGGTCGGACTCACTTGGTCTCGCCTGCTGTTGCCGCCGCTACCGCAGTTGCCGGACACTTTGCGGCTCCAGAAGATTTGTAATGAAAGCTGTCCGGGTAATTTCTGGTCGTGGTGTACCACTCAAACGCAGCGATGTTGACACCGATCAAATTATTCCGGCTGAATGGTTGAAACGTGTTGAGCGAACGGGTTTCGAAAAAGGGCTGTTCTCAACTTGGCGCGATGACCGAGATTTCGTGCTCAACGACGAGCGCTATACAGGCGCGTCAATTTTGGTCGCAGGCAAAAGCTTCGGAGTTGGCTCTTCACGTGAACACGCAGTTTGGGCAATTCAACAAGGTGGCTTTAACGCGGTGATCGCCCCAAGTTTCAGCGACATCTTTCGCAACAACTGTGGCAAGAACGGATTGATCGCCGTGGTTTTGAGTGAAGAAATAGTCAACAATCTTTGGCGAATTATCGAGAGTGATCCAAAGACCGAAATCACGGTCGATGTTGAACAGTTGGTTGTTGAAGTTGCCAGCACCGGTCTTTGCGAAACTTTTGAAATGAACGCTGATACCCAAAATAGATTCTTGAACGGACTAGACGACATCTCAATTTCTTTGCAACACAACGATGCGATTTCGCGTTTTGAAACTAGTCGACCAAGTTGGTTTTAACTCGTAACGCTTTAAATCGTTAAAAATAAATTCAAATCAGCAAGTCGTTTATCGTTTGAGAAAACCTCGATTGGTGCCTGAGTCTCAAGTCGCAAACCCCGCTGAATAATCCGACAGGTCGTGTGCTGGTTATATTCAGCCAAAGTCACCGCCCACCCGTCTTTGCCAGCACGTGCCGTTCGACCAGAACGATGCAAATAAGTTTTCACTTCCAGGGGTGGCACATAGTGCACGACGATGCCGACATCGTCGATGTCGATTCCACGCGCTGCAACATCCGTGCAAACGAGAATGGTAAGTTCACGTTGGGCAAACTTGCGCAACGAGCGTTCGCGGGCGCCTTGTGCCATGTCGCCGTGCAGTGCCGAAACGTTTTCGCCGAGGCTTGCGAGATCGTCGGCAACTTTGTCGCAAGCCCGCTTTGTGTCGCAGAAAACCACAGTCTGACCACCGGCGCGAGCCATGGCTGCAATGACACGATTTTTATCCATGTGATGAACACCTAAAAATAAGTGCCGCATCGTGCCAACCGTGTCGGTCGGCGCATCGATGCTGACTTCTTTTGGAGATTTCATATAACGCTTTACGAGTGTCGCAACTTGTCCGTCCAAGGTTGCCGAAAACAGCATCGTCTGGTGAATTTTCGTGACGTGCCGCAGAATCCATTCAACTTGTGGCATGAAACCCTCGTCGGCCATGCGATCTGCTTCGTCCAGCACGATGACTTCGACATCACTTAAATCGGCCTCATTTGATTTCAACAGATCTATCAACCGAAGTGGTGTGGCGATGACGATTTCGGCACCACTATTTAGTTGATCAACTTGCCTGTCGCGAGCCGCGCCACCGTAAACAGCAAGTACCCGCACGCCACAGTGTTTGGCGATCGGCGCCAAGACATCGGTTACTTGAACGGCCAATTCGCGAGTCGGAACGAGAACAAGTCCGCGGGGTTTCTTGGCAGCAGCATTTTGGGTCACGCGCTCAATCATTGGCACACCAAAAGCCAAAGTCTTGCCCGAGCCAGTTCGAGCACGACCGCAAAGGTCCTCGCCGCTCAACGCCACAGGAATCGCCTCGGTTTGAATTGCAAACGGAGCGGCAAAACCCGCGGCTGCCAAACCCGCGTCAACTCGTTCGCTTACCCCGAGAGCGGCAAAACCCGTTGGTGTAGCAACTGCTTGGCGAACGTTCGAACTCGAGCCGATATTGCCACTGGCATTTTCGGTCGAACCACCTGAAGGTCGCTGATTTTGCGGTCTATTTGGAGTGCGATTTGATGATCGATTGGTCGAGCGAGGCGTGCCACGACGTGATTTGGGGTCAGACATTTGAACCCTCAGGCTACCAACGCGACCTAGGTGGTCTTCGTGACGATAATTACTAGTTCACTGACTCACGAGTCAGTTTTGGCTGACCACTCAGACAGTAGACAAATGTTTACGAGGTGTGTAGGGTCAAAAATCGTGTCTAACAAAACTTCGCCTGAAAATTATTTGAGCAAGATTGCCGATCTTGACGAGCCGCTATTCACTGGTCGCAAAGGCATTGCATACGATTGGCAATCTTTGTTGCTGCCATCTGAAATTGCATTTGATGTTTCACTTCACGCACTTCTAAACGCTGGCAAGGACGACTCCGCCACTCGATACGCGTGACCGCGCAAGCTCGTCTGCACCCAAATCGGGTGCTCGTTTTAGGCTGTGGTTCTGTTGCGCAAGCGGTAATTCCGCTTATCATCCGTGACCTAAAACTTGATCCGAAATCAATCTCAATCGTTGACTTTGTCGACAATCGTCATCGCGTTGCTGATGCTCTGGCGATGGGCGTCACCTACGAAACTGGACAAGTAACACGCGAAAATCTTGACGGCTTTTTAACAGAGCGCGTTTCTGCTGGCGACATTTTGTTGGATCTCGCCTGGAACATCGATTGCACAACAATTCTTGAATGGTGTCGCATGCGCGGCGTGCGATACCTCAACACTTCGGTTGAATTGTGGAACCCGTATGACAATATGGCGGCAACTCACCCACTTGACCGCACGCTTTATGTGCGCCATCAATCAATCCGCAAAATGATCACGAAGTGGGGATCAAATAATGGACCAAGCGCAGTTGTCGAGCACGGTGCAAACCCTGGTTTGGTTTCTCATTTCGTCAAACAAGCGCTCTTTGAAATTTCAAACAAAATTCTCGTTGACGGTCGCGCCGGATCGCGACAAAGCGCGATTGAATCAGCACTCGCTAGCGAGTCGTTTGAACGCTTGGCAATGTTGACAGGCACGCGGGTGATACACATCAGCGAACGCGATACACAAATCACGAACCAACCAAAACAAGTTAACGAATTCGTCAACACTTGGTCGGTCGAAGGTTTCTATGAAGAAGGAGTTGCACCAGCAGAAATGGGTTGGGGTACGCATGAACGCTGGATGCCTGCCAATGCGCAGGTGCACGCCGATGATGGCCCGTGCAATCAAATTTGTTTGGCGCAACCCGGCATGGAGACATGGGTTCGTTCGTGGGTGCCGAGTGGAGAGATTCTCGGAATGATCATTCGTCACGGTGAGAGTTACACCATGAGCAATCACTTAACTGTACGCGACGATTCAGGCAAAGCGATTTATCGTCCAACAGTGCATTATTCGTATTGTCCGTCGAACGAGGCAATCAACAGTGTGCTCGAACTGCGCATGCGCAACTGGCAGATGCAACCAAAAGAGCGCATCATGAACAACGAAATTATTTCGGGTCGCGATGAACTTGGCGTTTTGCTGCTCGGTCATGACTACACGGGTTGGTGGACGGGATCACGATTGTCGATTGACGAAGCGCGGACAATTACAACTGGGCAAAGTGCAACGACGCTACAAGTCGCTGGCTCGGTTGTTGCGGCTGTCAAATGGATGATTGCCAGCCCGAACCAAGGTGTGTGCGTTCCCGACGATCTGCCCTGGAAGTCGGTGCTGGCCGACGCCCGACCATATCTTGGTGAGATTCATAGTGCGCCGACCGATTGGGATCCACTGAAGACCCGCAACGATTTATTCCCTGGCTATGGCAATACGGGCCGCATTGACACGACTGACCCTTGGCAATTCAGAAACTTTCTTGCTCCGACCCCGAGTTGATTCGCCATGCGCCTAGTTAAACTGACGGGGATGATCTCACGAAACGAGCTTCTACTTACGTAACGGCGCAGTCTCATATCACTGCAGCCGCACCCTCTGAGCCAAAAGGCCCAGGGGGTTTTCTTTTTATCAAAATCAATCAACGAACCGAAGCGAAACGAAACGAGAAATAAAATGCCACCGAAGCCAAGTCAGCCACGCAAGATGCAATTTGAAAAATACTCACACTACGTGCCGCTCGTGCTCGCTGATCGCACCTGGCCAAATCGCATCATAGATAAAGCGCCGTTGTGGTGTTCTGTTGATTTGCGCGACGGCAACCAGGCTTTGATCGACCCGATGGATCCCGAACGCAAGTTGCGGATGTTCAAGACACTCGTAAAGATGGGCTTCAAAGAAATTGAAGTTGGGTTTCCGTCGGCCAGTCAACCCGATTATGACTTTGTGCGATTGTTGATCGAACAAGATTTGATTCCTGAAGATGTCACAATTCAAGTTTTGGTGCAGTGTCGTCGTGAACTACTTCAGCGCACATACGACTGTTTGGTTGGTGCGCCGAATGCAATTGTGCACTTTTATAACTCGGTGAACCCTTTGCAGCGCAGAGTCGTGTTTGGCCTCGACAAATCTGGCGTTATTGAAATAGCGACAAGTGCGGCAAAAATTTGCCGTGAACTTGAAACGAAGTTGCAAAGCACCAACCTGCGCTACGAATACTCGCCTGAGAGTTTTACTTTGACTGAACCAGAGTTCGCAGTCGAGATTTGCGAAGCGGTGATGCAAGTGATCGAACCAACTGTCGAGCGCAAGATTGTTTTGAACTTGCCAGCAACTGTCGAGTGCTACTCGCCCAACGTTTACGGTGATGTGATTGAATGGTTCGGTCGCAATGTGCCCCGCCGCGACAAACTCGTGTTGTCGCTGCATCCGCACAACGACCGCGGTTGCGCAGTTGCGGCTGCCGAGTTTGGGGTGATGGCTGGCGCCGATCGTGTTGAAGGAACTTTGTTCGGCAACGGCGAGCGCACCGGAAACGTCGACATCATTACTTTGGCGATGAATCTATTCACGAACGGTGTCGACCCAAAACTAGATATCACCGACATTGATGCGTTGCGTCGTGATGCTGAATATTGCAATCGTCTGGCAGTACCCGAGCGTCAACCATATGCGGGTGATCTTGTCTACACCGCATTTTCAGGCAGTCATCAAGATGCAATCAAGAAAGGTCTCAGTGCGCTGCCAAAAGCTTACGAGCAGTGGGCCGTGCCATATTTGCCAATTGACCCTAAACATGTTGGTCGTACATACGAGGCAGTGATTCGTGTGAACAGTCAGTCGGGCAAGGGTGGTGTCGCGTATGTGATGCAGACCGAGCACGGTTTCGCCTTGCCGCGTAGATTACAAGTTGAGTTTTCAAAAGCGATTCAGCACATCACAGAAGACTCAGGCACCGAGATCGCACCAGAAGTCATGTGGAGCGCGTTCGAACACGAATATCTATCGGTTCAGTCGAAGTTCAAACTTGAGAGCCACGAGATGCGTAGCGACTCAAAAGGCACGACAACGATAAGTGCACAGATGCTCGTCAATGGTGCACCACGAACATTGATTGGCGAGGGCAACGGGCCGATCGATGCATTTGTTCATGCACTGCGGACCGAGTTCAAAGTCGTGTTTGATGTCAAAGACTATGTTGAGCACGCGCTAGGTCAGGGCTCAGAGGCTGTGGCTGTGGCGTACATCGAAGGTGCAAACGAACAGGGCGATTTGCGTTGGGGTGTTGGTACCGACCCGAGCACGATCACCGCGTCGCTGCGGGCCGTGCTGAGTGCTTTTGAGCGTCAACATATCTGAGGCTGTTGAATAGTTTCAGCAGTTCTCAACTAGTCTCACTTGAGTGAAAGTCAGCGTTAACTTTGACAACTGCGCATCAACGGGTGCTTGCACGCAAATGTGTCCTGATGTTTTTGAACTGCGCAATGATGGCTTTTTGTATATCTTGAACGAAAACCCGCCAGCCGAATTGCACGAATCAGTCATTGCTGCTGAAGAAATTTGCCCAACCGGGGCAATCACGATTGAACAATAAATAGCGCGTGGGTTTTTATTCTCGACTGCATGCAGCTTGGGTCGCCAATGACTCGTTGTTGAGTGTCGGTCTAGACCCAGACTTGGCAAAGATTCCACAAACACTGCGTGACACATCAAAAGATGGTGTTGTTCAAATTGAAACCTTCTGCAAGCAAATTATTGATGTGACTGGCGATTTAGTTTGTGCGTTCAAACCGCAGATCGCATACTTCGCCGCGTACGGTGCAGAAAAGCAACTAGAAAATATTTGTGCATATATTCGCCAACAATTTCCAGATGTTGTTTTGATACTTGACGCCAAGCGGGGCGACATCGGTGACACGACAAAACTTTACGCTCGCGAAGCCTTTGAAAGGTACGGCGCCGATGCCGTCACCGTGAACCCGTATCTTGGCACCGACAGCCTTTCGCCGTTTTTAGCGACACCCGATAAAGGCACGATTGTTTTATGTCGGACATCAAATGCTGGTTCGAGTGAATTTCAGTCGTTGACCACCGACGGCGAGCCACTGTATTTGCGAGTTGCTCGCACTGCAGCTGAAAAGTGGCGAACAATTGGCGAATGTGCCCTGGTTGTAGGCGCGACATTTCCAGATGAGCTAGCCCGAGTACGTGCGATCGTTGGAGACATGCCGATACTTGTGCCAGGCATCGGCGCCCAAGGTGGCGATATCGCATCTGTTGTAAATGCAGGTCGCGACACAAATGGTCGTGGATTAATCGTCAATTCGTCGCGCGCAATTCTTTATGCGGACAATTCAAAATCTTTTGCCGAATCAGCTCGAAAAGTCGCAATCGAAACACGTGATGAACTCAATCGCGCTCGCAGTGCCTACTAGTGCTGCGAGTTGACGATTTCGTCAAGAATAACTTGGTAGTTCGGCTTTCCGTCAGTGCGTGAAGTCAAATATTTTTGTTTATACGACTCGTATTTCTTGTGATCTATTATGAGTGCCGCTTTGATGTCTTGTGCTGAGTAATGACGATCAATATTGAAAATTGTTGCCCCAGTATCACGTGAGATATTCTGAATCAAAGACGACTTATATTTATCTTGACTGTTCTCAATTTTGTCTGATGTCACAAGAATCAATGGTTTCGCAAACACAATCGCATAACTGATAGCCGTGCTGTTTGTTGCGATCACTAGTTTGCTTTGCGACACCACTTTGGCAGTCTGCCCTCCCAGGGTTTCTCGTTGGCCAAATAATGGCTGATGATCTCTGCCTATGTGTTTCGGGTGCACAGAGATACTGACTCTAAGATCAAGCGATTTCTCAACATTATTAAAAAATCTGCTCAAAATTGGATACCAATCTTCGGATTTGAGAATTTCGCTGGTCTTTTCAATTATTTCGTCGCGAGGAAACCCGGGAAACCCAGTGTCTAAATAAATCGCACTCGGCGAAACATCCAACACGTTTTGAGCCAAGCGAATAGTCGATGAAAAGTCTGATGAGTTCGCAAAGATAATTTTGGTTGACTGTGGGAAATCACGGCGCACCCGCTTGACTTCTTCTGAACCACCAACAACGACAAAATTTGGCATTGCAACTCGTAGCAAGTTTCGACGAGCAAAGTGCAATATCTGTTTAATTGATTCAGGCAAGTCCCACTTATCGGGGTTGACTCGAACATTCGAAAATGATACTCCGCCTGTTGAAAATGCAACTATCTTGGCCCGCGATAATCGAAGTTGCACGCACGCCAAAAAAAGTTGAAAGTTAACTGGGCGCAAGTGTGAAAACACAACCGCATCTCTCGAAATTTTTTTGAATTCACGGCGCCATTGTTTGAGCGACAAGAATCTGGTTACATGCTGCGATTCAGATTGATTTGCATAAGCCGCAGAAAACTCAGGCGTCAGCGCATCAATCAACTCATGAACATGAACTTCTAGGTGCTCAGATAAAAACTCCAGTTCAAATCTTTGCCAATCAAAATCTCTGAACCGATAAGGCCAAACAACAATTAGTTTCCGCCTGTCGACCACGCTATTCAAATTCTTTATAGATCTTTGGGCTTTATCTGACCAAGTGGTTTACCGAAAACTGGTACCGTTAAATAATCGGCAAAATCGCCGAACATCGACAGTGACTCTTTAGTATCAAAAACTCGTACTTGCTCCCACATTTTGCCCTCATGCCATGATCCTGCAAAATGTAAAAAATAATTTGTAAACAGACTTGCCTCAATACAAGTCTTAATCAGACTCAAGTTACTCCGATGCTCACCATACAAAAACGGATACTTGGATGCGATTTCATAAGTCCACAAAGCCTGAAATTTGTAGTCAAGCCATTGGACAAGGTTTTGAGATTGAACAAAATGATTGAGAAATCTCTGTTCACCACCACCATCTTGCTCCATAATCTCTTGACCAAAACTTCGATAATACTCAGCCAAAAGTGAGCCGTGAGTTAAACAGTTATAGACAAAGACACCTGAACATGCGTCATCTGGTTGCACTTCAAGACCAGCCTCGGTATAGAGATCAACCAAAGAAATAAACAGACTTGAATCCAATGGATAAGCCTTGTCGTAGAAGCGATTTCGCAAAAATGCCATTCGTCGAAGCAACTGGTGATGCTCAAGCGGTAAGTTTTTTCGTTTCGAAATCAGACCAACCTTGGTTTCATTTCGATCACTAAAAATATTCGGCGCAAGCGGACTAATCAAAATATCGGTATCCAGACAACAGACGTTATTTACTTTGACTGTTGCATGGTTGAGAACTTCACCGATCAAGAATTTCTGCCAATATGGGTTTTTCCAGTCTGGGTGGGCTTGGTCGATGAGGTGATCATCGAACAGAATCAAGCCGAGGTCGTGGCGCTTGCAATACATCTCCCAGGTATGAAACGCATATTTCATGAATGGCTCGAGATATGCGTCACCAATCGCAATCGTTGCAAGCACATTGCCAGACTTACCCGGCTGAATCAATACCTTCAGAATGCCCCTCGACCCAAAACATCAACCCCACTACAAAGTGGCTTCATAAAGTTTATCGTTATCGGAGAAATACCGAAGGTAATGGTCACAGCGAAATCGCTTGACCTAGCGACAGGCGATACCCTGACGGCGTAAATACTTCAGGAGGTTGAAATATGGCGCATTTGTTTTTGAGTGATGAGTGGATGTTGGCTGCCCGCGAAATTCGATCGCGATATCAAGACGAGACAATGAAGGTGCCAGTTGGCGTGCGAATGAATCAAGTAATCACAGGCGTGCCATTTGGTGATGGCACAGTGAAGGCTTACACAGACACATCATCTGGAGTACTGGATATTGATCTTGGACATCTTGAAGGTGCGGATGTCACGGTAACGACCGATTATGTAACCGCCAGAAACATTTTTGTAGAGCAAGACTCAAATTTTACGATGCAGGCTTTTATGTCAGGCAAAATCAAAGTTGAAGGTGACATGATGAAAATGATGGCACTGCAAGGGTCAATGCCACAAAACGAAAAAGCCAAAATGATTGCCGAAGAAATTAAAGCTATAACGAAATAGTTTTAGATAATGACTAGCGAGAAATTTTTTGCGTTGACCTTACAGCACTCGAGGTGAAAATACCGACGCCAGCACAAAATGCACCGGCGAGCAATGCGTACGAAAAACTTTTAATGGTTCCAGAACCGATCGTGGCTTCATGAATGCCGATCATTACTGCGGCGCCCAATACGGCACCCATTTGATTGAGAAGTTGTTGCATCGCACTTGCAACTCCGAGATCATGATCCTCAACTGAGTTTGCCAAGAGTGCAGTCAACGCTGGTGCCGAAATACCAAGTCCAGCACCAGAGAGCGATAAGCCAAAGGCGATCATCAAATCAGAAGATCCGAGATTGACTTGTGAGAGAATCAACATTGAGATCAGCACGGCACAGGCACCAAACACTCCAGCATTTCGTTCACCGATTCGAGAGGATATGCGTCCAGAAGATGGCGCGACGAGCGAAAATACCAATGGTCGTGCGATGATCAACCAGCCGACGTGCGAAGTCGAAAAGCCAAGCCCAGTTTCAAGTAATTGTGGCACGACCATAAAGCCACCCATATATGCGAAGTTTGTCAGAGAAAGACTCACCACCGGAAACGCAACATTGCGGGTGCGAAACCATATGAGTGGCAACATCGGATCGCTTGCCGACTGCTCCACGCGAACAAAAAAATAAAGCGCTAACACGCCGAGTAACGCAACTAGCAAGGTTTGCATTGAGCTAAAACCCCATGTTGGTCCGCGATTGATGGCCAGCAAAATCAATACTGATCCGACGCCAAGCAGCAACGCACCCTTGATGTCAAACTTGATATTGGTTCTTCGCTCAGTATCTCCAAGCAACCACAACGCGACAACACATCCAATGAGACATAGCGGTGCCTGAATTAGAAACATTGTCCGCCAACCAAAAATTGCAACTAGTGGCACGCCGGCGACTACCCCAAGCACTGGAGCACCCGCAGTTACGAAACTCCAGTAGCCAAGTGGACGAACCCGTTCACTTGGGTCGAACATTCGATTGATGTAGGCCATCGCCGCTGGGCCAAGTGCCGAACCACCGGCTGCTGACAGAGTGCGAAACACAATCATTGAAGTTGCATTCCACGCAACAGCGGTACAAATCGCAAAGACTCCGGCGACGAGCAAACCTCCGACGAAAACTCGCTTGTGACCCCAAAGGTCACCGATCTTTCCGAACGCGGGGCCGACAACACCAAATGCAAGCATCGGTGCAGTGATTGCCCAACTAATTATTGACGTCGTGCTGTCGAGATCATCTGCAACAGTCTTGAGAGATACGACCAATAATGTGATCATAAA
>SXGT01576736.1_pt1 | contig 11400 bp, 10 predicted proteins | sample 3176221 | NCBI WGS metagenome assembly SXGT01 (sample SAMN11356862, study PRJNA531348) | freshwater metagenome | isolation source: freshwater sample F1-120 | place: China: Fuxian Lake, Yuxi | collected 2017-12-25
ACGAAGTGAAGGGACCGCTCGTAATGTTCGAACCAGTCCGGTCCCCAGAACGCTCCGACGTAGTGGCGGACGATCGCGAGCATCAGAAGGTTCCAGGCGAAGAGCGCGCCAAAGAGCAAGGCGACCCGCCTCACCTGGGGCACGCCGAAGAGCCGCCGGACATCCTGCCAGGCGATTGCGAGCGCCGCCGCCGCGACGCCCGTGTAGATCCAGGCCAGGCGCCACGGCACGAGCGTGTTGTAGATGAGGAATGCCACGAGGTAGACAAGCACGATCGAGGCCGCAATCGATGCGGCGAACCGTTCGAGCGGGCTCCAGCGCCGCATCCGTCGCACCAGGACGAAGCCCGGCGCGAAGCTCACGATGGGCATGAGCACCAGCAGCAGCAGAACGGCCGGAATGTTCACTGAATCTGCATGCTATCCTACGACGCGCCGGTGGCACGCCATTCATCCGCTGCATGACTACTGAGCCTGGGCGCATGTGGACCTGGTCGACCGCTGGGCTCGCGGTTACCCTCGCGCTCGGGTTGTCCTGGTGCATCGCGCAATCCCCGCTCACGCTCTACGACGGGCTGGGCCCCATTCTCGACGCACGCGCGTCGCCGAGCGCGGCCAGCATGTGGGAAAGCGCCTGGCGATCGAGCGGCTACTGGCGTCCGCTGCGGCTGACGCAGATCAAGCTTCTTGTGGACGCCTCGCCCGACGTGGCAATGACGTTCAAGGCGATCCACGTGGCGCTCACGTGCGCCGCGTTCCTTCTCTTCGCCGCCTGGATCCGGCCACGATCGCTCGGCGAGTTCGCGGCGGGCTCGGTTGGCCTCATGATCCTCGCCGGGCACCACTCGTTCTTCACGCTGTTCAGCGAAGCCTATCCCGTCAATCACTTCCTTGAAATCGTCGTGCTGACGCTGGCGATCGGCGTGCTGGCGCGCGGGCGGCCGGCGGGGTGGAAGGATGTGGCCGCGCCGCTCCTGATGGCCGTCGGCATGCTGACGATTGAATCCGGCCTGCTGATCGCGGTGGCGGCGGCGACCTGCTGGATGGTCGGGTGGCGCGGAATTTCCGGACGCGGAATCGCCGCCGTCATTCTGGTGACGGGCGCCTATCTCGTGCTGCGGTTCATCGTGCTCGACATTCCCTCGCCGGCGCTCGATGAGCGGTCGAGCGGCTGGTGGCTCGGCCGGCTCGAACCGGCCGAAATCGTCGCCCGCTTCGGGACGAACCCGCTGCCTTTCTACGCGTACAACGTCATGGCCGCGCTGCTCGACGTGCTTCTGTCGGAACCACGGGCCGGCGCCTGGCTCGTCACCGCACGGTGGACGACCGGCACGCTCCAACCCTGGATGATCATTCACCTCGCCTCCAGCGCGCTCGTCACCGCCGTGGTCCTTGCCGCGGCGGCCCCGGCGTGGCGCAGGTGGCGGGAGCGGTCGTTGACCGATCGCGATCGTTTTGTGCTGACCGGCCTGGTCCTGGTCGCCGCCAATGCCGCCGTCAGCTTCGGGTACGTCAAGGACGAGGTGCTGAGCGTGGGCGCCGTGTTCTATGCCGGGGCCGCCTGCGCCTCGCTGGCGGCGCTCGCGGACCGCATGTCCCTGCAGCGCGGCGCGCCGGTCCTGGCCATCCTTCTCATCTGCGTCTCGGTGCTCTGGAGCACCCGTGCGGCAGGAACCTTCTTTGGCCTCCAGGCATCGGCGTACAAGGTCGCCACCGACTGGGCGGTCTACTCGCTCGAACGGGAGCTGCCGGCCGACTGGGCCGCACTGCCTCGTCGTCAGACGTTCCTGGAGCTGCGCCGATGGAGCGTCGAACGAGGGGTTCCCCATCCGGCGTTCACCCCGCAGCGAGAGGTCAGCCCCTACGTTGAGATCCCGTGACCGGATGCTGTGGACGGCTGCGGCAGCCCCGCTGGCAGTCGGGGCGTTCGCGCTGCTGCTGGGCCTCGACAGTCCGGCGGCCGAATGGATCTGGCCTGCACCGGCCACGAACATCGCCGAAGCGGCGGCCCTCGGCGACGCTGCCCGCGTGCGTGCCCTCGCGGCCCAGGGAATCGGCGTCGACGCGGTCCTGCCGGTCGATCCGGGGCTGCTCGCCGACGGCAGTCCGCCGGCGATGAGCGCGGTGGAAGCGGCGATTCGGCGGGCCGACTACTCACTCGTCGAAGTAGTGCTGGAGCTCTGGAGCCGCCCGGCACGCGGGGATATCATTCGACTCTTCTGTATGGCGGCAGCCGGCGGCGACCCGGAGGTTGCCGAATTGGTGCGGAAGACGTTTGGCGTGCCAGCGGACGTGTGCCTATGATGCCTTCGAAGGTGAGAATCATCCGTCGCGTTTCGTTGCTCGCTGTCGTGCTCGTACTGTTCGGCGGGGCCGCCGGCCTGGCCCGCCTGCACCACCTTTTCCTCGGTCAGCGTATCGACATTCGCTACACGCCTGGAGCATCGGAAGACGCGCGCTTCGCGTTTGAACGACAGTCCGGGCTCGTCGAGGCCACGCAGGAGGGGCCGCACACCTGGAGGTACTTCCTCACCAAGCGCTCCCGCGCTGATATTCAAGCGCTCATTGCGAATCCGATCGTCGAGGACACCAGTCACATCGACCGGGCGCGGCTCCGCGTTGATCTGGATCGGCCGGACCTCCCGCCGCCTCTCCTCGAGCTCGCGCATGCTGCGTGGCTGCCGTGGGCGTCCGGCCTGCTCGCGGTGTGCGCCTTCGCAACATTGTGGTTGTCCCTGCGGGATCTGCTGCCCGACGCCCGCCGCGTTCGTGCGGCGATTCACGCGCGCGTGACGGCGATGCGTGAGATGCCGGCGACAACCCGGGAACGTCTGACACTGGTCATCGTCGGTGTGGCTACGGCGCTCGTGCTTCCGCTGGCCGTGGAGCCGCGACCCGACGAGGCAGGGTTCGTTCATCTGTACGAGGCCGTGTCCCTCCTTGCCGGAGACCATCCGTACCGGGACTTCTTCGAATGGGGCGCGCCCCTTCCCATGGTCCTATCCGCCGCTGCCCAGTGGCTCGTCGGCTATCGAGTCATCGGAGAGCTGGCAGTGCACTGGGCGCTGACCGTGGCCGCAGTGCTCATCGCCTTCCGGCTTGGCCTTCGGCAGAGCGCGTCATCCATGCGGATGTTCGTGGTTCTGCCGCTCGCACTACTGGTAGCCTTGCGAGCGGGGTATCACTTCTCCAAGCTGTTCGCGATTCCGCTCGGCATCCTGGCGGCGTGGCGATATCTCGACCGCCCCACCCCGTCGCGCAGCGCGGTTATGGGATGCGTCGTCGTTGTCGCGTTTCTATTCCGCCACGACTTCGCGATATGGACGGGCCTTGCCACGCTTCTGGCGCTGGCACTCGTCCGCCTCATCAGGCCCGAGACGCGGCGTCTTCGCAGCGTCGTGGCCGACGGTGCGGCCTGCGCTCTGAGTGTCGCGGCTCTCGCGCTGCCATGGCTGTTCGTCGTCGGTACGAACGAAGGACTCGTGGAGTATGTGGAGGCGCGGGCCGAGCGATTCGTCTATTCCCGGGACGCCGGCTATGGCAATCCGTATGCCGCGTTGTTGGAGATTGACCCATTTCAGCAGCTCCGGGCCGTCACCGTCCCGCCCGCACTGCCGGGTACGGTGACCATCACGTGGGAAGCCCGGGTCGACGAGGCGCGCAGGCGCGCCATCGAAACGGAACGGCGGATGCGTCCTCTAGCGCAGGATCAAGCCGGATCCATCACGTACGAAGTCGTCAACCAACATGACCTGGGGCTGTTGAACCTTCGCGACGAGATAGACAGGTCCACAGGCATCAACTGGGAGCTGCTCGAGGATGCGCGGCGCCAACTGCCATCCGCAGATGGTACGGAGAAGTGGCTCGCGCAGATGACCATGCTCGTGCCCCTGGTGCTGATGGCTTCCGGCTTGTTCGAATTATGGCGGCACCGGTCGCGTCCTGAGCCGTCTCGAACGCCTGCGGCGCAGCGTCTTCTCGCCGGACTCGTGCTCGCCGGCGCGAGCGCGGCCTTGATCCGCGAGTGGTCCTATTTTCTGACGGTGGCGCCGGTCACCGTCGCACTATCCGCGCGGTTCCTCGGCATCAACGGCAGCCCCGCGCATCGGCCGAACAGTGTCGCCACCGTCCTGGTACGCCGCCTTCGCCTGCTCCCTGTAGGCCTGGCGCTTGTTCTGCTCACGCTCTCGACGTATGCCGCTTACGTGCGAAGTCCCGCACCGTTCCATGAGCCGATGTCCTCGATTGTGCCTCTCATCACAGGGCGATGGCATGCCTGGATCACGCCGGAGCCTACAGGCAACAACGCGCTCTACCAGTTCCTCCGCAACTGCACGGTCCCCACGGATCGACTGCTCGTGACCGGCTCGACACCCTATTACACGCCGTACTACACGCATCGGGCGATGGCGGGAGGCCATCTGGATTGGTCCGTCGGCGTCAGAGGACTCAGAAGCGACCCCTACCGCGAAGGGCAATCACTCGCTCTGCTGAAGCAGCAGTCGGTTCCCTTCGTCATCGGCCGAAGGCCGGACGTGATCGACGTGTTTCGGCGCTATCCGCGAATCCACGAATATCTCCTCTCGAACTACGCGCCGATCAACGGCAGCCAGGGCTCACTCCTGTACGACACGCGGCGCACAATCGTGAGGACTGTTGGCGACGACCACCGGCCGTGCTTTCGTTGACACGACATCGCGGTCGTTCGATCAGAAGCACGCGAACCTGCGCTCCATGACATCATGCTTGTCATCGCGATCAACGAGGGGATGATGCCGACCGACACGGTCCGCGTACAAATCGTCGTGCCCGCATTCAATGAAGAAGCGGTGCTGCCGGAATTCATCGCCGCCTTCCTGAGCCTTCGTTCGACGGCATTCCCGGGTATGGACCTGCGGCTGCTGGTGGTCGACGACGGGTCCACTGACGGCACGCTCCACCTCCTCCGCGATGCCTCGGAACGGCACCGCGACTGCATCGGGTACATCTCCTTCGCAGCCAACGCCGGCCACCAGGCGGCGCTCATCGCGGGTCTGCTGAACGCGAGACCCGACGCCGACGTCATCGTCACCATGGACGCCGATCTCGAACATCCACTCGACGTCGTGCCGCGCCTGGTCTCAGCCTGGTGCACCTCGCGCCCATTGGTCGTCCACGCCATCCGGCAGCCCTCGACCGATCTCCCGTGGACGAAGCGCTGGCCGTCGCGGGCTTTCTACCGCCTGGCGGCAAGGTTGACCGGTTTGGCCCTCGCGCCCGGCCAGGCAGACTTCAGACTGTGGGATGGCGGCACGCTGCGAGCCGTGCGCGAGTACCTCCCCACGGTCGGTTCGCTTCGGCTGTTCGCCGCGTGGCTGCCTGGGCGGAAGGCATCGATCGAATACCGTCAGGCCGTGCGGAGAGAGCGCCACACGCGATTCACACTGAGAAAGAACTACGAACTCGCGATGATCAGCATCGTCAGGTTCTCGCAGCTTCCGCTGCGCGCCATCACGATCATCGGCGTTCTCGGGCTCGCCTTCTGCGTCGCGTACGGAACGTATGTTGTCGTCGCGTCGCTTCGTGGCCTAGTGGTGCCGGGCTGGTCCAGCACCGTCCTCACGGTGATGACGATGGGATGCCTGCAGCTCGTGTCGCTTGGAATCTTGGCGAGCTACCTGCGGCGGCTCGTGTTTGCCCGCGATCTTCCCTTGTTTGTGGTGATGGAGGGCCGTTTCCCTACGGGCACAGGAGACGTCGCGGCAGACTGAGCTGCCACTACCGCTGCCGTGCCTTGACGGCAGCCCTCGTCTCCCGATCGACCTCGCGGCGGCGGATGGTCTCCCGCTTGTCGTGGGCCTGTTTGCCCTTCACGAGCGCCAGCTGCACCTTGACGCGCCCGTTCTTGAAGTACATCTGCAGCGGCACGAGCGTCAGCCCCTTTTCGGCAACCCGCCCCGCGAGCTTGCGGATTTCGTGCTCATGCAGCAGCAGCTTGCGCTGCCGGCGTTCGTCGTGGCGCGTGTACCCGATGTGGCTGTAGGGGCTGATGTGGACATTGAGCAGCCAGAGCTCGCCCTTCTCGGCCTTCGCGTAGCTGTCGCGCAAATTCACGCGCCCCTCGCGAATGGCCTTGACCTCCGCGCCAAGCAGCACGACCCCGGCCTCCCATGACTCGAGCACGTGGTAGTCGTGCAGCGCCTTGCGATTCTCGGCAATGATGCGCTGCCGCGCGCCGCTGTCGCGATCCTGCGGTCCCATGCGTCGCCAGTCGACTATACCTTGTCCCTGCACTATGCTCTCCTTCGTTGCCCTCTGAAAGATATCGACGCGGCGCATTTGGCTGTGCCGTCCTCATTGCGTTGGCGATCGCAGTGGACCTGCTCTGGATGCCCGTGCAGGTCTTCGACGTGCTGGGGGAATTGCTCGACGCGCTGCACGAACGCTCGGTCTGGGATGCGTTCGTCAGCAACTTCCATGTCGGATCAGCGTTCCTCCGGCCGATGCGAACCGCGCAAATCAAGGCCTTGTTCGACCTGGCAGGCGGCGAGCACTACTGGCTCGTCTACCGTGGGTTTCACGCCGCACTGCTCGTGGCAACCGTCCTCCTCTTCGTCGCGGCGCTGCGGGTTGCGAGCAGGATTGATTTCGCGGCGGCGGTCTTCGCGCTGGCGGTGCTGGTCGGCATGCACACGTTCTGGCCCACGGTGCAGGAGGCGTTCCCGATCAACCACTTTCTCGAGATCGTGTTCTTCTGCCTGCTCACGGTCAACCTCGCGCGCTCCCGGGGCGGTACGGTCGTGGATGTCGTCGCCGTCCTCGTTCTTGCCGCGGCGGCGCTGACGCTCGACTCGGGCGTGCTGGTCTGGGTTGTTGCCGCCACGGCGTGGGCCATCGGATGGCGCGGTATCTCAGCGCGAGGGCTCACGGCCATGACCATCGCCGCCGCCGGCTATTTCTTTGTGCGGTTCGTCGTCCTCTCGAGCGGTGTGCCCGACGTCTCGCTGCGAAGCTCGGGATTCCTTTTCACGATGCTCGAGCCGGATCAGGTGGAGCAGCGCTTCGGCAACCCCCCGTTCTGGTTCTACGCCTACAACGTCGGCACCGCGGCCCTGTCGGTGCTGTTCTCCGAACCACGGGCCGGCGTATTTGCCACGACGCGCGCCTGGCTGTCGAACGAGGTGGATCTCGGGCTGACGCTGGCGTTCGCGACCTCGGCGGCCACGACGATGCTGCTCGCGTGGGCTGCGCTTCGCAGCTGGCGGCAGCGGGGGTTCGACGATACCGTCCGATTTGCCGTGCTGTTCGTGGTCGTCCTGGGAGCGAATGCCGCGCTGTCGTTCGCCTACACCAAGAGCGACATCATCAGCGTCGCCGGAGCGTTCTATGCACTTGCCGCATTTGCCGGCATCCGTACGGCGGCGGAGTGGTGTCAGCGGCTGCCCGCCGCGCGGGCGATTGCGGTGACCGTGGCACTGGGCCTGCTCACCACGGGATGGTCCGTTCGAGCCGCCAACCTCCACTTTCTGCTTCGCACGCAGGCGTTCCGCCATCAGAACGACTGGGTGCAGCTTCCGCTCAACTTACGCGGCACGAGGCAATGGCCGTCCGACGCCGCCGGCGAGGACTTGCTCTATCGCCTTCGCGACAGCGCCATCGGTCTGCAGCTGCCCAACCCGCTCACCGGTGAGCCGCGGTGGCCGGAGTACGTATGGGAAAATTGACCCGGGCCGACGCCCTTGCCGTCGCACTCGCCGGACCGGTCGCCGCGCTGATCGTGGCCTGGCTTGCTGTGCTCGCGTGGACGGCGGCCAACGGTCACCCGGTCTGGACGGTCAGGCCGCGGAGTCTATCGGAGGCGGCGGCGTTCCGCGACGGGGCCGACGTGGTGCGGCGCATGTCGGCCGGCGAGCGCACGAACGTGCCCGCCGAGGTTCGCCCGGGCTATATTTCGGGATCGGAGCCCGTCACCGTGACGGCGCTGGAAGCGGCCGCCCGCGCCCGCCGCATTGAGATCGTCAGACTGCTGTTGGATCTCGAAACCGATCTTGACCCGGCAGCCTGGACAAGTGCGTGGTGCGCGACCGATGACGAAGGCGTCAGAATGGCGTTGTCCCATGATCGTCCTGCCGCGGCGGCGACGACCTGTACTCCTTCCGAGTGAGCGATAGTCCCCTGGCCCGCTTCCCCTGGACTGGCGCGGTCCTGCTGACCGCCCTTCCCCTGTTGTGTCTGCTCTCGCTCGCACTGTGGCAGACGCCCGTGCCAGTGTCGGAGGCCGTCGCGATCTTCGAAGACGTCGCCAATCAACCGCCGACGCGGTTCCTGACTCCCGACACGTCGTATTACCGGCCGCTGTTTCACATAACGATGTCGACGATCTGGAACGGCGCCGGCACCCTCGACCTGAAGCTCGCCCTGATCAAGCTACTGCAGATTGTTCCGTTCCTCGTGCTGGTCGTGATGCTGGTGGCCCACCTGCGGCCCCGCTCCGCGCTCGACGCCGTTGCGGCTGCGGTCGCCGTGGCGGTGCTCGTCGGCAATCCCGGCCTTCGCGACAACCTGGAGATCCCACTGAGCTACACGATCGCCGGGATGCCCCTGGCGCTCGCGGCCTGGATCGTCGTAAACCGTGAGCCCGCCTGGTGGCACCTTCCAGGGCTGATCCTCCTGGCGCTGGCCGCCACGGGGTTCAAGGAACAGGGGCTGGTGCTCATGCCCCTCGTGATCGTCGCCTGGTGGACGCGGGCGCCTGGCGCCAGCCGGGCCGCGGCCGTATCGCTCGGACTGCTCGCCGTCGGCTACGTCGTGCTTCGCCTTGCCTGGCGCGGGTCGTGGCCGATGTTCGAGCAGGCCATCGGCCTCGGCTTCGGCGAGATCGAGCCGACTGAAGCGGTGGCGCGCTTCGGAAGCTTTCCGTATCTGATCTACGCCTACAGCAGCGTCAGCACGATCGCGAATGTGCTGTTCGCCGAACCGACTCGAGGAACGTTCTCCATCATCCGGGCGATCGTCGGTGGCCAGGCCGAGACGTGGCAATGGATCCACCTGGGGTCCTCTGCGTTCATGACGGCTCTGATTGGGTGGTGGGGCATCAGGGCACTCAGGCGCGTACGCGCCGAAGGCTGGACCGTGGAGGCCAGGGCCTTCCTGGTGCTGCTCGTGTCTCTCCTGGCCTGCGGGGCGCTCAGCTTCAATTACTCCCGCGACCGCCTGGGAGGAATGGCGGTGCCCTTCTATGCCCTCGCCGCCTACTACGCGTTCCGTCTTGCCGCGGCGCGTGTGTCCGCATCCGGCCGGCTTCACATGGCGTCTGCCGTCGCGGGCCTTCTGCTCCTGTCCGCGGGCTGGCAGATCCGCGCGGTGGAGACGCTCGAGCGCGTCCGGCTGACGGCCTACCGAAACCAGGTCGAGTGGCTGTCCGCCCTGCCGGCGCGACGCGCGGAATTCGCCCATCGAACAACCTACATGCGCATCATGGAATCGATGGTCGCGCAGGGGGTGACTCGCACGCCTCCACGTCCGACGCGCTACCCGGAGCGGCTCGCCGACGTCCTTGGGGTTCCGCCGCGATGACGAACCGCGTGGCGGCGTGGCTGGCGATCCCGGCGCTCCTCATGGCGCTCGGCCTCCCGGCGATCGAAGGCTGGCGGATGATCCGTCCGCGCGCGCCGCTGTTTCAGCCGCCGTTCGTCTACTCGCTCGCCGATGCCATTGCCGTCGGCGAGCTGCCGCAGGCATACGCGTTCATCCGGGCCGGCCAGGATCCGAACGAGCCGATCTGGGTGCGCGATCCGATGCTGACGGGCCGCCGCTGGATCCGCGTCTCGCCGCTACTGTGGGCGGTGGCGACACGAAACGGTCCGGCCGTCCAGATGCTGATGGCATTCGGCGCAGGATTGGACCGGCCTGAGAACCAGGGCGCGGCCTGTCTGGCTGAGCTCGTGGGCGATCAGGGGATTCAACGCGCGCTCGGCGCCGGCGGCGCGCAGCCAGCGGACGACTGTCCCCGGTCCGGAGACCAAGGCCCGGCTCTCATCCGCCTGTTGAGCGCGTCGCTATAATCAGGCATCCACATCATGGGACTTGCGACGCTGTTCGAATCGGGAAAGGCCCGCCTTCTCACGCGCGTTCGGGGCATTTCGGACCCTGCCGTCCGTTTTGCACGACTCGAGCGGCAGCATCGCGAGATTCTCGAACAGTTGACGCAGCTGAACCAGCAGCTCTCGGACGCCGCACGGCGGGAATCGCAGCTCCGCGCCATTCTGGCCCGCGACGCCGAGCTCGAAGACCAGCTGCCGAGGCTGGACCAGATGCTCGCGGACGAGCGCACGGGACCGCACGTGATTCGTGCCATCGAGCGCGCCCCGCTCAACACCCATCCGTTCCCGTACGCGGTCGTTGACGACGTGCTGCCGCGAGACCTGTACGGTGCGGTCATCCGGAGCCTTCCGCCCGTGGAACTGTTCTCCGACCGGCCCGTCAACAAACAGCAGCTGACCGTTCCGTTCAAGCTTGCGCCGGCGTATTCCCGGAAGGCCTGGCGGTTCATCACGGCGGTCGTCGTTCCGCAGTTCATGATGCCGGCGGTGGTCGAGAAGTTCCGCGGCGTGCTCGACGAGTGGATCGCGGCCAATTGGCCGGACGTGCCGCCCTCCTCAGTCTCGCTGGAAACGTCGGACGGCCGCATCCTGCTGCGGCGCCGCGGCTATCGCATTCCACCGCACCGGGACCCCAAGTGGGCGTTCATCACGGCCATCCTGTACCTGGCCCGCCGCGACGACAGCGAAACCTGGGGGACGCAGCTCTATTCCGTCGAGGCCGACGAGGAGGCGCCGGGTGTCTCGCCCCACTGGATCGATCCCGCCCGATGCCGGTTCGTCACCGAGGTCGCCTTCAAGCCGAACCGTCTGCTGCTGTTCCTCAACTCGGTGGGGGCGCACGGAGCGCAGATCCCTGAAGACGCCGAGCCCGAGGGGCTGGAACGGTACATCTACCAGTTCCGCGTCGGACCTTCGACCGACTCGATGGCCATGCTGAAAGGGACGTTGTCGGAGGCCAGGCGCTCGCTTTGGGCGGGTAAGGCCGGCGACTATTAGATCCGGGACGTAGTGCCGGGCTGAAGCCCGGCACTACGTACTGAATTCAGTCGGCATACCAAATCAGCGTCCGCTCCGTCCCCTGCAGGCGCTGCTGCCGGACGATGCGCGCCCGCCGCTGCAGGTGCGAGAGAAAGACCTCGAGCGTGTAGTCCCGGAAGATGTCTTCGCGTCCGTGGAACAGCGCCCTGGCGCGTTCGTCGGTATGCGGAACGAACCCGATCACCCCCTGCCGCGCCGTCGAGGTCAGCAGCTCGACGATCTCCTCGAGAGGAATGTTGCGGGCAATGGCGAGATGGTGGACGACGGCAATCGCGAGGACC
>SXGT01665316.1_pt1 | contig 11400 bp, 9 predicted proteins | sample 3176221 | NCBI WGS metagenome assembly SXGT01 (sample SAMN11356862, study PRJNA531348) | freshwater metagenome | isolation source: freshwater sample F1-120 | place: China: Fuxian Lake, Yuxi | collected 2017-12-25
CAAGGTGAGTGTTGAGATAGTCATCGATGTGGTTTCGTTTGCGCCGCAGTCAATTGGGGCGACACGGCGCGAGCGGGCTCGGCATATAGAAAGACAAGGTTTTGGACATGTACGGCTTATTTGGTATCACGCGTAAATTCGGTTGCGTCCAGTCCATTAGTCGTCGGGCTGTGTTTGGCATCGGCAGTTGGCTGTTGTTGGGATGGGCCGCTACCGAGGCATCCGCAGCGGTCTTTTCCGCAGTAGGGGCCAATGCCGCGGCCATCCAAGCAGCGGTCGATGCTTTTCGTGCCGATCTTGGCGCGAATAATGGTGTTGGCCCTGGTGCTACACCCGGCGTGGGGCGGCGCGAAGTGAATTGGGACGCCGTTCCGGATAGTTTTTCGTCCGGTGGGGCGAATGCGTTTCCGGGTAATTTCTTCAATCTGTCGTCAGGCAATCCGGCCGGGCGAGTGCGTGGCATCGAGTTTTCCACGACGGGGCAGTTTGAAGTTAGTGCCGATGCCGATTCCGACAACGACAGTAATCCAGGGCCGACAGAAATTCTCTTTGGGAATCGTAATTTGGGTAACGTGGACGATTTCGCCGCTTTCAGTTCGGAACGAATATTCGGATTGGTGGGTACCAACGAGATGGACGTGCGATTCAGTAAGGTTGGGGACCCAACGACTTCAGCCACCGTGCGTGGTTTCGGCGCCGTGTTCACGGACGTGGAGGACGCAGGATCGACCCGTCTTGATTTTTACGACCGCAACAACAATCTAATAGACTCTCAAGCGGTTCCGGCCTTTGCATTCACGGGTGGGGATTCTGGGAAGTCGTTTTCCTTCCTGGGGGTTTCATTTCCCAACGCCGACGTGCACCGTGTCCACATCGTGAATGGTGGCTTTGACTTGAAGCTGCAACAGTTCGGAGCAGACGACGCCGTCGCCATGGACGACTTCATCTATGGAGAACCGGTTCCGGAACCGGCCGCCGTCCACTTGGCCCTGCTGGCGGCCGTCGGTTTGGGAGCCCGATTGAGGTTCACTCGCCGATCACGATTGCGCCGCTAGTCTCCCGCTGTCAACAGTGAGCGATCGCCATTTTACGAATGGGGTCGGCGTGAGAGGGAATCGAGCCCGACCGCCACGGTCATGTCTCCTAGTACGTTGGTGGCCGATCGGCATCGTCCCACGATCCAATCGACGGTCAATAAGATGGGCAACCCCTCCGCCGGCAATTGGACGACGCCAAGCACGAGTGACAATGAGATAATGCCGGCCTCCGGTACCCCGCCAACACCAACCGTTGCGGCCACGCAGATCAGGGCTGTCAATAGTTGCTGTGATAGGTCCATATGATGACCATAGGCCTGGGACAAGAAGAAGACGGCAACCACCTCATAGAGCAAGATGCCATCGTTGTTGAAATTAGTGCCGATGCAGGCGGAAAGTCGCGACGCGGCGTCGGATACGCCCAGCGCACGGAGGTTTTTCAGCGTGAGCGGCAGAGTTGCCAAGCTGCTATTGATACCGAAAGCGTGAATAACGGGCTCCTTTGCCGCGCGCCAGAACTCCCGCAGTGGAATGCCTGCAACGATTCGTATCCAGGTTTGGTAGACCAATCCGATGTGGATCAACATGCCGCCAATGCAGACAGCCAGGTAGACGATCAGTCCTCCCACCATGGTGAGCCCATGTTGGCCCACGACTTTGGCTACGGCGCCGAATACCGCCCAGGGGACGAGCAACAAAACCAATCCGATTAGTTGCAGCCAAAGGCCGAGAAGCCGAGCCACGAACTGTTTAAATCGCTGCATGGCCGGGCTCATCGCCACTTGAGGGAACCCGTGATGGACCAAGAGATACGCGCACCCAAGGGCGAAGGAGACAGCGATGGCTCCGATCATGGGACTACGTGTTAGTAGTTGAATCACTCGTGGATTGTCCAACGCGCCTGTCTTCAGAGGGGGGACCGGGTGTGACAAGAAATGGTTAAGAGCCAAGTGTCGACCGGGCTGAAGTGAATTGGAAATCCCCAAGCCGATTGCCGTGGCTCCGATAGCGTTCAGGGCCGAGATGGCCAACATGCGCAGCAGGCCCACGCCATGAAACTCAGCCTTCAGAAAGGTGTCCAGTATGGCGAGGAATAGCAAGGGAACAGCCGCGAACTTGATGACCTCAATCACCAGTGTGGCGATCTGTCCCAGCTTTTCCGCATTGTCGCCCAACACCAGACCACAGCCAACTCCGATAGCCATTCCCAACAGGGTTTGGCAGTAGAGCGGGCAGCGGAATTGGAGAATACGGAAGATCACGTCGCGGTGCGTACGGCAAAAGCAGTTTGCATATCCGATCAAACGGGATCGGGAATGGTGAACTCGTTGCGCCCGGACCTCTTCAGCAGAGTCGTCGCCTCAGCATCGCCGGCACACGTACGTTGTGCGTCGTCATAGTTCAAGGTACGACCGACTCGAAAGGCCAGGTTGCCCAAATGGGAGAGCAACGTGGAATAGTATCCCTCTTCGATATCGCAATTGAGTTTTTCCCCTTCCCGGATACTGTTGATGAAGTTCTGCATGTGCGGATCGTCACTAAAAACCACCGGTTTATCGAAGATCACCTCGTTGCGGGGTGCCACCAGCTTCCAATGTCGGCGGCCGATCATCAAATAGCCCTCTGTGCCGTAGAAAATAACTCCATTCTCCAAGCCTTCTTGATGGTACGGAGACCAAAGCCGTTGCTCGTACACGAGCACACATGGCTGATCCGGAAAACGGAAGGTGACGATTTGCGTGTCGGGGGTTTCTTGCACGGACCCCAGGTAGGACAGATTGTTTCCTGTGCAATGGATTTCCGAGGGGGCCGTCACCCCCATGCCCCAGCGTGCGATATCCAGATCGTGCACGCCATCGTTCCCCATATCCCCCGTGCCATAGTCCCACATCCATCGCCAGGCGTAGGTGTAACGATTGGCGTTGAAGGGCTGCTCCGGTGCCGGGCCCTGCCAGATGTTCCAGTCCAAGCCCTGCGGCACGGGGCCATCGGGTACCGCATCCGCGCGTGGGCGCCGTTGGCTATTCCAAGCCTTGACCAAGTGGATCTTGCCAATCTTACCGGAACGCAACATTTCCATGGCTTCAAGATAATGGGGCCCACTACGACTCTGCGTGCCGACTTGGACATGCCGTTGGTATTTGCGCGCCGCGGCCACCATCTGTCGGCCTTCAAACACGTTGTGCGAAATCGGCTTTTCCACATAGACATGTTTGCCAGCTTGGCAGGCCCAAATGGTTGCCAAGGCGTGCCAGTGATCGGGGGTGGTGACGATGATGCCGTCGACGGAAGGGTCGTCCAACACCCGACGCAGATCCGTCTCGCGCCGCGGTGTGGATTTCTGGACTTCGTGGATTTCCTCGCCATAGGGGCCCAACAGCGGTTCGTTCACGTCGCAGATGTGGGTTATTTGAGCATGGGGCAGACTGGCAAATCGTTTGGCCACTCCATGTCCGCGACCACGAATCCCCACCGCGCACAGCGACACGCGTTCATTGGGAGATGCCTTGGCGCGATTCGGAAGGAATGCCGTTGCGGCCGCCGCAGCCGTCCCCACCATCAAGCTCCGACGATTGATGCTTGACATCTGTATGCTTCTCCCGGGGAAAATAGACGATGTTTGGCAAGACTCGAACGAGATGTTGCGCTGACGATGGATTGTGACTATAGCACAGGATTCGGTCTTGACTATCCCCAGGGTGCGGATCGACCATTGGGGAGCGGCCGGGGATGCAAATCGCACGGCCCGGGCGGGGGATTGGTTACGGGACGTCCCGTCCGTCATAATGGCCCTGAGTTCGGGTCTTGCAGATTTAGAGCACCATTTTTGTGATGCAGTATGACCTAGAAAATCCCGCGACGGTGGCCAACAGGAAACGTTGTTAGGTTTCCCTGTTTTTTACCCAGCAAGCCGCTTTTGGCCAACTTCAATATATAGTGCCCTAAATCTGCGACACCCGAACTGAGGCCAAAGCACTCGAAACCACGAGATGGGCATGATATCGGTCCACAATCTGACGCGCCGATTCGGCATTGGAAACCAGCTGGTCACCGCTGTGCAGAATCTATCCTTTCAGGTCGAAGCGCAGGAGGTGTATGGCCTCTTGGGGCCGAATGGCGCCGGAAAAACCACCACCTTGCGCATGATCCTAGGACTTTTAGCTCCAAGTAGTGGCGATGTGGAGGTCTTGGGGCAGCGGGTTTCGACGCACCCCCAGGAGATCAAGCGGCAGATCGGACTCGTGTCGGCCAGCGCGGGGCTCTACGAATGGCTGACTCCGCGCGAGATCCTCGAATTTTTCGCGGGGGGCTACGGTTTGTCCCCCAGCCGAACGGCGGATCGCATTCGCTTTCTGACGGGGCTAATGGATCTGGAGCCCTTTCTGGACCGACGTTGTGCCACGTTGAGCTCAGGACAACGTCAGCGGGTCAACTTGGCCCGGTCGCTCGTGCACGATCCGCCCGTGGTGCTCTTGGACGAGCCAACCCGAGGCCTGGATGTGGTCGGATCGCAAGTGGTCTTCCACTTCGTTGAATCCCTGAGGGCTGCAGGGAAAGCGATTGTTGTCTGCACGCATCAATTGGATGAGGCCGAGCGACTGTGTGATCGTTATGGTTTGCTGCATCAAGGCCGCTTGGTATACGAGGGAAGTTTGCCGCAACTGCGTGCGGCGACGGGTAAGGAGACAATCGTCGAGATGTTTGTGCAACTCGTATCCACAGGAGACGGCGTGCTCCGATGACAACCTCTCCTAACCCGCCGCAGCTGGCCGCAATCGGCAATTCTTTCGCTGTTCACCCGCTGCGGCGACTCTGGTTGCTGGTTCGTAAGGAGTTGCGTGAAACCTTGCGTGATCGACGTACCGTGATCACTCTGTTTGCCATGCCACTCTTGTTGTACCCGCTCCTTGGGGGGATGTTTCGGTTTCTGCTGGTGCAGAAAGAAATCTCTCAGCGGCCCGTCTATCGATTGGTCGTGACCAGTGACCAGGAAGTCGAGTGGCTCGCTCGAAATCTGGCACAGGCGGAAGAGGCCTTGCGCGAACAAGACAAGCCGTGGGGGGACGAGTCGGCGGCCGGCGCCGAGCGACCTCATCTTCAAGTTGTCAAGCCGGAGGATATCAAGGGATTTCAATTGACCGCTGCGGTGGCCTCCCAGACCGTCGATGTTGGCATGCGCATCAGCTTAAACCAACAGGACAACGCAACCACACCGGCCACCGTACAATTGATCCACTGCGCCGATTCGGCCGCAAGTCGCGAGGCTCGACTTTACGTTGAGCGTTGCTTGACCGCTCTCAATCGGACCTTCCTGGAGCGTTGGTCGCGCGAGCAGAATATCTCGCTCCGTATTCCCGTAACGCTGGCGCATACGACCGTCAGGTCCTCGGTGCAGTCGTTGGGAGTTCGCGACCTACTCCCCTTGATTCTATTACTGATGACCGTAACCGGCGGCGTGTATCCGGCGATCGATCTAACGGCCGGTGAACGTGAGCGCGATACCCTGGAGACCTTGATCGCACTTCCCATTCCCCGCCTGCAGCTACTGCTGGCGAAGTATCTGGCCATTTTCGTTGTCACCACCCTGACGGGGCTGATGAATTTAATCGCGATGATGGCGACAATCTACGCGCTGAGGATTGAATCCCTGTTTTTCGGCGATGTGGGGTTGAGTACTAGCTTAGCCTGTGGGCTGCTCATCGTGATGATGGTTTTCGGCCTGTTCTACTCGGCGATCTTGCTGTCGGTGACGAGTTCCGCACGCAGCTTCAAGGAGGCGCAGGCCTACCTGATACCCGTGATGTTGATATCGTTCGCGCCGAGCTTGGTGATCCTCTTGCCCGGTTGGCAGCTGGAGGGATCTGTCACCGTCATGCCGTTGATCAACATGCTGCTACTCGCACGAGATGTGATTGAAGGCGATGCGCAGCTGGGACCAGCGACGGTGGCCATGCTGACGACGGTGTTGTACGCCATGTGCGCATTGGCCATTGCGAGTCGATATTTCGGCGCCGATGCGATCATGGTAGGGAGCCGCGGCGGCTGGCAAGATCTATTTCGTCAACCGGACGAGCCTCGTGACGTGGCCACTGTCAACATGTTGGTGCTGATCCTGGCTCTTATCTTTCCGTTGCATTTTTTCGCGGGGGGGGTGCTGAGTCGTCTCTTCAGCGATGCGCCGACGGCCCGTGTCGTTACGGCGGGTATGATGACGCTCCTACTCTTCGGCCTGCTTCCCGGTGGCGTGTTGCGATGGAATCGCGTGTCGATCAGCACAGGCTGTCAGCTGAGAACGCCGGCTCGGTGGGTCTGGATGGGCGCGGTCGTGTTGGGGCTGGGGACGTGGCCACTGGTCCACGAGATTGTCCTCTTAGCGGGTCAGTTGGGTTTGGCGCCACTGCCGGACTGGGAGGCCGATCGTTTCCACGCGCTCCTGGAAATTTGGCGGCAGTTACCCGTGGTGGTCACTGTAATCTCGCTCGGAGTCATCCCTGGTGTGTGCGAGGAGCTTTTCTTTCGTGGCGCTTTCTTACACGGTCTGGTCCCCCGATTAGGAGCCAGAGCGGCGATTGTGACGACAGGTCTGGTCTTTGGAGTCCTTCATGTGCTGCTGGGGGAAGGGGCGGCCATTCAAAGGCTGTTACCCAGCACGTGTCTGGGACTATTGTTGGGCTGGGTGGCATGGCGATCGGCGAGCGTTTGGCCAGGAATCGTGACGCACGTCCTGCACAATACTTCCCTGTTGGTGCTCGCCCGTTATCACACCAACCTTGGGCAACCGGCGCTGGAGCAAGTCGGTCAGCAGCACTTGCCGACCAGCTGGCTCGTTGGCTCAGTCCTGGCTGTTACGATTGGCGTGGCGGGCATCGCGTTTAGCGGCCGCCGTTGGCAGGCCGAGATGCGGTGACCCAAGCACTGACGCATCCATCGTTGGCTTGAGTCACATTCGCGGCGAAGTCGGCCAGATAACCGCGCTGGTGGCTAGGCCTGTTACGAATTGGCGGAGCCTGCCGGGCCGCTAGATTGGCGTGCACATTGACCGTTCCCTCGATCAGGTCGAACTCAATCCGGTCGCCGTCTTGGACCTGACAGATGGGGCCACCCACGGCGGCTTCGGGAGCGCAATGGACCCCAATCGCACCGTGGGATACCCCCGAGACGCGCGTGTCCGAGATTAGCGCGACTTGACCATCCAGCTCGGGTACGGCCAAGGCCGCGCTGGCGATGAGCACCTCGGGCATGCCGCTGGCTACGGGACCAAGTCCGCGGAGGACGACGACATGTCCCGGCTGAATTTCGCGCGCGGCGGCAGCATCCGCTACCCCCTTGGCGTCCTCAAAGCAGATGGCCGTGCCTGCGAATCGGGGCTGCTGCAGGGAGGAAACCTTAAACACGATTCCATCGGGTGCTACGTTTCCAAAACAGATCTGCATATCGGCGAAGTCCTTGAAGGGCTGGCCTAAGGGAGCGATGAGTGTGTTCCCGGCAGGGACATCCGTGGCCCGGACCGCGTTTTCGGCGAGCGTTTCACCACTCACGGTGAGGCAACTGCCATCCAACAAGTTGGCGCGCAGTAGGTGCTTGATCAACATCGTGGTCCCGCCGAGGCGATGCAGATCCACCATCGTGCCGTTGCCACGCGGGGCAAAATTGCAGTAGACGGGGGTTCGCCGGCAAATCTGCTGAACATCGCGCAAATGAAAGTCCACTCCCGCTTCACGGGCTAGGGCAATCAGATGCAGCACGCCATTGGTGGATCCGCCCATGGCGGCGATGGCGGTCATCGCGTTGCAGAACGCCTGTCGCGTGAGGATGTCGCGTGGGCGCAGATTGCGTTCCAGCAGATGGCGGACGGCGCGACCGACGCGGAGACATTCCGCCCGTTTCTCTGGTTCCACGGCGGGAATCGAGGAGCTGTCCGGCAGGCTCAGCCCCAAAACCTCCAAGGCGATGCCCCATGTATTGAACGAGGCCGCAATGCCACAGCCTCCTGGCCCGGGGCAGGCGCTGCGAATAATGGCGTCCGACTCCTCGCGGGTCATGACGCCAGCGTTGGTCTTGGCCTGCGCATCATAGGCGTCCAGGATGGTCGTGGGCCTTCCTTGATGGCAGCCCGGCATGATGCTGCCGCCATTGACAATCAATCCCGGATAGTTGAGCCTGGCCAACGCCATGGCGAATCCCGGGCCATTCTTGTCGCAATGGTGCAAGCCAATCAACGCGTCATAGCGATGCGCGCTGCACACCATCTCCGCGCCGTTAGCGATGAAATTGCGCGAGGGGAGCGAGGCATTCCCCCCCTCCTGCCCTTGCGTGATATTGTCGCTGATGGGCGTCACGCCAAAGGGAAATCCGATCAGTCCCACTTCAGCGCAACCCTGGCGAATCAACTGCGCCAATTCGTGGGCATGGACGTTGCACAGATTGCCGTCCAGCAACGGCGTGCCAATTCCAATCTGCGGCTTGTCAAAGTCCTCCTCCTGGAACCCAAGTCCCCAAAAGAAGGCATTGATGCCTCGTTGCCAGCCATGCGTCAGTTCGCGAGAATTCCAGTTCAGCGGATTCAGCATGCATTCCCCCTAGGCAACGGTAATCTCCTTTTCCAAATACACATCCTGGATGGCATGCAAGAGCCGAACTCCGTCTGCCATCGGTCGCTGAAAAGCCTTGCGACCGCTAATCAACCCCATTCCACCAGCACGCTTGTTGATGATCGCCGTGCGGACCGCCTCGGCCAGATCGGATTCACCCGACGAAGCGCCTCCGGAGTTGATGAGACCGCAGCGCCCCATGTAGCAATTCACGACCTGCCAGCGACACAAGTCGATCGGATGGTCGGTGGTTAATTTGTCGTAGACCAGTGGGGACGTCTTGCCGAATTTGACGGCATTGTACCCGCCATTTGTGTCCGGCATTTTTTGCTTAATAATGTCCGCCTGCAAGGTAACGCCGAGATGATTGGCTTGCGCGGTCAAGTCAGCAGCGGTATGGTAGTCTTTGTCGGCCTTGAACGCATTATTCCGCAGGTAGCACCAGAGAATGGTGGCCATGCCCAGTTCATGGGCGCGGCTAAAGGCCTCGGCGACTTCAATAATTTGGCGCGAGGAGTTCTCGGATCCGAAATAGATCGTCGCTCCCACGGCCGCCGCCCCCATGTCGTACGCTTTCTGGATCGTCCCGAACATGATTTGATCGAATTGATTGGGGTAGGTTAACAATTCATTGTGGTTGATTTTTACCACAAAAGGGAGTCGATGGGCGTACCGCCGAGCGGCCAATCCCAGCACTCCAAACGTCGAAGCCACGGCGTTGCAGCCCCCCTCCAGCGCGAGACGGCAGATGTTCTCACCGTCGAAATAGGCCGGATTGGGGGCGAAGGATGCAGCGGCCGAGTGTTCGATGCCTTGATCCACCGGCAGAATTGAGAGGTACCCCGTGTTGGCCAGTCGGCCAGTAGAAAACATGCGCTGTAGATTGGCTAAAACCCGCGGGCTACGATCGCTGACGACGAAAACGCGATCGACAAAATCCCCCGACGGCAGTTGCAACGATTCCTTAGGAATGGTCTGGCATTTGTGCTTGAGCAATTTGTCCGCGTCGCCGCCCAGCAAATCCTGAATTTGACGCATCATCGGTCTACTCCTTTGTCTTTGATGGTATCTGTCTTAGATGGTGTCATGAATGGAAGGTCGCGAAAGGAAGGTGGGATGTTAGGCTCGGATTGACCGCAAGCGTTAGTCCGACTCCAGGGTAATCGGGGGGAGATGGCTGCCAAATCGCTGAAAAATCTCCATGCGAGTCGAACTCAATCGCTCCGCCAACACCTCGGCCGTGCGGTGCATGAACTGAAATCCAAACTGGGGGCGCTCCTCACACAGCTGCAACAAGGCCTGTGCCCCAAACGTCACGGCCTCGGTGGGGGACATGGTGTACGCCGTGGCCGAGAGCAGGCGACGGTGTACGAGGGGCGACCATCCCAGCAACTCCCCTTCCCCGACCACCGTGATTTGCCGACATCCGACGCCATGAGCGCAAATGGCGACCGAAACGCCACCGCGAATGACCAGAAAAACCTCATGGGCGTTTTCGTTCTCGCTGAAGACAACTTCACGCGCCTTGTACGTGCGAATCGTCGATATGCCCGCAAGTCGTTCCAAGTCGGCATCCGCAACTCCTTTCAAGAATGAGATGCCGCGCAGGACGTCTAGCGACGGTTTGGGCTGTGCCATTGGTTCCCTCTCCCCACTCTCGTGGACTGGCTATCGGTTGTAATCGGTTGAAATGGACTTCCATGGGCACCCGCTGGTCCGTGGATGCAATTTTGGGCTCGTTAATCGGATGCATTCAGCCAATCAAATTTCCAAAGCGGATTGCCACATGACATGCATCGTTCGCCATTTTCTAGTGGCTTGGCATGGCACTCATGGCAATCCAGCAGGATCGGTAGGATGGTCGCCTGTCGATGACGGATTTCGTTGGCCAAAAGAAAATCGTCCAGTGCCAGGACGATGCACAGGTCAACCGCCAATGGAAACAGACGATACACAACTAGTGGTGCTAGTCGGGCTTCGGGCAGGCGACGTTCCAATATGTTGGAAAATGCCAAGCGACGCTCATCCGCGTCGAGCTCTCCGTAAAGGCTCAAGCGTCGCCTCACCTGGGACCCGTCCCAGCCCTCGGCGAGACGTAGTTTCGCTAGCCAATCCCCAAACCATGCCCCACCGCTCAGCAATTGGTGTTCCCGCAAACAGGCAAACCCTTGTGCAACCTGAAAGACCTCGATCTCGGACTTCACGTGGGCTTCGCTGCCGCTCTGGGACAATGGCGCCAACATGGAATCGCAACCGAAACGACGTTCCACGTCATTGTGCACGCGTGTAAACATTTGGCCACGCAAGAAATTCAAGCCGGCCGTCAGGCTCGTGGCTACCCGCAACCCCCGGTCGCCGGGTACCTGAGCGTTGAATTCCGCAGCCAATTCGTCGAACCGATGTGCGCCACTAAGGATCTTCATGATGAGCCACTCACTTCGCACGTCCGCCCAGGCTACCGTCCGTGCAATGCTGAGCCGATCGTCCACGCCACGCATTGCCCCCGCCATAGCACAGCCTACCGCTGCTGCGAAATGCCCGCAACCCCAGCGTTGCTAGAGATCCACGCGCGATGCGTATGCCAAAATGGCCACCGGACACGCGACCTCGATGTCGGGGTGGACGTTACACGATGTCCCGATAGGTGGACCAACATAGGTAGGCCAGGATCGATCCGCTCAACGAAAACGTGACGTCCATCACGCTATTCGCCCGATTGAAGGGAAATCCGATTGCCAGATCCATCGCGAATAAGAGTACCACCAAAATCG
>SXGT01293427.1_pt1 | contig 11399 bp, 8 predicted proteins | sample 3176221 | NCBI WGS metagenome assembly SXGT01 (sample SAMN11356862, study PRJNA531348) | freshwater metagenome | isolation source: freshwater sample F1-120 | place: China: Fuxian Lake, Yuxi | collected 2017-12-25
GAGGTGCGCCGCCTGGCGCAACGCAGCGCGCAGGCGGCCAAGGAAATCAAGGGCCGGATCGACGTCAGCGTCGGCAAGGTGGACGACGGCACGCGCCTGGTGGCGCAGGCCGGCAGCACCATTGGCGAGATCGTGGCCAACGCGGAAAAAGTATCGGCGTTCATCGGCGACATCACCACGGCGGCCACCGAACAGTCGCAAGGCATTGGCCAGGTCAATACCGCGGTGAACCAGCTCGACCAGATGACGCAGCAAAACGCCGCGCTGGTGGAAGAGAGTGCGGCCGCTGCCGACAGCCTGCGCGACCAGGCCGGCCGGCTGGCCGAGGTGGTCCGGATCTTTCGGATCGGTTGATTCGAACACCCCCCTGCTGACGGGGCTGGCTTCGGTTGGCGTGCTGACGCAGGTCTGCGTCCCCAAAATCGTTGCGCCTGCCTATACTTGTTTCCCCAGACCACCGCTGCGGGTGAAACATCTTCTGCTGCGTGCTGGCCCCCATGTCCCTGGAGACCTCCACCATGAATGCGCGCCTGCCCCAAACCGCTCTCGACCCGGCTGCCTTGCAGGCCCATGTGGAGGCCAGCTGGTCGCGCACCATCGTGCCCGAGCTGGTGCGCTACATCGAAGTGCCGGCCAAATCGCCCGCCTTCGACGCCGAGTGGGCCAGCCATGGGCTGCTCGACCGCGTGCTGCACAGCGCCGCCGACTGGGTGCGCGCGCAGCAGGTCGAAGGCCTCACGCTGGAGATCGTTCAACTCGACGATGCACAAGGCAAGCCGCGCACGCCGGTGCTGTTCTTCGAAGTGCCGGCCAGCGCGGGGCGCGACGGCACGCCGGCACCCGCGTCCGGCCAGACCGTGCTGATGTATGGGCACCTCGACAAACAACCCGAGTTCACAGGCTGGCGCAGCGACCTCGGCCCCTGGACGCCGAAGATCGACGACGGGAAGCTGTATGGCCGCGGCGGCGCCGACGACGGTTATGCGGTCTACGCCAGCGTCGCCGCGCTGCAGGCGCTCAAGGCCCAGGGTGTGGCGCACCCGCGCATCGTCGGCCTGATCGAAACCTGCGAGGAAAGCGGCTCCGGCGACCTGCTGCCCTATGTGGATGCCCTGCGCTCGCGTCTGGGCGATGTGGGCCTGGTGATCTGCCTGGACAGCGGTGCCGGCAACTACGACCAGTTGTGGCTTACCACCAGCCTGCGCGGCATGGCCAGTGGCGTGCTCAAGGTCGAGATCCTCACCGAGGGCATTCATTCGGGCGACGCCTCGGGCCTCGTGCCGTCGAGCTTTCGCATCATGCGGCAGGTGCTCGACCGCCTCGAGGACAGCGCCACCGGCCGGCTGCTGCCCGCCAGCTTCCACTGCGAAGTCCCCACCGAGCGTGTGGCGCAGGCCAAGGCCACCGCTGCGATCCTCGGCGACGAGCTCTACAAGCGTTTTCCCTGGGCCCATTACGATTGCGGCGGCGCCACCGTGTTCGCGCTGCCCACGACCACCGACCCGGTGGAGGCGCTGCTCAACCGCACCTGGCGGCCCACGCTGTCCGTGACAGGCGCCGAAGGTTTCCCCGAACTGCGCAATGCAGGCAACGTGCTGCGGCCCTACACCGCGTTCAAGCTCAGCCTGCGCCTGCCGCCGCTGGTGGACGCGCCAGCAGCGGTGCAGGAACTCAAGGCCCTGCTGGAAGACAACGCGCCCTACCAGGCCCGTGTGACCTTCGAGGGTGAGGGGGCCGCCAGCGGCTGGAACGCGCCGGCCACCGCCCCGTGGTTCGAGCAGGCCCTGCAGGCGGCGTCGCAGGCGCACTTCGGTGCTGGGTGCGGCACCATCGGCCAGGGCGGCACCATCCCGCTCATGAACATGCTCAGCAAGGGCTTCCCGAAGGCGCAGATGATGGTGTGCGGCGTGCTGGGGCCCAAGAGCAACGCGCACGGCCCGAACGAATTCCTCCACCTCGAGTACGCCCGCCGACTCACCGCCACCGTCGCCCAGGTCATGGCCCGCATGCCCTGAGCCTGCGGGCACGACCATGTCGGAAACCACCCAGGCCCCTTTCACCCTGCGCGACGGGCTGAACCTGGCGTTGTACGACTGGCCGCTCCCGATGCGCTGGCGGCCCCGCGCCGTGCTGTTGATCGTGCACGGACTGGGCGAACACGCGTGGCGCTACGACCCGGTGGCCCACCGCCTCAACGAATGGGGCTTCTGCGTTCGGTCCTACGACCAGCGTGGTCATGGTGAATCGGGCGGCGCAAGAGGCGTGCTGCCCGACGACGATGCCCTGCTGGACGATCTGGCTGAAGTGGTGGACGACACGCGCAGCCACATCGCCGAGCCCTGGTCCTGTCCGCTGATCCTCATGGGCCACAGCATGGGGGGGCTGGTGGCCGCCACGTTCGTACAGCGCGGCATGGGGCGGGTCGATGGCCTCGTGCTCTCATCACCGGCGTTCGACGCGGGCATCGGCTGGCTGCAGCGCCAGTTCATCCGGCTGCTCTACCGGCACGCGCCCGACTTCGCCCTGTCCAACGGGCTGGACGCCAACAAGATCTCGCACAACACGGCCACGGTGCAGGCCTACAAGAGCGATCCGCTGGTGCACGACCGAATCACCGCCCGGCTGGCGAACTTCATCGATGTCAACGGGCCGCGCGTGGTGGCCGATGCGCCGCGCTGGACGTTGCCGACCCTGCTGATGTTCGCCGGGGACGATCGCCTCGTGCGACCGGCAGGCAGCCGCGCGTTCGCGGCAGCGGCACCCCCCGCCACAGTCCAGACCCAGGCTTTCGACGGGCTGTACCACGAGATCTTCAACGAGGCCGATCCGTCGGCCGTGTTCGGCACGCTCAGGGCGTGGCTGGACGTGCGGGCCCCCGCCAGCTGAGCCCATCCCGCGCCGTGCCGCACTGGCATCGATGAATCAGGCGGCCCTGCGTGCCTTGCGGTGCGACAAGGCCAGCCAGAGCAAGGCCACACCGGTCAGGCCCACGGGCACCAGCGAGCCCAGGTTGAGCCACTGCCAGCCCTGTGTGGTCACCAGCGCGCCGGAAGCGAACGACGTGAGCGCCATGGTGGCAAACACGCAGAAGTTGATGGCCGCCTGCGCGCGGTCCTTTTCCTCGGGTCGGTAGGCCTGCAGCGACAGCGTGGTGCTGCCGGTGAACAGGAAATTCCAGCCCACACCGAGCAGGAACAGCGCCACCAGGAACTGGTGCAGGTTCACGCCCGACAGTGCAATGGCGATGCACGCCGCATTGAGCACCACCCCCACGCCCATGATGGGGAGCACGCCGAAACGCTTGATCAGGTGGCCGGTGATGAAGCCCGGCGCGAACATGCCGATCACGTGCCATTCGAGCACCAGGGCCGCGTCCTCGAAGGGAAAGCCGCACACCTGCATGGCCAGTGGCGTGGCGGCCATCAAGAGGTTCATGACGCCGTAGCCCAGCGCCGCGCCGGCCGTGGCCACGATGAAGACGGGCTGCCGCATGATCACGCCCAGTGGACGTCCCCGGTCCGCATGGGCGTGCTTCGGGGGCACCGGGGGGAACCGCATGAACGCGATCACCACCATCGACAGCAAGGCCACCGCCGCCAGCGCCACATAGGCACCCGCGAACGGCGCGTCCATCCAGTCCTTGCTGCGGGTCGCCAGGTTGGGGCCGAGCACCGCGCCCGCCAGGCCACCGGCGAGCACCAGCGAAACCGCCTTCTCGCGGAACGCGGGCCCGCTCAACTCCGCGGCGGCAAAGCGGTAGAGCTGACCGTTGGCGCTGTAGTAGCCGGCGAACACGGTGGCGGCCACCAGCAGCCAGAAGTTGCGGTCCGTCACCGCCCAGGCGCAAAGCAATGCCGACGCCAGCGCCACCAGCAGCCCGATCTGGAACGAAGCCTTGCGGCCCAGCGCGCTCTGCGTACGCGCGACCAGCGGCGTGGACAGCGCCCCGCCCACCACGTAGCCCATCACCGGCAGCGTGGCCATCCAGCCGAGCGGCGCCAGCGACAGGCCCACCAGCCCGTTGATGGCGATGAACACCACGTTGTTGGTGAGAAAGAGCCCTTGGGCGCCCGCGAGCAGCCAGAGGTTCCTGTTCATGGGGCGAGCGAAGTGACCAGCGCGGCCAGGGCAGCGGTTTCGGCGCGCAGGATCCTCGGACCCAGCGTCACCGGCACGAAGCCGGCGGCCAGCGCCAGCGATTCTTCTTGGGAATTGAGCCCGCCCTCGGGCCCACTGAGGAAGCGCACCGGGGAAAGCGGGGGGACGCGCTGCAGCAGATGCCCCAGGCCGCTCGTGCCCTCGGCGAGCGAGAGCAGGCACCGGAGTTCCGTGCGCGCGGGATCGGCTGGCGGCAGCGACTTGAGCCATGCCGGCAGGTCGGCCACGCCATGCACCTCGGGCACGCGGTTGCCGCCGCACTGCTCGCAGGCGGCCACGGCCACCGACTGCCAGTGCGCCTGCTTCTTCGTGGCGCGTTCGCCCGCCAGCCGCAGCACGCCGTGGGCGGTGTGCAGGGGTTGCACGCTGGCCACACCGAGTTCCGCGGCTTTCTCCACGAGCCAGTCCATGCGCTCATTGGCAGGCATGCCCAGCGCCAGGTGAACCGCTCGCGCGGGCTCGCGCTCCCTGTCCTGGTGCTGGAGCACGCGCACCTCCACCTCGCTGCGGCCCATGCGGGTAAGGGTGGCATCCCACTCGCCGCCCTGCCCGTTGAACAGGGCGATCTGGTGTCCTGGCTGCAGGCGCAGCACCTGCACGTGCCGGGCCGCCCCAGCCGGCAGCAGGAGCGTCTGCCCCTCGACCAGGGGCAGCGGGCAATGAAAGCGCGGCATGCTCAGACGCGTCCGAACGCGTAGCCTGAAGCCGCCTGCAGGCCTTCGACCTCGTCGATGAGTTTGAGCAGCGGCCCGAGCGCCCGGTAGCGGTGCGCCGTGTGGCGGATGTAAGCGATGAAACGTGGCGTGTCGGCGAGGTACTTCGGATTGCCGTCGCGCAGGGTAAGGCGCGCAAAGATGCCGGCGACCTTCAGGTGACGCTGCAGCCCCATCCATTCCACGCCCCGGTAGAAGGCACCGAAGTCGCTGTGCCAGTCTTCGAAGTCCATCAAACCCGCTGCGCGTGCCTTCTCCCAATAGCGCACGGTCACGTCGATCACGAAGTCTTCTTCCCAGCTCAGGAACGCGTCCCGCATCAGGCTGGCGATGTCGTAGGTGACTGGGCCGTGCACGGCGTCCTGGAAATCGAGCACACCCAGCTGCTTTGCTGGGGTGCTGCCGGGTTGCGCTGGCAGCATCAGGTTCCTCGGCATGAAGTCGCGGTGCACGTACACCTGTGGTGAAGCCAGGTTGTGCGCCACGATCGCATCGAAAGCCTTGCTCAGCGTGAGCGACTGCGAGTTGTCGAGGTTCAGACCCTTGTGCTTGTGCAGGTACCAGTCGGGAAAGAGTTGCAACTCGCGCCGCAGGAGCGCTTCGTCGTAGGCCGGCAGCACACCGGGGCGCGACGCCAGCTGCCAGGCCAGCAACGCGTCCAGCGCCTGCATGTAGCGTGTGTGGTTGGCCTGCGCGTTGGCGGTGTCGATGCCGTCCAGCATGGTCTGGTGGCCCAGATCGCTCAGCAGCATGAAGCCCTGGGGCGGGTCCCAGGCCAGCACGTCGGGCACCAGCAGCCCGGCTTCGCGCATGAGCCCCGCCACGCGCACGAACGGCTCGCAGTTCTCATGCTCGGGTGGCGCATCCATGACGATCAGACTCTGGCCCGATGACGTGTCGATGCGCAGGTAGCGGCGAAAGCTGGCGTCGGCCGACGCCGCTCGCAGGGTCCGGGGCAACACGCCGAACGTGGCCACCAGCGGCTCCAGCCAGGCATGAAAGGCGGCTTCCCGAGCGGCATCGGACCACGCAACGGCGGAGGTGGGCAAGGTCATGGTGGTGAAGGTTGGCGGCCCGGTGGCGGTTCGGTCTGAGGGCGCTGGAGGCAGTGGATAATGCCCGCTGATTCTACAAACCCCCTGCTGGGCAGGGTGCCGGCTCCCGCGCGTGCCCTGGCATCCGGGCCAATGAAGTCTTTCCCCTTGAACCGTCGCACCGACCCCCAGCGTCCATGCCTTGCTCACCCAGGCAGGCGCGTTCCTTCCTTCGTGGCTGCACCTGTGGCGCGTGGCGTGCACGTCCTGCTCGCCCTGCTCGCGCTGGGCGCCCTGACGGCGCCCGCCGGCGTGCGAGCGCAGTCGGGCGATGGCGACGAGCCAGCGGCCGCGCCCTCCGTGGACCTCAAGTCGAGCCGAACGCTGCTGGAGACCCTGCCCGATGGCGCACGACAGGCGGCACCGACCTTCATTTCCGGCGACCGCATCGAAGGCCAGACCGAGGGCGTGACCGCGGTGGAAGGCTCGGCCGAACTGCGCCGCCACGACATCGTCATCCGGGCCGACCGGCTGCAGATCAACCAGAGCAACAACGAGTCCCGTGCCACGGGCAACGTGCTCGTCAATCGCGATGGCAACCGCTTTCGCGGCCCCGACCTGCAGCTCAATGTGGACACCTTTCAGGGCACGTTCACCCAGCCCACCTTCGACCTTCTCGAAAATGAAGGCAAGGGCGACGCCAGCCGGGTCGATTTCATCGACAAGGACCACGCCAACGCCTTCGACGCCCGTTATTCAACCTGTCCGCGCACGCCCGGTGCGGAATGGATGCCCGCGTGGATGGTCCGGGCGTCGCGCATCGAGTTCGACAACGTGGAGGAAATCGGCAAGGCCACCAACGGCGTGCTCGAGTTCCAGGGCGTGCCGATTTTGGGTTCGCCTTACTTCACCTTTCCGCTGACGGATGCGCGCAAGTCGGGCCTGCTGCCGCCCACCCTGAACATCGACAACATCAGCGGACTCGAAGTCACGCTGCCGTATTACCTCAACCTCGCGCCCAACTTCGACGCCACGCTCTATCCCACCTTCATGAGCAAGCGCGGCGTGGATCTCGGCGCCGAATTCCGCTACCTGCAGCCAGGTTATTCCGGCCAGGTTCGCGGGGCCTACATGCCCTCTGACCAGTTGCGGGATGCCGATCGCTGGGGTTACACACTGCAGCATCAGCAGAACCTCACGACGCTGGCCGACCGTGTCGGCGCCGGCGGTGGCGCCGGTCTGTACCTCAACCTGAACCGCGTGAGCGACGACGACTACTGGCGCGACTTCCCGCGCGCCACTGCGTCGCTGACCACACGGCTGCTCGCCAGCGATGCGGTGGTGAGCTGGGGGCGGGGCCCCTGGGCCGTGAGCGCCGGCACCTACAGCTGGCAGACCCTGCAGGACATCGACGCGCCGATCACGCCGCCCTACGACCGGCTTCCCTCGATCGCGGCCCGCTACAGCCAGGGCGACGCCCGCATCGCTGGCCTGGGTGGCTGGGACTGGTCGGTGCTGACCGACTTCACCCGCTTCGAGTCCAACCCGCTGCTGACTCGGCAGACCAACGGCTCGCGCACCATGTCGGTGGCCGAGATCAGCAGGCGCTGGCTGGCACCTGGCTGGTTCGTCAAACCCCGCGCGCAACTGCACGCGACCCAGTACAACTTCGACAACCCCTTGCTCAACGGGGCGCGCAGCGCCACGCGCGTGGTGCCCACGGCCAGCCTGGACAGCGGCCTGATCTTCGAGCGCGACGCCAGCTATTTCGGTCGTGCCTTCGTCCAGACGCTGGAGCCCCGCGCCTTTTTCACGTGGACACCGTTCCGTGACCAAAGCCTGCTGCCCAACTACGACTCGGCCACGAACGACTTCAACCTCGCCTCCATCTTTTCCGAGAACGTGTTCGGCGGAAACGACCGCATCTCGGACACCCGTGCGGTCACGCTGGGCGTGAGCTCGCGCCTGCTCGACCCGGACACCGGTGCCGAGATGGTGCGCGTGGGCGTGGCTCAGAGGTACCTGTTCGAGGACCAGAACGTGTTCCTGCCCAACGCGAGCGGGCTGCCCGGTGGCGACCCGGTGACCGAGCGCCTGAGCGACATCCTGGTGGCCACGCGCGTGCAGTGGAGCCCGCGCTGGGCGGTCGACACCAACGTGCAGTTCAATCCGAGCAGCCGCGAGTCGGTGCGGACCACCTTGAGCGGACGCTACACGCCGGGCAACTACCGCGTGTTGAGCGCCGCCTATCGCCTGCAGCGCGGCAGCAGCGAACAGTTCGACATCGGCTGGCAGTGGCCACTGAACGATTTGTGGAGCGCGCCCTCCTACGACAAGGTGCCAGGCCGGGGCCTCGGGCCCGGCCAGTGGTACAGCGTGGGCCGCGTGAACTACAGCGTGCCCGACAAGAAGGTGGTCGATCTGGTGGCTGGCTTTGAATACGATGCCGGTTGCTGGGTGGGGCGCGTGGTGCTCGAGCGGCTGCAGCGCAGCGGTGCCTCGGCCAACCAGCGTATCCTGTTCCAGCTGGAGTTCACCGGGTTCTCCCGACTCGGCTCCAACCCCCTGAGAACCCTCAAGGAAAATGTGCCGCGTTACCAGTACCTGCGCGAAGAAATCAACCCGCCCAGCCGGTTCCAACAATATGACTGACCGCTTTTTCCTTCACATTCGCCCGCCGGTCTGGCTGGCATGTGCCACGCTGATGTGGTCGCTTTCCGTGCAGGCACAGGGCTTGCGCCCCGCCGGCCAGCTCGACGCACCCCGCAGCCCGCCCGCATCGGTCGGCGCCTCCAACGTGCAGGGCACGGCCGACTACATCGTGGCGCTGGTCAACTCCGAGCCCGTCACCAACAACGAGGTGCGCCAGCGACTGGTGAGGGTGGAACAGCAGATGGCCCAGCAGGGCGCAGCCATGCCGCCGCGCGAGCAACTCGCGCGTCAGGTGCTCGAGCAGATCATCAACGAGCGCATCCAGATCCAGCAGGCCAACGAACTGGGCATCACCGTGAGCGAAGCCGATGTCACGCAGGCCGAGCAGTCGATTGCCGCGCAGAACCAGTTGAGCCCGGAACAATTCCGCCGTCGGCTCGCGTCCGAAGGCATGGACATCAACCGCCTGCGCAACGACCTGCGCAACCAGATCCTGTTGCAGCGTGTGCGAGAACGGCAGGTCGACTCCCGCGTGCGCGTGACCGAGGCGGATATCGACGACTTCATCCGTGAGCAGCAGGGCAGCGATGTGCTGGCGAACCTCGAGCTCAACCTGGCCCACATTCTGTTCATCGTGGCCGAGGGCGCCAGCCCTGAGCGCATCAAGGAACTCCAGGACAAGGCGCAGGGCGTTGCCGAACGGGCGCGCGCTGGCGGAGATTTCGCCCAACTGGCGCGCGAGTTTTCCGACGCGCCGGAACGCGTCAACGGCGGCCAGTTCGGCATGCGGCCCGCCGAGCGCCTGCCCACACTTTTCGTGGACGCCACGCGCTCGCTGAACGTGGGCGCCGTCGCGGGGCCGCTTCGCAGTCCGGCAGGCTTTCACATCCTCAAGGTCCTCGACAAACGTCAGGCTGGCATGCCCGATGTCAACGTGACGCAGACGCGCGCGCGGCACATCCTGCTGCGTCCTGACGGGCAGCTCAGCCAGGCCGACGCGGTGGCTCGTCTCAATGGGTGGCGTCAGCAGCTGGCGAGTGGCCAGGGCAGCTTCGAGGCATTGGCCCGTGAGCACAGTCAGGACGGATCGGCCAGCCAGGGCGGCGATCTCGGCTGGGCGGGTCCTGGGCAGTTCGTGCCCGAGTTCGAGCAAGCCATGAACGGCTTGCGGCCCGGCGAAGTTTCGCCGCCACTGGTGTCGCGGTTCGGTGTTCATCTGATCAAGGTCGAGGAACGTCGCCAGACCACGCTGTCCGCACGCGAACAGCGCGAGATCGTTCGCGGACTGGTGCGCGAGAAGAAGACGGATGAAGCCCTGCGCTCCTGGGGGCAGGACGTTCGCGGTCGCGCCTTCATCGAATACCGCGAGGCGCCTCAGCGGTGAACTGCGGCGGGGCGGGCGCCGGTCTATGAAACACATCGCGCGCAAACGTTTCGGCCAGCATTTCCTGACCGATGGCTCGGTCATCGAGGCGATCGTGGCGGCCATTGCGCCCGAGTCTGGCGATGCCATGATCGAGATCGGGCCCGGGTTGGCCGCGATGACACAGCCTCTGGTCGAGCGCCTGGGGCGACTCACCGTCATCGAACTCGACCGCGATCTCGCCGCGCGACTGCGCGGCCACGCATCGCTCGAGGTGATCGAGTCCGATGTGCTGAAGGTGGACTTCACGGCGCTGGCGCAACGGCTTGCCGTGCCCGTGCTTCGCGTTGTTGGGAACCTCCCTTACAACATCTCCACGCCAATCCTCTTTCACCTGCTCGAGCATGTGAACGTGGTGAAGGACCAGCACTTCATGCTCCAGAAGGAGGTGATCGACCGCATGGTCGCGCGACCCGCCACATCGGACTACAGCCGGCTCTCGGTCATGCTGCAGTGGCGCTACGCCATGGAGAACGTGCTGTTCGTGCCGCCCGAGAGCTTCGATCCGCCACCGCGCGTGGACAGCGCGATCGTGCGCATGGTGCCTCTGGCCAACCCGCCAGCCGTCGACGTGGCGCACTATGGATCGATGGTGCAGATCGCTTTCAGCCAGCGCCGCAAGATCCTTCGCAACACGCTGGGACGGTGGCTCGAGGAAAAGGGTTATTCGGGTGATTTCGACCTGCAACGCCGGGCCGAAGAAGTACCTGTGAGCGAATACGTCAGCCTCGCTCAAACCACGCAGGCATGAAAAAGCCCCGACAAGTGTCGGGGCTCATCCAGTGGCACCGAGGATCCGGCTCCGCCGGTTCTCAGGTGCCGCCCCCAGTGGGGGGTGACGCGCCCCTAGGCGCGGCGCGGGGGGCGTCCCATCAAGCCGCGGCCAGCCAGTAGCCTGCGTTGAAAGGGCTGCTCATGCGCAGCGCCATCGGGCTCACGTCCAGGATCTTGTCGGTGGGCATCGGCTCGTCGCTCTGCACTTCGATCGGCTCCTCGCCCTTGGGCGAGCGGGCGACCGAGAACGAGTAGAAGCAACGGAACGGGATCTTGCGGTCCGACCAATAATCGGCTGCGTCGCGGAAAATGTCGAGCAACTGTTCGCGCGCTTCCTTGTCGAACTTGGCGTGCGCAGGAATGTGTTCCAGCACCACGATGAACCCGGTCTGCGGACCCGACTTGTGCACCATGTCGGTCATGCAGTCGTAGAGCGCATCGAAGTTCTTTCCGAAGTGCGACGGCAGGGTGTACTGCGCAGCGATCAACTCCAGCACGTCCTGCTTGCTCTGGGCCTTGGCCAGGTTGGCGTACAGGAAGTGATGCCCCAAGTGCTCGGCCGCAGCCTGCAGGTCTTTCACGCCATGGGCGCGAATCGACTGAACGATATTGGGTCGTACGTTACGAAGTGGCGTGTCCATCTCC
>SXGT01372519.1_pt1 | contig 11399 bp, 7 predicted proteins | sample 3176221 | NCBI WGS metagenome assembly SXGT01 (sample SAMN11356862, study PRJNA531348) | freshwater metagenome | isolation source: freshwater sample F1-120 | place: China: Fuxian Lake, Yuxi | collected 2017-12-25
AGACACATCAAGAGGATCAGAGGGAAGGAGAGGATCAGAGGGAAGGAGGGGATCAGAGGGAAGGAGAAGATCAGAGGGAAGGAGAAGATCAGAGGGAAGGAGGAGATCAGAGGGAAGGAGATGATCAGAGGGAAGGAGATGATTCGCCACGAATGCGGGAGCGCCGACGATTTCTTCTCCGCCTTCGTCTTGCCGAACTCGTGCACGACCTTGCCCGACTTCATGTCGATGAGCTGCACGATGCCGTCGTAGCGGCCGATGATGATCTGTCCGGCGTCCTCGCGCAGGGCCATGCACAGGACGGTCTCGGGCTGCTTGTCGTAGACCTTGCGTTCGACCATCTTGTCGACATCCCACGCCTTGATGACGCGATCCTGGCCGACGGAGTAAAGCGTCTTCGAATCGCTGGAGAAGAGGACCTTCTGCACCGGACCTTCGTGCGCGAACACGGATTGCCGCAACCTGGCGCCATCTTTCCACTCCCCTCTCCCCTTGGGAGAGGGGTTGGGGGTGAGGGCCTCGTATACGCGAATGCTCTTATCGACGCCGCCGGAGACGAGATACTTCCCGTTAGGGCTCCAGGCGACGGTGTAGAGCCAGTCGGTCGCTTCGCCGAGCGTGTAGAGGAGCTTGCCTGTTTCGACGTCCCACACCTTCATGGCCCGATCGGCGGACACGGACGCGAGCAGCGTGCCGTTGGGGTTGAAGGCGAGGCCGTAGACGGCGTCGCTGTGTTCTTTGAGAATATGCGCATTATTGCCTTGCCATTCTTTCAGGTGAATCTGGGTGTCGTAACTGGCGGAGGCCAGCCAACGGCCGGTTGGGTCCGCAATCAGGTCAAGGATCGTTTCGCTATGAGGGGGATGCTTGCCCACCATATCGACCCCGGTGTCGACGGCGACGTTGCTGCGTCCGCCGGATTGGCTCAGGGCCGCCAGGACGGTATGCGGTGTGAACTTTTTCCGAGCGACTGCAAGAGCCGTGACGATTCCTTTTCCCTTCGTGTCATAAGGGTCCAGGACCGGCGGTTCGAACCTCATGAAGATGTGAGTCATGCGGTCGTTGCGCGCAACTATCAAGTGTTTGGCTTCAGGCCAGTACAAAAGCGCCGTGACCGGAGACAGCACATCTGTTCTCGCCTTGATCGCCGGCAGCTCGACCTTCACGATCACGGCATCATCCTTCGCGCCCGCCAGCACCCACGCGCGCAGCAGTTTCACCTCGTCCTTGGTCGGCTGGAACTTCGCCTTCGGCGGCGGCATCGTCGGCTTGCCCTTGTGCTCGGCCAGGAGGACGAGCTTGCTCTCGTCCGGCTTGCCCGCCTTGACGACCGCGCCGGCGTCGCTGCCGTCCATCAGGGCCTTGTGGGTATCGAGATCGAGCGTGCCCTTCAACGTCTTGGCGTTGTGGCACTCGACGCAATACTTCGCGAGGAACGGGCGGATGTCCTTCGAGTAGCTGGGCTGCGCGTGAGCCGCGGACCCGATGAGTAGAAGGCAAACCGCAACGAGGACGGCCCGTCGGTCTCCCCTCTCCCCCCGCCTGCTTGGACTTGTCGCTTGCAAAATAGTCGCGGGCGGGGGGAGAGGGGCCGGGGGTGAGGGGGGCACGCCTTCGCTGGCACGTTGCACGCACATGCGATAGATCATCTCCATCACAGGCTCCAATTCGTCATAGACTTCGGTGCTCCAGAACCGCAGCACGAGCCAACCAGCCGCTTCCAGCTTCTGCGTTCGTTTGGCGTCTTCGCGCCGGGTTGACAGGTGCGATTCGCCGTCGATTTCGACAACCAGTTTCGCCTCGACACAGGCGAAATCGACTACATAGGGGCCGATCGGATGCTGACGACGAAACTTGAAATCCGCCATCGCGCGATTGCGCAGCGTTCTCCACAGCAGTTTCTCGGCGGGGATCCGTGCCTGGCGTTGGGCGCGAGCCAGGGCGATTTTCTTCTCTCGTGGCTTTCCGTTTCTTGCCATGGCCCGCCCCCTCCCCCCCGGCCCCTCTCCCCCCGCCCATCATGTCGTTGCAAGCGCTCTGCACAACCGGGCGGGGGGAGAGGGGAGAAATGCGGCGGTCGCTTTTTGCGCAGAACGATCAACGATTGAACAGAAACTCCCGGCTCGTCAGCACCGACCAGCACAGATCCTCCAGCACTTCGCGCCGCGCCGCTTGCGGATCCTCGCGCATGATTTTGCGGAAATGCGCGGATTCGCGCTCGCTCGGCGGACGCGATAACGCCAACAAGAAGATGCGGCGGATCGCTTCGTCGTCGTCGATCTTCTCGGTCAGCCAATCCTCGATGCGGCTCTTCTTGTTGCGCAGCTTGTCGTTGAGCGTTTGGCCGTTGTTGAGATGCAGCGCCTGCGTGACGCTCGATTCTTGCTGCCGTTCGCAGGCACACGTTTGGCCGCGTTCGGGGCGGCCGAAGGCGTCGAGAAATTGCGAGACAAGCTGCGTGTCGGGGAGTTGCAAGGCGCGAGTACCGAGCGGATAGTCCACTGTTGCCGCGTTGCCGCCGGAGGAGCCCACTGCGACCTGCGTGAACGCTGTCGGCACTTTCGTGATGTCGCTGTAGGCGTCGAGCACGACCTCGGCGGGCAAACGGCGAATCAGGTAGCGCGAATAGAAGCGATCGTCGGCCTTGTTCGCCGCTTGCGGCGTAGCAGATCTTTGGTACGCCGCCGAGTTCATAATCGTGCGGACGAGGTGCTTCACGTCATACTTGTTCTTGACGAAATCCAACGCCAGCGCGTCGAGCAGTTCCCCGTTCGACGGCGGATTCGTTTGCCGATGATCGTCCTCGGCTTCGACCAGACCGCGGCCCATGAAATTACGCCAGACGCGATTGACGAGCGCCTTCGCGAAGTAGGGATTGTCCGGTGACGTGAGCCAATCGGCGAAGTACTCGCGGCGGTCGATGACCCCCTCACCCCCGGCCCCTCTCCCCCGGTGGGGAGAGGGGAGTGAATTTCCGTCGAGCGGCGTCGGCGGCATGGCGATGCCGCGGCGCGGATGGGCGACGTCGCCTTCGCTCGCCGATTGGATGCTGAACTCGCCGGCGCGCTCGCCGTTCTTGATCGCGATTTGCGCGAACAGGTTGGCCATGCCCCAGTATTGATCCTGCGTCCATTTTTCGAGCGGATGATTGTGGCAACGGGCACACGTGATCGACATGCCCATGAAGGTCAACGCGGTCGTCTCGGTCAGGTCGCTGATGTCCTTGTGCAGCATGAAGTAATTCGCTTGCCCGTTTTGCAACGTGTTGCCGCGCACGGTCAGGATCTCGCGCGTGAAGCGATCCCACGGCATGTTGTCGGCGACGCTCTGGCGCACGAAGTGATGAAACGAACGCATCGCCGGCTGCGGCAGCTTGCGGCTCGAAATCAGCAGCAAGTCGGCCCACTTATACGTCCAGTAATCGACGAACTCCGACCGCTCGACGAGCGCATTGACCAGCTTGCCTCGGTTCGGATTCTTCGTGAACGCGGCAACTTCGGCCGGCGTCGGCAAGCGGCCGATGGCGTCGAGATACGCGCGGCGAATGAACTCGCTGTCCAAACATTGCGGCGACGGCGGGATCTTGAGCGCCTCCAGCTTCTTGATGACGAGCGGATCGATGAAGTTGTGCCGCGGCGATTGCGCGAAGACTTTCGGATCGACGTTGTTCTCGAACGGGGACGCGATGCGCACGAGAGCGACCTGATTGGCGTAGAGCACGGCGATGGCCGCCTCGCCGTGGCCGCCCACCTTGACGGCGCCTTGGTCATCTACGCCGGCGACGAGGTCCTCGGTGCTCGAATAGCGCGCCCAGCGCGTCACGTCCTCGGCATGACCATCGGAATACCAGGCGCGGACGATGATTTGCAATTGATCGTCTTTCGCCAGCGTCGCCCGCGGCGGGAACGCTTCGATACGTTCGAGCTTCGGATCGCTCTCCCCTTGCTTGCGCTGCGGGCTTGTGAGATATGCTCCTTCCGCGATCCAGTCGGCGAGGACGCGGAACTCCGGCGATTTCACGTCGAGCTTCAAACCGCCGCCGTGCGACAGGGCGAGCGTCGGCTTCATCAGCATGAGGCTGCGGGCAGGCTCCTGGCGATTGACGCGCCGCGCGTTGGCCTGGCGGGTGAGGACGAAATGGTCGGCGTCGGGATCGTAGCCACGCAGAGACAGCTTCATGCCGCCTTTGCCCGCGAGCGCGCCGTGGCACGCGCCGGAGTTGCAGCCGACCTTGGTCAGGATGGGGATGACGTGATTGACAAAGCTGACAGGCTCCGGCGTGCGCGTCTTCTCGACTTTGACCTTGATGCTCACATTCATGTCGTCATGCGCGGCCGAGATGCTCGTCTCGCCATCGCCGACCGCCTTGACGACGCCGTTTTCGTCAATGATGGCGACCTTGGGATTGGCGGAGAAGAACTCGGCGCGACCCGTGGCGTCGCCGACGATCGCCTTGTCCTCGGTGCGCAGGACGATGACGCGCTGCGTCGCGGTCGGTCCGGTGAGCTTGACGGCTGGCGGGTGGATTTCGAGCGAGGGTTGGCCGAGCATCATGGAACTGACAACGAGATATGCGGAGAGCATTGGGAGCACCTCATGCCGGTTGCCGCTTAGCGCTCGGAGTGTCCCACGTGAGCGCTAAGGCGCAAGCGGCGAATTGTTAGAACAACTCCCGAATCGCCTGCACGCCGAAATCGACGAGCGGCAGCGGGCGGTTTTGCGGGCCAGGCAATTCGCGGTGAATGTCGAGACCCAGGCCGCGATACAAGGTTGCCGCGACTTCGCCGCTCGTCACGGGGCGCGACTTCGGGCGATAACCCAGCTCGTCGGACTCGCCGATAATGCGGCCGCCGCGAATCGGGCCGCCCCCCATCAGGATCGTCCACACGCCGGGGTGGTGGTCGCGGCCGCCGGCGGGGTTGATCTTCGGCGTGCGGCCGAACTCGCCTAGCGCCGTAACCATCGTATTCGAGTAGAGGCCGCGCTCGGTCAGGTCTTCGAGAAGAGCTGAATACGCGCGGTCGAAGTTCGGCACGACCTCGCGCGACATTTGCGCGATGTCGGTGAATGGCCGTGAGCCGTGAATGTCCCACGTCACCTCGTCGAAGACGGTCTCGAACATGTTGACCGTGACGAAGCGCACGCCGCGCTCGATCAGCCGGCGCGCCAGGAGACAGCTTTGTCCGAAGCGCGTGCGGCCATAGCGATCGCGCACCGCCGGCGATTCCTGATTGAGGTTGAACGCGTCGCGAGCGCGCGGGCTGGACATCAGGCGATACGCGAGTTGGAAGCTCGCATCGAGCTGCCGCGATTGCGTGTTATTCTCGAACGCCTCCATGGCTGCATCGACGCCGTCGCGCAGACGTTGCCGACGATCGGCGCGAATCGGCGCGATGTACGACGGCGGCAGCAAATCGGGCACTTGAAAGTCGGGGACGGCGGGGTCAGCGTTGAGAATGAACGGATCGTGCTGCCGGCCCAGGTAGCCCGCGGTGTGGCCGTGTGGCAGGTTGCCGCCGGTGCGGCCGATCGGACGCGGGATCAAGACGTGCGACGGCATCTCGCCGCGCCCGCCCTTGACGTAGCCGAGTGTGCAGCCGACGTGCGGATGTTCGATGCCGCCCGTGAAGAGCCGGCCGGTCTGCATCATCTGATGGCCGGTGTCGTGTACCGCGGTCGCCGTGTGATAGACGGAGCGAACCAGCGAATACTTGTCGGCGTGCCGGGCCATGCGCGGAAAGATCTCGGCGATCTGCATGCCGGGGACGTTGGTCGCGGTCGGGCGGAATGGGCCGCGCACTTCTTCCGGGGCCGCGGGCTTCGGGTCCCAGGTGTCGATGTGGCTCGGCCCGCCCACGAGAAAGAGCATGATGCAGTTGACATCGCTGTTAGCCGGACGCGCAAGCGACGGACGGTCCGCCCCGTCGCGTGCGCGTCCGGCTAACGAGAAGCAATGGCCAAGCGTCAAGCCGAGCACGGGAATGGCGCCGGCGTGCAGGAAATCGCGTCGTGTCAGGCCGTCGCAGAAACGGGCCGGCCTTTGCGCGTCCAATCGGAACATGATTCTGCCTCGTCGAGAATATGTGCTTATATCGAATCACTCGATAGAGTTACACTAATCCAAGTCGCGCCAAGGGTCAATTCATTTCAGCCAGCACAAGGAACACATCATGAGACCGCACAGGATCTTCGTCTGCCTCATTCTCAGTCTCGTTTCTGCGACCCAGGCATGGGCGCAGGACAAGAAAAAAACGCCGGCGGAGGTGGCGAAATCGCTTGCCGCGGTGCGCACGCATATCGACAACCTCAAGTTCGGCAAGGACGCGGGTTCGTTACGGTGGATGGACGACGGCCCGCTGCCGTCAATGTTTGCGGATTATCACTTCATCAACGCGCGGTTTCCAGTGTTTCCCGTAGCCCGCGTGATACCGGAGGGGCTCCGTGCCTCCAGCGTATTCGCCGTTCACGCCAAGGAAGGCAAGATCACATTCCTCAAGGACACGCAGATCCTGGAGAAATTTTTTCGAGCCCATCACAAAGCGGTCAAGGATGACAAGGATGCGAGAACCATCCTCGCGTTCTGGCTATTCTTGTCGGTGGAATTTCATCAAGACGGTTACTTTATTTTCGAACCGGTAGACGTTGCCGTGGATGGCAAGAACCCATTCAAGGCTCGCGGCCGAGCCGTCGTCATGAAGGGGGGCAACGGTCAGCTAAGCGCGGAACTCCTGTTCGACAAAGTAGGCACGCTGGCCAAGGTGACGGAGAAAGCTGAGATCCGCGCCGGCGTGCGTCCCATCTGCCAGGCGACCAAGCTGCTTGACGCGGACCCGATTGTTCGCCGTATCGCCGAGCAAGATCTGCTCATCATGGGCGTGTCGGCGCGCGACTATCTGATGGGGCAGCGCGAACGCGCGACCCCGGAACTGCGCGAGGCGATCGATCGATTGTGGACGCGCATTCAAAAGAATGGGTGGTAGCGCATGCGCGTACGAAGACACGCCTTATCTGGTTTTTCCTATTGACACCCTCATTGATTAGTCATAACTTATATATGAATAAGTCTCACCTAAATCAGCGGGGTAATCCAATGAAACTCACGGCCTGGATTTTGCTCGCCCTATTTCCTTTCTTCACACTCCTTTCCGGTTGTAATCGGGGACAGACCAACGGCGGCGTCAAACCCACGTTCGGCGGGCGAAAGCTCGAAGTTCTTTACCCGCACAAGGGCACGATGCCGATCAAGGCCACCTGTACCACGGGCATGGTCGCGGACGTGGTTGGCAAGATCGGCGGTCCCTTGGTGCAGATCGAGCGGATGATGGGCGAAGGCTCCGATCCACATACGCACACCGTCACCTCGGCGGACCTTGGGATGATGAATCGAGCCGAGGTGATCTTCTATTCGGGCCTACACCTCGAAGGCAAGATGATCGAGACGCTGGAACGTGAAGGCAAGAAAAAGCCCGTTTTTCCGGTGACCGAATATCTCTCGCCGAGTTCCATCTTGACCGACGAGCACGATCATCCCGATCCGCACGTCTGGTTCGATGTCGCGCGCTGGAGCGAAGTAGCCCAGGTGATCGGCAATGCGCTCGCCCTGTACGATCCGACCAACGCGGCCACGTACAAGAAAAACACCGAGGCGTATCGCGCGGAACTCGCCAAGCTTCATGATGAAGCGAAGACCAAGCTCGCGACGATTCCGAAGGAAAATCGCGCCCTCATCACGTCGCATGACGCCTTCCGTTATTTTGGCCGGGCGTATGACATCGAAGTAAAGGGCATCCAGGGCATCAGCACCGACACGGAAGCAAGCCTGCGCGAGATCAACGAGCTGGTCGATTTCATTGTGGCGCGCAAAGTCAAGGCGGTCTTCGTCGAGTCGAGCGTCAACGAGCGCAACATGGAATCACTAAGGCAAGGCTGCAAGAGCCGAGGCCAGCCCGTCGCGCTCGGCGGTACGCTCTTTTCCGACGCCATGGGCAAAGACGGCACACCGGAGGGGACCTACATCGGCATGATTCGGCACAACGTGGAAACGATTACCAAGGCGCTCAAATGAAAGACGCGGTTCTCCGTGGCGTACGATTCCAATCGTGCGATACGCCTCATCGCACGATTGGAATCGTACGCCACGAAAACCGGCGCTCGCCAGGCATCGACATGAACACGCTTCAGCATTCCAGCGCCACTCCCGAAACCGCCGTCAAGCTCGCGGCGCGAACGTCGATTCTCGACGTACACGATGTCACCGTCGCCTATCATCGCAAGCCCGTCTTGTGGGATGTCGATCTCACGCTGACCGAGCCGTGTCTGCTCGGCATCGTCGGACCCAACGGCGCCGGCACGAGCCCCCTCATCAAGGCGATCCTCGGGCTCGTACCTCTCGTCAGCGGTTCCGTGCAGATCTTCGGGCAACCGGCCGTCAGCCAGCGCAAACGCATCGGCTACGTCCCGCAGCGTGAAAGCGTCGATTGGGATTTCCCCGTCAGCGTGCTCGATGTCGTTCTCATGGGAACCTACGGCAACCTCGGCTGGTTCCGCTGGCCGGGAGCGACCGAGAAGGCCTGGGCCCGCCAATGCCTCGACATGGTGGGCCTGAGCGACCTCGCGGATCGCCAGATCGGCCAGCTCTCCGGCGGGCAACAACAGCGAACCTTTCTCGCGCGGGCCCTCGCCCAGCAAGCGGACATCTATTTCATGGACGAGCCGTTCGCGGGTGTCGATGCGGCCACCGAACGCGCGATCTTCGCATTGCTCGTCGAGCTGCGCCAGCAGGGCAAGACGGTTCTCGTCGTCCATCACGATCTGCGCACGGTGCCGACCTACTTCGATCAGGTCGCGCTCTTAAACGTTCGCCTTGTGGCCTCAGGCGCGACGCGCGGCGTGTTCACGGAGGAGAATCTCCGCAAGACCTATGGCGGCCGACTGGCGATCCTGGACAAGCTGAGCCAGGCGGTCGAAGCGCAAGTCCGCACGCCATGAACGCCTCATGGCATATGATTCCAATCGTGTGATCGAGCGCCAAAAAATCACACGATTGGAATCATATGCCACGAATGCAGCGCTCGCGGGATTCTCGTCATGAATAATTGGCTTCCTTACAACACGCAGATCGTCCTGCTCGGCGTGTCGCTGCTTGGCGCTTGCGCCGGCGTGATCGGCTGCTTCGCGGTGCTGCGGCAACGTTCGCTCGTCGGCGACGCGCTGTCGCATGCCACCCTCCCCGGCGTCGGTCTGGCGTTCCTCATCGCGGGTGGCAAGAACTTCCCGGCCATGCTCATTGGCGCGTTTCTCTCCGGGTTGCTAGGCATCGGCGTCCTCGCAGTCTTGAAACGCTTCACGCGCATCAAGGAAGACGCCGGCATCGCCATCGTGCTGAGTACCTTCTTCGGCGCTGGCGTCGTCTTGGCGACCGTGATCCAACAAAGCCACACCGGTGGACAGGCCGGCTGGAACGCGTTCATCTTCGGCAAGTCGGCCGGCATGATCTGGGATGACGTGCAATTGATCGTGATGCTCGTGCTGGCGACGCTGGTGATTGTCGCCCTGTGCTACAAGGAATTCCAGCTCGTGACGTTCGATCCCGGCTTCGCCCACGTGCAAGGCTGGCCGGCGCGGCTGCTCGACTTCGGCCTGATGCTGCTCTTGCTCGTCGCCGTCGTCATCGGGCTGCCGGCCGTCGGCGTGCTGCTGATGGCGGCGATGCTGATCATTCCCGCCGCGGCCGCACGTTTTTGGACGCAACGCCTCGGCTGGATGTTGCTCATTGCTGCGGGCATCGGCTCGATTGCGGGCATCTGCGGCACGTTCCTGAGCGACAACGTGGCGCTGCCTCTGGGGCCGTGCATCATCCTGGCGGCGACGTCGCTGTTTGCGATCTCGTTCCTGTTCGCCCCACGGCGTGGCCTGATCGCTCGACTCTACGCCCGGCAGCGCGATCGCCTCGCCCTGTTGGCGCAATTGCAATCCGGCGCAGGACCGGATTGACTCGGTTTGCCGCTTGCTGCTTGGCGTTCGCGTGGCGCCATGCGAACACTACGCCGTAAGAGGCGACACGAAGGCGATACTCATGAGCCTTGAACTTCAGCAAGCGGTCTGGACGATCGCCGTTGCATCCGTGTGCAGCGTCTCCTGTGCCTTGCTCGGCTGCTTCCTCTTGCTCAAGCGCATGAGCATGCTCGGCGACGCGATCGGCCACGGCGTGCTGCCCGGCATCGCGGTCGCCTTCCTCCTGACCGGCCAACTCACCAGCGTCACCATCCTCCTGGGCGCGATGGTGTTCGGCATCCTCACCGCCGTTCTCGCCGAGACACTTTCCGCGAGCGGCGCCGTCGCCGAGGATTCCAGCCTTGGCGTCGTTTACACCTCGCTCTTCGCGCTGGGCATCATCCTCATGTCGGCGTTTCTGCGCAACGTCGATCTCGACATCAATTGCGTCTTCATGGGACTGCTCGTTCTGGTCCCCAGCAACACCGCGGATTATCTGGGCTATGAAATCCCGAAGGCCTTTCCGACCATGCTGCTGGCTCTCGTCTTGACGCTGGCGTTCCTCCTGTTCTTCTGGAAAGAACTGAAGATCGTCGCCTTCGATCCGGCTCTGGCGCAATCGATGGGCTTCTCACCGAAGCTCGTCAACTATCTACTGATCGCCCTGATAGCCGGGACGACTGTGTCCGCCTTCGAAGCCGTCGGCTTGATCTTGGTCCTCGCTGTCCTCATCGTGCCCGCCGCGACGGCGCATCTGTTGACCGATCGGCTCGGGCCCATGCTCGGCTGGGCGTCGTTTTTCGCGCTGTCGGCCTCCGTCCTCGGCTATCTGTCGCACAGAGTTCGCGGTTACGCGCTCGACATCTCCGGGATGATCGCCGTCGTCCTGGGAATACAGTTCGCGCTGGTCGTGCTCTTCGCGCCGCGGCACGGGCTCATCGCGAAGTGGTGGCGCAATGTGAAGCTCTCGGTACGCATCGCCGAGGAGGACATCCTGGCGACGCTGTATCGCGCCGAGGAAACAGGCGTCGTGACGTATTCGCTTGCGCTGAAGGATCACGGCCTGTCAACATGGGTGGTGTGGTACGCCCATCGCAAACTGACGTGGCTCGGCTTGCTTGCGACCAACGAGAAGGGCCTGCCGATCTTGACGGCGGTGGGTCGACAAATCGGGCAGTACGTCGTGCGTTCGCATCGCCTGTGGGAGACCTACGCCGGCGGCGTCCTGGATCTCCCGACGGACCACGTCCACTCCGCAGCCGCCCTCGTCGAGCACTACATCGGCCCGGAGTTGCAAGATGAACTCGCCTCCACGCTTGACCAGCCGCCGACCGATCCGCACGGCAAATCGATCCCGCCCAAATGAGTTTCCGTTTAGCCGCGGCTCGTAGAGCCGCGGGGGGGGG
>SXGT01564638.1_pt1 | contig 11399 bp, 10 predicted proteins | sample 3176221 | NCBI WGS metagenome assembly SXGT01 (sample SAMN11356862, study PRJNA531348) | freshwater metagenome | isolation source: freshwater sample F1-120 | place: China: Fuxian Lake, Yuxi | collected 2017-12-25
AAGACGCTTGAAGAGCCGCCGGAACACGTGAAGTTCATCCTTGCGACGACGGAAGTGCAGAAGATCCCGATCACGATCCTGTCGCGGTGCCAGCGGTTCGACTTCGCCCACGTCGGGCCGACGAAAATCTTCGACCAGTTGAAGCGGATCGTCGAGCGGGAAGGGCACCAGGCCGACGACGATGCGCTGCGGCTGGTGGCCCGCCGCGCGGCCGGGTCAATGCGCGACTCGCAATCGCTGCTCGACCAGCTCCTCGCCTCATCGACCGGCAAGCTCACGGCGGAACACGTCGCGACGGTTCTGGGCACCGCGGGCGATGATCGCGTCATCGAACTCGCGAACGCGATCATTGCCGGGGACGCCAAGACCGCGCTTGATCTCATCGCCGTCTGGGTCGAACGCGGTCTTCAGGTTGGCGAACTCGTCGAGCAGGTCGTCGAATACTGGCGGGCGATGATGCTCGTGTGCTGCGGCGGAGCCGAGGTGCGCGAGCTGCCGGTCACGCCGAGTCAGTTCGAAGCCGTCAAGAAACACGCGCCCGCGGTCTCGCTCGACGCTATACTCGGAGGGCTAGAAGTCCTGACCGCGACCAAGTCGCGCATGCGTGGCAGTACACACACGCAGGTGTTGCTCGAAATGGCAGTGGTCCGGTTGTGCCGTCTCGCGGACCTGCGCTCGGTCGCGGACCTCATTCAGTGGGCAGAGGCACACCGCGCGTCGGGCGGCGCGGTGCCCGTTGTTGCTGCTCCCGTGCGCCCGACGCCGGCGGCCGAGCCGGTAAAAAAAAACGACCTGATGGCGGCTAAACTGCCTGGACCGGATTCCCCTGTTGCCAGCTTGTCAACGGTCGCGCTCACGGAATCCGCACTTCCAGACGTGTGGGCACGCTTCCTCCAATACATGGGGGAAAGGTCGCCGATCCTCGCGAAACAGCTTAGCTTCTCCAGCTCACATGCAATTCTTGGGCCAAATGCACTAGCAATCCGGTTCCCAGCGGTGTATAGTGACGCCAGAGAAGCGTGTGCGGGCGAATCGGCCGTGCAGCGGATGCAGGACGCACTTAAACGCGTCACCGGTCAGGCGATCACGATCCGCCTCGAAACCGACGCCCGCGCCGAGGCACCGAACGGCACGCTCCCGACGGTCGTGCAACAGCCGGCGGACCGCAAGCGGTCGCTCACCTCGCTGCCGATGTTTAAGCGGGCCAGCGAGGTACTCGGCGCGCAAGTTTGGCACGTTGACGACGACTTTAACCCGGTCGCCCCGCCGCGCCCCGACGCGAAGCCGGATAACGGCGAGGACGAGGACACCGAGACCGCAACCGACGAGGGCTGATGCGATGTTCAAGGAACTCGGCGCGATGATGAGCCTCCTGAAGAACCAGGGCAAGATTCAGGAGGAGGTGCAAAAGTTTCAGGCATCGGTCGGCAACATTACCGCGGAGGCCAGCAGCGGTGCCGGTTACGTCACAGTCAAGGTGAACGGTCGCATGGAGGTGCTGAGCTTGCGCATCTCCGAAGACGCGCTGAAGCTCAACGACCGTGAGATGCTCGAAGACCTCGTCGCGGCTGCGACCAACCAGGCGCTCACGAAAGTGCGGACGCAACTCGCGGAGGAGAGCCAGAAGATGGCCGCGAGCATCGGGCTGCCGCCGGGAATGCTCGGTGGCGGGTTCCCCGGAATGGGCGGGTGAGTGTGTGTTCTGTAGCCGGCCACAGTGAGGTCGGAGGAGCTATGCGACTCGTCCGGCACCGGGGTCTCAGACCCCGGCCACGGAAGGCGGGAGGGAGCAGACGTGTCCGAACCGGCGGGGGTTATCGCGGAGCTGCTGGACGAGCTGACGAAGCTTCCCGGCATCGGTCCAAAGAGCGCGGAGCGCATCGCCCACTTCTTGCTCTCCGGCGACCGCGGCAACGCGGTGCTCCTGGCCGACGCGCTGCGAACGGTGGCTGAGAAGGTGCGGCCGTGTCGCGAGTGCTTCAATCTGACCGACGCCGATCTGTGCCCGATCTGTGCCGATCCCAAGCGCGACGCGGCGCTCCTCTGTGTAGTCGAAACGCCGCGCGACGTGAATTCGTTCGAGCGCGCCGGTAACTTCCGGGGTTTGTACCACGTACTCGGTGGCCGGCTCGCCCCCCTCGATGGCATGGGGCCGGAACGTCTTACATTCACGGCGCTGGTCGAGCGAGTCCGCAAGGGCGGGGTGCGCGAAGTGATTCTCGCGACCAGTCCGACCCTCGAAGGCGATGGTACGGCGCTCTTTGCGTCGAACGTGCTCGCGCCAACCGGTGTTTCGGTCACTCGACTGGCACGCGGCTTGCCGAGTGGGAGCTCCCTTGAACTCGCGAACGCGCAAATGCTCGCGGACGCCCTCGAAGGCAGAAGAGTGTTTTGAACGGGGGCACGGGCCGCAAGAGCAGCGCCCGCGCCGGGTATGTGTGAGTGATTCGCCGAACGAACCGGCACCGCGCCCGCGTGCCGTCGCCCGATGGGAGTTGGAGACAATGAGCGGACCGCAATTGGGCATGAACATCGTCATACGGACGGACCTGCGGACGATCCTCGCCCCGCGCATGATTCAGTCGATGGAGATTCTCCAACTCCCCATCGCCGACCTCCAGGCCAAGATCGAAGAGGCGCTGCAAGAGAACCCGTTCCTTGAACTGAAAGAGAAACACGCAGAGGTGGACGAGAACGCCCCCACGGAGTTCAACCCCGACGCGCCGTTGAAGCACGACGAGACCGGAGACCTGGAGTTCAACCGGCTCGAAGAGTTGAATCGCGACTGGGACGACCACTTCAACGAGGAGCACCGCGGCAGCCGCGGGGCCATTGAAGAGCAGGGCGACCGCAAGCTCGAAGCTATGGCGAACATGCCCGACCGGGCACCGTCGCTGCAAGACTACCTCGCGGATCAGCTCGGCGAACTCGAACTGGACGAGAACGAGCGCCGGCTCGCCCGGCACATCTGCAGCTTCATCGACCGTACCGGGTATCTGGGCGCGCGGCTCAAGGTGCGCAAGCACAAGGAGAAGGATCGCGACGAGGACGAGCCGGAGAAGCCCAAGAAGAAGAAGCCGGACGACGAGAACGATGAGGAACTGTACAGCGACGTGTTTCGCACAGTGCCGCTGACCGAGATCGCGGCGCTGTACGACGCACCCACGACCGAGGCGGACGTCGAGGACACACTGGTTCACACGGTCCAGAAGCTGGAACCGGCCGGGGTCGGGGCGCGCGACCTCAAGGAGTGCCTGCTGCTCCAGGTTCCGCAGGACGCGCCGCTGGCGGACGCGATGCGGCTCATCATTCGCGACCACCTCGAAGACGTCGGCGCGAACCGGCTCCCGGTGATCCAGAAGTCCACCCGCTTCGAGTTGCACACCATTCAGGAAGCAATCGCGGAGATCCAGCACCTCGACCCGAAGCCGGGCCTGAAATTCAGCGACTCCGGCACGCGGTACATCATGCCCGATGTCGTGGTGGAGCGCGCCGACGACGACTCGTACTCGGCCCGGCTCACCGACGAGTGGGTGCCGCGCATCCGCGTCAGCAAGCGCGTCGTCGATCTGTGCCGCCAGCAAGACCTCGACGACAAGGTGAAGGAGGAGCTGCGCAAGAAGCTGCAATCCGCCGACTGGCTCGTGAAGGCCGTCGAGCAGCGCCGCAACACGCTGCTGAGGGTGACCAACGCCATCATCGACCACCAACGGGCGTTCCTCGACTTCGGCCCGGAACACATTCAACCGCTGAAGATGCAGCAGATCGCCGACCAGGTGAAGGTTCACGTCACGACCGTTAGCCGGGCGGTGGACGACAAGTGGGTGCAGACCCCGCGCGGCGTTTTCCCGCTCAAGCGGTTCTTCGGCGGCGGCAAGGCCAAGAACGAGAACGACTCGAACAGCGAGGTCGTCGCGTACGAGGTGATGAAGCAGAAGCTCCTCGAACTCGTTTCCAACGAGGACAAATCCAACCCGCTGTCCGACGAGGAACTGGTCTCACGGCTAAAGGCCGCCGATTGCCCGGTGGCGCGGCGCACCGTGACCAAGTACCGCAAGATGCTGAACATCCCCAGCAGCCGCCAGCGGAAAGACTGGTCGCTCGCCGCGACGTAACCGCTCTGATATACGCTGCGGCTCACGGGACACCCCGCTGGTTATCCGGCGGGGTTTTCCGTTTGGTATAATCTCCGCTATGACCTCTCCAACGACATCGTTCGACGAGCACGAGGCTGCGATCCGGATGGGCGGAGGCGCGAACGCCGTCGAGCGCCAGCACGAGAAGCACCGACTGACAGCGCGCGAGCGGGTCACGAACCTCATCGACCCCGGCTCCGAGTGGTTCGAGCTGGGGCTGTGGGCCGCGTGGGGCATGTACAAGGAGTGGGGCGGCGCGCCGTCCGCGGGCGTCGTCACCGGCGTTGGTGTCGTGGGCGGGCGGCGCGCGATGGTGATCGCCAACGACGCAACAGTGAAGGCCGGCGCGTTCTTTCCGATGACGTGTAAGAAGGTGCTTCGCGCGCAGCGCATCGCCACCGAGAACCGCTTGCCGCTGGTGTACCTCGTCGATTCCGCAGGTGTGTTCCTACCCCTTCAGGATGAAGTCTTCCCCGACGAGGACGATTTCGGTCGCATCTTCCGTAACAACGCGGTCATCTCGGCCGCGGGCATCCCGCAATTCGCGGCGATCATGGGCAACTGCGTCGCCGGTGGCGGCTACCTGCCAGTGCTATGCGACACACTGCTCATGACCGAGGGGAGCGGCCTGTACCTCGCCGGCCCCGCGCTGGTGAAAGCCGCTATCGGGCAAGTGGTCGATTCGGAGTCGCTCGGCGGCGCGCTGATGCACGCTTCCGTCAGCGGCACCATCGACTTCCGCGAACCCACCGACGACGCCTGCCTCGAGCGCCTGCGGCGGCTGCTCGGCGCTCTACCTCAAGACACTAACACCGGCGCGACAAACTCACCCGTCGCAACAGGCGTGGAGTGGCATTCCTTCACCAAGCCCGAATACGACGTGCGCGACCTGCTGAAACTGGTGCTCGACGGTGCCCCGTTCGACGAGTATAAGGCCGACTACGGCCAGACCATTGTGTGCGGTTGGGGCGAACTCGGCGCGCGGCGCGTCGGCATCGTCGCGAACCAGAAGCAGCGCGTGAAGTCGGCCGCGGGGCCGGTGCAGTTCGGCGGCGTCATCTACGTCGACTCCGCGGAGAAGGCCGCGCGCTTCGTCATGGACTGCAATCAACTGCGCGTGCCCATCCTGTTCGTCCAGAACGTGAACGGATTTATGGTGGGCAAGGACTCCGAACAGAGCGGGATCATCAAGGCCGGGGCAAAGCTGGTGAACGCGATCTCCAATAGCGTCGTCCCGAAACTGACGCTCATCACCGGCGGCAGTTACGGGGCCGGCAACTACGCAATGTGCGGTAAGGCGTTCGACCCGCGGTTCATCCTCGCGTGGCCCGGCGCGCAGTACGCTGTGATGGGCGGTGCGCAGGCCGCGAGCACGCTGCTCGACGTGCAGGTGCAAGCCCTGAAGCGCGCCGGTAAGGAACCGGACGCGGACGAACTGGCCGCACTTCGCGACAAGGTGAAGGCCAGTTACGAAGAGCAAACCGACATCCGCTACGCCGCGGCGCGGCTGTGGGTGGACGCGATCATCAGGCCCGAAGACTCCCGAGCCGCGCTGCTGACCGCGCTCGCGGTCGCAACGCGCCACGACGACGGCCGGCTGTTCAAGACCGGTGTGTTTCAGGTGTAAACCGACCTTCGACGCCAGCCCCTAACCCCGGAGTGCTTTCATGTTCGCGCTCACGACCGTTCTCGCCTCGATCCTGGCCGCTCCGGTCGCGGCGGATGCGCCGACCGACACCAAGACCGAACTTGCCAAGTGGCAAGGCACCTGGGAGGTCGAGTTGCAACTGACCGACGGCAAGGAAGCGCCTGCGAAGGAGCGCCGTATCAAGAAGGTCGTCGTCCAAGGTGACGTGTGGGAGGTGTACTTCAAGGACGCCGATGAGCCGGTCAAGGGCACGATCAAGCTCGATTTGAGCGGGCCGATCAAGGGGATCGACGTGACCATAGGCAAGAACGTGGTGAAGGCCGCGTACCTGGTCGACGGCGACCGGATTGTGCTCGCCGTGGGCGACGTGGACGGCGCGCGGCCGAAGGACTTCTCCACATCTACCGGCACCGGTACCGGCGGCATCCTCATCTACAAGCGGGTCAAGAAGTAGTGGGAATAGCGGATTGCGGATTGGAAGACAGAGGATGCCACTCCAGTTCTGTCTTCCAATCCGCACTCCGCACTCCGCACTCCGCAATTCCCGTTACTCGTCGTACTTGAGCAAGAACTTGGGGTTGATCGCCTTGAAGCTGAGGCGGCCCAGGTACTCGTCTTCGACTTCGATCAGCGGGCGCAGCACGATCCCCTCGCGCTGCGCCTTCGGGTTCAACACGCTCGTTCCCTCCGATAGCGCGACGAGTTCATCGACGCAGTGGTTCAGCACCACCGTGCCGAGTTGCGGGACCGCGTCCAGCCCCATCTCCGCGATCGCGGCGAGCACGTCCGCGTGATTCAAGAAGCGGAACGTGCTCACGTCGAAGACGTTGAACACGCGAAGCGTCACTTCCGGTAGTGCGTACTTATTCTGCTGCACGCCCGGCCCTACTACTTCGCCCTGGATCGCGGCCTCGAACCCGCGCGCTGCGCCGAATCCACGCAGCTTTTCTTCAAGGTCGAGGCGCTTCGCGACGCGGATCAGGACGCTCGCTTCGTCGGTGGTGTCGAGCAGCATGTTCCGGCTGCACACGCCGAACTCGCCCTCGCGGACGAATGCCGTGAACGAGGTGCCGTCCAGCTTCTCGGTCATGTAGAACGCACGGCCGCGGTGCCGCTCGATGACCTTTTCCAGCACCTGCACGCGGGTCTCGTCAGTCTTCGAGAGGAAGCCGGGGAACGACCCCTTAACGCGCCCGCCCATGCCGACCGTCTGCGGCGGTTCCCACTTGCGCACGCCCAGCGCGTCGGTCACGTCCGCGTCCTCGTCGGTCGGCGCGCCGTCGGGCAGCACGCTCAGCGGGAAGCAGATGCCCTGCGACACCTGCCCGCGGAGCTTGATCGTCTTGATGCGGAACCCGGCCTCCTGGGTCACGGCCCCGCTCGCCTCCGTCTGGGCGGGCTTGTAGCAGTTGGGGCGCAGGAACTCGAACGCCGCCCGCTCCGGCAGCAGCGCGTCGATCTCGCAATACACGACCTTGTCGCCCGGCTTGAACTCGCCCTTCTTGACGACCACCCACCAGCCGAGGACGCGGACCTTCTCGATCGCGTCGGCGCTGGGGATCGGTTCCGCAGCGTTCACCGTCTGGACGCTCGCCAACTTCCGCATGTTCGTGTCTCCGGTCCGGCCGTGGGGTCGCACCGGCTACGACAGTCGGCGCGCCCGCGCGGTTCACGTCACCGTGCCCGCCAGCACCGCGGTCAGGATGTCGGCGATGGTATCGATGCGCGCGGCTATCACGCCCCCGGCCTCGTAGGTCAGGGCGATTGAGACCTGATTCCCCTTGCTGCACACGTCGGCGACGAGTGGGGCAGACCCGCCGAGAGGGGCAACGCGCCACGACCGACCGAACCGCGTCGCGAACGGCTCGACGTTCCACTCCGCGCGGAATCGCGTGTTCGTCAACCCCGCGGTGTATGGGGCCATCTGGTACGGGAGAGCCCAGCCCCAGCGCCGTGGGAGCAACTGGAGTGTGGTGCGCAGGACGCGGTGCCCGCCCAGGCTGAGCAGGAAGTACCGGCCGTCGCGGGTGCGCGCCGTTTGGGCGCGCACCGATTCGATCAGCGCGCCGATGGTCCGGGGCCGCGGTTCGGGCATCTGGATCGTGGCGTATGCCAGAAACAGCCCCCACGCGCGGGCGTGAGCTTCGTGCCCGTACGCGCGCAGATCGAACATGTTGATCAGGTTGAGCCGGTTCCGCCAGACGTTCCGGTAGCGTTCGGGCAGTGCCTCCGCCAGCGCCCAGAACAGGGCCGCCCCGGTCACATCGTTCAACGTCGCCCCAGTCGGGCGCGGCGGGTGTGGAAGCGCCAGCAGCCGGACGCACAACGCGGTGCGCTCCGGTCGCGGCCGGGGCACGGGGTAGGCCCGCGCGAGCGCGAGCAACTCACGAGCTGTTTCAACTGCGGGGACGGTGATTCCTCGCAACCCGCGCCAGGGTAGCGGAACCGCCGACGGTTCCGGCGCGGTCAATTCGGTCGCGTCCGCCCCTGGCCCGACCGGCGCGCCTGCGAACCGCGCGAGGATGCGCCGGAACAGGCTCGCCGCGGAAACGCCGTCGATGGGCCAGTGCTGCCACGTCATCCCGATCACCGAACGCGGTTCGCCAGGAACCACCCACAAGCGGATGAGAGGGTCGCCCGGCGCGAACGGTCGGTTCAATTCGGCCGCGCACTGTGCGTCAAGCGAGGTATTTGAAACAACTGCCACCTCGATGCGCGGTGGTGTCGGCAGGTACTCGACGAACCGGCCGTTGGGACGTGCGACCGGGTAGCACACTCCGAGCAGGGCCAACTCTTCTTCCGCTGCGGCGCGCAGTCGGTCTTGTTCGACCGGGCCGCGGGCCTCGATCGCGTCGATCCCGTTGAACGGTTGGGACGCCTCCCAGAACCGCATCGCGCGCTGGAAGTCGTTGAGCGGAAGTGTGGGCCGTGCGGCGCTCATGTGGCAAACAGCGCGAGGAGGTCGTCCACGGTGCGGCACTCCGCGACCTTGCTCGGCGGGACGCGCGTGCCGGTCGCGCGCTCCACCTGTACGACGAATGTGAGTTGTGTCAGCGAGTCCCAGCCGGGCAGGCCGGACAGCTCGTCCGGGCCGTGCAGCGTGCCGGGGCCGACTTCCACGAGCGCTTCGAGTTGGGCCAGCATTGTCTCGCGTGTCATCTCGCGCCCTCGCGGCGAAAAACTACATCCCGGTTTCTCCGAATCGCCCGCCACCCGCTGCGTATGATCCTATGACCCCGGACGGGTTCCTTGCCTCGCGCGCGTCCATCTGGAATAATACCGGCCTGCGCCGAACCCGTTCCCACACCGTTAGAGAGTGCTCCGATGAGCCAACTGCCCAAGGTCAAAGGCATCGCCGACATCGTGTTCCTGCTGGACGCGAACGGCAGCATGGGGCCGTGCATCAACGCGGTCAAGAAGAACATCACGACCTTCGTTCAGACGCTGACCACCGCGACGCCCAACGGCGGGGCCGTGGTGAAGGACTGGCGCGCGAAGATCATGGGCTATCGCGATCTCGACTATACCGACGTGCCCGCGATCGTGGACAACCCGTTCGTGGGCAGCGTGCCGGAACTCGAAGCGCAGCTCAACGCGCTGGCCGCCGAGGGCGGCGGTGACGAACCGGAAACGCTGCTCGAGGCGCTCTACATGCTCGCCAACATGCCCTCGACCGGGCCGGACGAGCCGCTCCGCCCGGACTCTTGGCGCAACGTGAACGCCGGCCGCCGGTTCGTGATCGTCTTCACCGACGCGCCGTTTAAGGAGCCGCTCCGGGTTCCGAAGGACGCTCGCATCGATGACGTGATTCTGAACCTGATGACCGCGAAGGTCGTCCTCCACATGTTCGCCCCGGCGACCCTGTCGCGGTTCGGCACGCTCGAGGAGGTGGACAAGGCGCTTTGGTACAAGATTCCCGTGAACGCCGGCGAGACGGCCCAGTCCGCACTCGAAGCCTACACCAACGACCAGAGCAAGTTTGAAAAGATCATCCAGCTTCTGGCGAAGACCATGACTCAGCAGTCCGGTGGCGACACCCCTTCGGCGGATTGAAGCCGCGCGCGGCTTGGCGCGAGAACAGGCACGAGGGAATTCGATGGCGACCAGTACGAAGGGCGTCGTGGACGTGGTCTTCTGCCTCGACGCCTCGGGGTCGATGGCCCCCTGTATCGACGGGGTGCGCAAGAACCTCGACTCGTTCCTCGACGCGCTCGCGGGCGACGCGAACCGGAAGATGGACTGTCGGCTCGATTTCCTCGTTCACTCGTGCGGGGCCGACGGCGGGCTGGTGCGGTCGAAGTCGCTCAACAAGAGTGGCGAAGACCTCATCAAGGCGCTGTATGGTCAGACGCCGCAGCCGAGCGCGTTCTTTACGACCGACCGTGTCGCCGTCAGTAACGCGCTCCGCAGCGTCGAGGTGTACGGCGATGAGGCCATGCTGATCGCGCTCGACATGGCACTCGACTACCCCTGGCGACCGCAGGCCGGGTGCCACCGGGTCGTCGTCCTGCTCACGGACGAACCGCTGGAGGCCAACGCGATCTGGGCCGCGCAGCAGGCGAAGCTCGACGCGATTATCGACAAGATTCAGAAGTTGGGCGTGAAGCTGTACCTCGTCGGGCCGCAGTCCGCGGGGCTGGACACGCTCGCCGAAGCGGACAAGTGCCTGTACCAAAAGGCCACGCAGACCTACGACGGCCTCGGCGCGCTCGACTTCAGCAAGGTGCTGGGGCAGATCGGCAAATCGGTGTCCGCGTCCGTTCTGCAAGGGCGACCCGACGTGGGCGTGAAACGGGCGCTGTTCGGTCAGGATCAGTGGGTGGCTTCCGACGACGCGATTCGCGGGGGGCGGTGACGGTGTACAACATCGGCGACAAGGTCCAGGGCTACACGATCAAAGACCTCATCACCATCGGGAACAACTCGGTGGCCTACGCCGCGACCGACTCGGGCGGGCGCAAGGTGTTCTTCAAGGCGTACCAGTCGCCCTCGATCCGGGTGGCGTGGTACAAGCCGTTCGTGGACCACCAGAAGGAGCTGAAGGCCCGGATCGAGGGCAGCCCGTGTAAGCAGTTCTGCTACCAGTTCCTCGGCGGGTTCGAGCACAACCGGAAGTTCCATCAGGTGTTCGAATTCCTGGACAAGAGCCACTCGCTCGAGAAGATTCTGGATCGCGTCAAGACGCACCCGACCGAAGTGCCGTGGGCGGCGCGCGAGTTGATGGCGAAGGTGCTGGTCGCCGGGATCGCCCAACTTCACGCGGCGCAGATCGTTCACGCCGACCTGAAGCCCGACAACATCATGCTCATCGAAGACCCGTCGCTGGGCATGAAGTACCGGCTGAAGATCATCGACATGGACTTCTCGTTCTTCACGAACAAGAAGGCCCCGTGGGACGGGCACGAGGGCTACTTCGGCACGCCGGGCTACATGAGTCCCGAACACAACAAGGTGCCGGTCCCGGTGTCGGACGTGTTCACCCTGGGCATCATCCTGTACCAGTTGCTCGGCCCCGGCCATCCCTACCCCTACGACGACAACGACAAGATTCTGGGGGCGTACAAGGCGTACGCGGTTCCGAAGCCGAAGCTCGCCGGCGCGCCGAGCGCGCCGGC